>Ga0209044_1002672_pt1 | contig 9535 bp, 10 predicted proteins | sample SaaInlV_130m_DNA_FD_184655 | JGI IMG/M metagenome (GOLD analysis project Ga0209044, IMG submission 184655) | Marine microbial communities from expanding oxygen minimum zones in the Saanich Inlet - SI037_S4LV_130m_DNA (SPAdes) (version 2) | ecosystem: Environmental > Aquatic > Marine > Intertidal... | reverse complement strand
AAACGAACATCACATTAACGCTAATATCCATGATGGATTAATGTCATACACTAATTTTGATAGAACCCTAGAGATACAAAACCATACGACTTTATTTGTCTATTAGAGTAGTAAAGGTGGGTTTATCTAAGATGCAAAAATAAGAGAAATGCAGAAGTATGCTTGATGCATTTTACACCGAACATAAGAACTTAATTAGACATCTGTCTGGTTGGGTTTTTTTATGTCTGAGTTTTTGTATGGGATTAATTTGGAACTATATTTACAGGTATTTGAATGAGTATGATTCTTCTAGGTGAGCACCTGAGTAATTAGATTTTCGAAATGAGTATACAGTACGGATAAATACTTGTAGAAGAGTCACTGGTTTTCGATTTTGAAAATGCCTATTCCGTTATTCCGTTAGTACGTCTTGTGAGGTAAGATTTAAGTTTCTATTTGTAAAATGATTTAGAAACTTATGTATCATACTGAGTCAAAAAAAATAAGAGATTTATTGGTAAAAAATATTTCCTCATTTAAGGGAGGAACTCTCTTTGCGATTGGAGATGTTACGGTAAACATAACAGGTAAAGATGGTATTGGTGGGTTAATAGAAGAATGGTTCGGGGTTTGGGCAGAAGAAAAGGGTTTTAATATAACTGATCCCAAGAAGAATAGTGGAAGTCAAATGTTCCCAGATTATTATGTTGGAACAGATAATTCATTGTTAGAGGTTAAAACTTTTGATGCGACTGCTTCAGCAAATTTTGACCTTGCTAACTTTGATTCTTATTGTGAGTCCGTTGCCGAATTTCCTCAGCGGGTAGATGCTGATTATCTTATTTTTTCCTATAAATTAGAAGACGATGAGTTAACAATTGAAAATGTGTGGTTGAAAAAGATATGGGAAATAACCTGTCCATCAGATGCATACCCACTTAAAATCCAGCAAAAAAGAGGTGTGATTTATAATATACGTCCTGCTGCGTGGTATTCCTCTAGGTCTCAATTTCACACTTTTAAGTCAAAAGATGAATTTATTGAAGCGCTTTATGATACTCAAGAGGAGTATTGTGGAAAAGGGGGTGCAAATAAAGAAAAATATCGGTCAAATTTAGGTTAGTGGATTAAAGATTGTTTGCAATGTTTTTTTCGAAACCGCTTCAATGACTGGGATAACTACTGTGTTGCCAACTAGGTCATATAAGTCATTATGTTTGATATTTGATTGATACCACTCGGGGAATCCAAAGAATCGTAAACATTCTCGCTCAGACATTCTTCGAATTTTATTGGAGTCAATGACTCCAATTCTATCTGCTTCAGTTGCAACAATAGTTGGAGCAATAGAAGTTGATCCTAGTATCTTGTTCAATTGGAAACTTAACTTGCCAGTAACGATGTTATATCCTTTTTCAAGATGAGTGGCGTAAGTTCTTTTGCGAGTTCCATTCTCAAGGGTAACTAAGTCTTTAGGGTGTTCAAGTCTTAAGTATTTTTTATTAACCATATCATCTAAAGAATTCTTTAATTCTTCTTTGGGTATATGGTAATAAAAGGAATGTATCTCTTCTAAGGTTAATGACATTCCATCCATCCAGACAATACCTTTTATTTCTGCCCACTTTTTCTTTCTACGCTCACGTAATAAGAGATTCATAATGTTCTTTTGTTCCGTCGTCAACTTGCCTTTAAGTTCTAAGTCCCAACTATGAATATTATTAGTGCCGCCGCGCTTATCTTTAATTGATCTTCCATCTAATTCTTCAGGAGAATATAACTCGAGTAATTTATTTGTGAATTCAGTTTCAAGAGGAGGGAGTCCAGTTTCTTGAATATCACGAAAAACTTTAGATTGGATTCGAAAATCATCTAGTGATATTTTTCCTTTTAAACTTCCAACTATATAAATTCTTTTTCTTGATTGTGGAACTCCAAAAAACTGAGAATTTAGAACTTTCCAGTTAATATCGTAGCCAAGGTCTTCAAGAATATTTAAAATAGTTTTTAATGTATTACCTATTTTTTGACTTGTGTCAGTTTTGTCATGAGTAACTAAACCTTCAACATTTTCAAGTAAAAACCCAAGAGGTTTTTTTTCTTTAATGATTCTAGCAACATCAAAAAAAAGTGTGCCACGAGCATCCTCAAAACCTGACTTTTTCCCTGCAGTGCTGAATGCTTGACAAGGGAAACCTGCTAATAAAAAATCATGTTCAGGCAACGAGTCTTCTTTTATTATTGTAATGTCTCCATGGACATCGCAATCTTTAAAATTATGCTTGTAAATGTCTGTGGCGTAGGGTTTTATTTCTGATGAGAAGACACACTGGGATTGAAACCCTAATTCTGTGCATGCTTGTTCAAATCCAATTCGAATACCACCTAAACCAGCAAATAGGTCGATAAATTTAATTTCTTTCATGTTAGGTTTTTATGGGGTGGGAAAGGATGTGTTAATTATACGATCCAATTAAGGTGGTAAAAATATTTTTTTAAATTAAGTAAATAATTCTTTCGAAGGATGACTTTTTAGAGGTCTATCGATACAACCAACCTCTCGTAATCTGTTTTTACAGTCTCATGTTAGTACTATATGATATGTCTCACTACTAACAATGTTACACCGTGAGAGGATTTGTTAAATGTCTATAGTCACAGTTACAAAAGCAATAAAACTAACAGGGAAGTCACACGCCACAATATACCGTCACATCAAGTCTGGTAAGTTATCCAAGTCATCAGACGGTGGTATTGATACAGCTGAGTTGATACGAGTTTATGGTGAATTTAAACCTGAAGACTCCAACAAAGACAAAAAAGAGACACCTAAAAGTATCAAACTCAATATTGATGAGATATATCAACAGGAAAAAAGTGATACAGAGATACAACATCTAAGGGAACAGTTGGAATCATTGAAATCTCAACTGTCAAAAACCGAATCTCAACTAGAACGATCACAAGAAAAAGAAGACAAATTGTTACAGCTCATAGAGAACAGACTCCCACCACCCGATGAGGATTCAGTTGTTAGTAGATTGAAGAAGAAGTTTTTATAAGGACACTTATATCTTTATATCCCTACTTCTCATTTGAGCTTTAACCTCCTCGTCTGTTTTTCCTTGAGTTAGTTCTGGGTTCTTATTAACAAACTCTAATATCTTAAATTGAGAGATAGAGTGTTGTTCCCTACCCTTCTGATCTATTGACTCTTTTTTATTCGGTAGTTGTTTTGTATCAATCTCAACAACCTTCTCTTTTGATGTGAATCTGAACTGTATCGCAACTATCGTCCTACCATTCTTACGATAACCATATGAGACATCTAAATTAGAGTGTTCACTTATCTCATTAGTCGCAACTTCTATCACATAACGTCTTAGATCATTGAACTTGGGATACTTCCCTTTGAGACAAAGTATCTCTCTCAATTTCTCAACTGTTATCTCACAATGTCCTACAGTCTTCCATTGAGCAAGTTGTTCATATATTCGTATTGAGTAGACAGATGAGAACTTTGATACATCCTCAAGTTTGTATTTGGTAAATCTTTTCTTAAGAGAAGTTAGATAAGGAAGGACATCTTTAGTGAACTGGAGTTCTATGGTTCGATTCATATCATCAACTAGATACTTTGAAATCCATCTAGTCTTCCCATACTCAGTAGAATCCTTAGATCCAATGGATATCTCCCTTTCATACAGTCGTTCACTAGCTTCAACTAGTTCCCTATGAAACCCACCTACATGAACAACACCACATAGATCCTGTATGTCTTTCACCTCTACTTTAAAGAGATCCTTATCATTAACACCATCTCGTGAGTCCACAAGAGATATACACGCCAGTAGTAACCGACTCTCGTTGAGGGTCAACTCATATGAACTATTGATAAGATCATTGTCTTTAACAATGATGTTGTTTTGTATTTTGGACTGTAATGTCTTCTTTTTAGTCATACCTGAATAATAAACTATAAGGGGAAAGTGAAACAACATTTTCCGTTTAAGTGTTAATTACTCCCCTTTTAAATATCTCTTAAAGTCTTATATCTCTAGTAGTTCTTAAAAGTTGTGTGAATCATTCCCCTTTAATGTGTATGTAGAAATCCATCAATACTCTTAACTACTACAAAAACATTGTGAAGAACATTGAAGGGAAACCACAGACTACCTTTCCGTTTAAGTGTAAATCACTCCCCTTTAAGTATCACCTACACCCCTTGTGTTTACTAGCTTCTTGGATATCTGTGTTTATTACTCCTCTTTAAACTTCATCTACACAGACATCCTCAATCACTACACATATTGAATCTGAATCTCTAACTACTACAAATTCATTACTCTCAAAACACTCTAAACGACTACAAATTTAATTACGGAAAACTGATTTCTATTTTCCGTTTTTGTGTGGATTACTCCGTTTAAGTGTAAATCTTCACGTTTGAAGTGGAATCCCTCCGTTTTAAACCCCTAAATTTGTGTGAATCCTTCCTCCTATTGTGTGAATTACTCCGTATATGTCCTCTGTATCCCTTGATATACGTGACTTGTAGAGTGTCTAAAACAAGTTAAAACAAGAAAGATATAAAATAAGGGTTGTCTGTCGACAAAAAAGATAAACATCGATGATAGAAACATCTTAGATAAGGGTAAATCTCCAACTACTACAAATTTGGTAATCAATAAAAAAGTTAAACGACTACAAATTTAATTACCGTAAGTGGTAGACACGTTGGATTCAAAATCCAATGTCTTCGGAAGGTGTCTCTTTTCTAGTCAACCTAACAGAACCACCCTTCCCTTCTTTGTTCCCAGTATCTCTCTCACAGACTTGTCCACATTTTTTGTGGATAACTGTTGTTTTGGGATTTCGTTGTTTATTTGTGTATGAAATCCAAATAAACAAATAAACAACAGAAATGAGATATATCAGTTGAGACTATCAATTGAACAAATGATACATCGTGAGACTTTATAGTTTTGATAGAACGTTTTTATAGATGGATGTCGACAAATGTTTAATCATTAATGGAGGAACCATTCGACATATCCTCTCAGCCTTCTGATTAAATGTACCTGTTAATACGAAGTCATCGGGTAAACCTGTAAGTCTCTTTAGTTCGGAGATGGTGAACATTCTGTTCTCAGTTGGATGATGAACTCCACCCTGTCCTATCTGTTGTCCTAGTTGTGTCAATGTTACACATGGTTTATCCCAAGATGATCTAACGAGATTAAAGTCACCCTTCCATCCTGTAATCACATTCTCAGGTTTTAATGGACGATTAGGATTAACAGGAAGATGTCTCAAAATCTCATATGTAGAAGATTTCCTACATTTTGTTAGTAGAAAGTTCCTCTCACGTTCGTCTATCTCAATATCCTCTAAACAATCTTTAATCGTTGGTTCGTAGTTAGATCCAGCTGGATACAGTTGAAGTATGTCCTTCTCATCAGTAATCCCAACTGTCTTACCTATGTCTTCACGAATACCAATAACAAAAAGTCTCTTTCTTTTCTGTGAGACACCGAAGTGAGATGAAGTTAGAACATTGAAGTTCACAAGATACCCTGATTTCCTAAGTCTATTCATCGCTGAATGAAAGACGTCAGATGTTTTGATACTTGGAACATTCTCAATGACTATCACTTTAGGTTGTGAGACTGTCGCAATTGATACATATTCGTGTATCAACATCCCTACTGATTCTTGTGTTGTCTCCGAATACTTCTGAACCTTTGATTGAACAATCTCTTTTCCCTTACCTAATCTCTTTGATACAGAGAAGGCGGAACATGGAGGTGATCCGTCTAGTATGTCTAGTTCTCCTATCTCAACACCGTAAGACTTAAACCAATCTTGTATTCCTTTAGTCTTACCTGATGTTATATCTCTAATGTCTTCAGGTGAGACTGGTGTATCAGGATAGTTAGTTTGATATGTCTCAATAGCTGTAGGAATAAACTCATTTACAAATAATATCTTCCCTCCTGACAGACGATAACCAGTAGAAGAACCTCCACCACCTGCGAATGTTGAGACAACTGTGAATAGTTCTTTTGACGATTCGCGATACACATCACTGAGATTGTAAGACTTGAAATGTATATCAAACTTAGTGTCAATCAATATTGGTTTCCTATTGATCTCATTACCAAGAATGTTCATAGATACAACGTTCATATCCTTCAGGACTATCACCACTATTTCGGAAACATTGTTGTATTGGTGATGCGATGTAGTAAAAAACGAATAGTAAACCAAAAATAAGAAGGATCGATCCCAATCGGGTATTCAGAAACTCAATCAATTTTTTCATATTAAACTTTTCCATATCAAACTTTTTCATATTAATTTTCCTTTTTTATTGTCAATCAAGACAAACAGTCCAGTTGTCGTTATCTGTATCAGAAAACACCAAGATATAGGGACTAGGACTTACTCTCTCAACGTATAACAAGAGATCTTCTTTATTATGACTAATGATGTCAGTTTCTTCTAAACCACCGTTATATCCTCTCTCACCTCGAATTATGACTGACTCGTTTTTCAACAATGAGTATCCATTCTTCGGTTGATTTGGAACAAAAGTGTCTCGGTATGTGAAACCAAAACCTGACAACATCTTCAACCCAACCTCAATGTCTTTCATTGGTATCTGTATCAAACACATAACAGGATCAGTAAGAGAGGGGGATCGTATCTCAGACAATGGAAATGAAGAGTTAATGTCTGTATCAAAGAGACTATCGTCACTCCATTTTGAGATTATTTCTGTGGTGGGTATTATCACAAAACTTTTGAATGTCTCATTTCTCTCAATAAGACTAGATAGGGAAGGGTGGTCAAAGCCTGGATTAATATCTATCTCAGTTGGTCCCGACAGATTAACTATGTTGTCTTCTCTAGTCTGTTTCTGTCGACTTCTTTGGAGATCTTCAATTTGTTTTATTAGGAACTGAATGTCTGATATTTCAGATGAGATAGAAATATCACCTTTCTCTATCAATTGAGACATCTTTTGATGTGTCTTTGAGACACCAAATGTCTCGATATACTTTTTCTCTAGTCTTGTGAGGTTATAAAGACTAGTAAAACTAGTGGGTAGACTTGATTGTTTTTCGACTAGAAAGTCTGATTTACCAATCTGTAACCATCGAGAAAGAGTAGATGGGTTCATTCCTAGATGATCAGAGAACTCATTTTGAAAGACATCATCTCCTAATTGTTCATGAGCCTCTTTGATTAGTATTACTACATTGAATATTGAATACCTAAGACTCTCTAACGCATCCCTGATCCTTTCAACGTGTTCTTCAAGTGTATAAACACCTAACTCTATAACTTCAGGTTCATCAATTACTGTTGGTTCTGTAGTAATGATTTCTTTTAATCTATTCCTTACCGATTCTCTTGACGTTTCTTTTTCCCTAAAAAAAATATTCTTCATTTTTAACCTTATTCGTAAAAGTTGGCACGATTGGATTTCTCATGAGAAATCGTAAATATCAATAATGTCTCAGCGTGTCACATTTCAACCAGTGAGACGTATCAATGATATGTCTCATGTTATGGGAATGTTCCTTTCTTAATGTTTTTCATTATCTGTTTTGCCTTTTGAACCTCTCGAGATATAGATCTTAAAAGTTCTTCATCCTTTCTAATGTCATGTATTTGAATCTTTCGTTCCTCATTAGATTGATAGGGGGCTTGAGGAGGTAACATTCTCTTCTCGATGACGTCACCACGAGACATACCTAATATTTCTCTTTGTATATAAGTCTCACGATATTTCTGTAGGGAAGGGATCTTGATTCGAGCTTGAGGTTTTGATGGTTGAAATCTCGCATGACTAACCAACTTATTGTTAGGAACAAGATTCTTGTCGAGGAATCGTTTAAACATCAATTTAATCTTACTAGGATCACCAGTGAGGTCGATTCTCAGGTGATTGATGTGTTTACTAGACTCTATCTCTTTTACAACTTCTAAAGGTTCTCTCTGTTCTGGTTCACAGAATAGTTCAAACCCATAGTCAGGATGTTTCCACCAAACTTCAAAGTCATCAAAGTCTTCTAAGTTACCGAATTCTTCAGGAACTCCATACGAACTGAGTTTCGCATATTCAAACCACTCCTTATAAATCTTCTTCATCCAAAACAATCCACGTCTCGGACGTTTCGTTCCGTCCGGATTATTCAGTACATAAGTGAATCCAGTTCTTCTCACATATTTCATATCAATACCTGACTTATATATTTCACAAAGATAGTGTTTCTAATCTACCACCATGACCGTTATATCTCAAGTAATGTGGTCATTAATGTCACACCGTTGTCCTTGAGATAATAGATCCGAAATCGAAATTAACCAAAGAGAGAAGAGAGATGAAAAGAACTTATAAGAATAAAGAGTTGATGAAGAAGAATCTAAAAAAAGTCCACCAAGTAAGAAGTGTCCGTGAAACCTATGAGTGGTGGAGAGAACAAGAGACTAATGAGTATGAAGTCGATTCTGACTATCTCTATACACCTGAAGACATAAGGAGTCTTAGTGACATTTCTAGTTTAGATAGTCTGATACCTGATGATTTATATATCACTGAATATATGAGTATTCCTAGTGACGTATCTAGTTTAGATAGTCTGATACCTGACCGTTACATTTGACAATAAAGTGGTCATTAATGTTACACCGTTATCCTTGAGATAATTAACCTGAAATCGAAATTAATTAAAAAAGAGAGAAAATTATGAATACATCAGTTATGACAAAAAACGCCGTTTCTTTCAACGAATCAATTAATACCCATAAGACAAAAAACAAAGTAGATCGTTATGAGTGGTGGTACGACGTACCGACATCAGATGTAAGTTCAAAATCTCCATCTATTGAGTTTGATGTTGAAGATCATAAGACAGCCGTTGAAGAGTTCCTTAAGACTAATGAAGTAATCACTTTACGTTCTAAGAAAAACCCTAAACCTAAGAACTTCAGATTACCTTCACGACATAACGTTATTTCTAAACCACTTCACTAAACCCTGAATCAACTGTTTATTTGTTTATCCCATACACAAATAAACAAGAGTAATAGACATCCGTCTAGACATTACTCATCCAGTCTCGTTTCAGAGACAAATCAACCAAACCAACCTAGTAGTTCCCAATCCTTTTCAATAAAACATGAGAGTTAAACATGAGTTTCTTATTAAAAGAAAGAACGTCGAACAAAAGACAAAGAGTACAGAGATTGATAAAGAATAGAAGGATAGAGAGGTCTGAATATTTTAGTGAGAAACCGAAGTGTGTCCCACGCCTACGATCTAGTTACCAAAGACCAAGTCCTACTAATAAATATCCCACTAACCTGAACCTATAGAGGAGAAACAATGAAAGAACTGAATGACTTTATTCTGTTCCCAAGACTAGAGAATGAACTGAGATACTACCTTGAGAACCCAACTGAAATTGACTACCCATTATGTTTTTATGGAGTGCCAGGTATCGGTAAAACCTCATTCGCCCGATACCTAACAAACAAGTAT
>Ga0209044_1002662_pt1 | contig 9554 bp, 3 predicted proteins | sample SaaInlV_130m_DNA_FD_184655 | JGI IMG/M metagenome (GOLD analysis project Ga0209044, IMG submission 184655) | Marine microbial communities from expanding oxygen minimum zones in the Saanich Inlet - SI037_S4LV_130m_DNA (SPAdes) (version 2) | ecosystem: Environmental > Aquatic > Marine > Intertidal... | reverse complement strand
CACATCTCTCACCTAACTCTCCCGTTTGGTATTGGAATATATATGTTCTGCTATATATCTATATTTGCATATAGGTGTGTGAGGGCAGGATTTTCTACTGATTGAATAATGCAGAGGGCAGATTCTCACCTACGGATTGAACGGCCATATTGCTTTCAAACGATCAGTTCAATCCTGGTTCTCATCCTGTCTCAGCGTCGCTGAGTATAGTTGATAATGCAGAGGGCAGATTCTCACCTACGGATTGAACATTGGTAATGATGGGAAGCGATCAGTTCAATCCTGGTTCTCATCCTGCCTCAGCGTCGCTGAGTATAGTTGATAATGCAGAGGGCAGGATTCGAACCTGCGAACCATTGAGGACTGGGACCTCATCCCAGCGCCGTTGACCAAGCTTGGCAACCCCTGCTTCAAACCAACGGTTTGACCACGCGTATATCAACAACACGCAGTCCGATAATTTAGGGGCAACAATCAGAACATTATTCGATGAAGACCGAGATATCCTCTAAGGATTTCCGCTCAATATTAGGGACTTCTGCATTATCTGCAGGATAACCAACAGGCATTACCAGCATTGCAACCTCATGCTTGGGGCGGTCTAAGATTTCACTAAGAAAACCCATAGGAGAAGGGGTATGAGTTAACGTTGTAAGTCCAATTCGATGTATTGCTGAGATAAACATACCAGCAGCAATTCCACAAGATTCAGTGGAATAATATGTTGGCCCCCAATCACCATTAGAACGCAAGCGTTTGGTTTGCCTGAATAGAATGACAACCCAAGCGGCATCGGTAAGATGGGACTTAACAGCATCAGTTCCCAAAGGAGCCAATACCTCTCTCCAGGCTTCAGGCATTCTATCTTGGTAGGTTTTTGTTTCTTCAATTTCAGCAGCATCTCTAATTTTTTGCTTTAATTCCTGATTAGATATTGCAACCCATGTCCATGGTTGTAAATGGGCGCCATTAGGTGCAGTACCAGCGGTTAATATTGCCTTTTCAATAATATTTTTAGATACTTCACGCTTTGAAAAATGTCGCGTAGTCCTTCTTTTTGATGCTTCAATATATATTTCAAAACAACGCCTTTCCATTTCTGAAACAGGAACATCTTGCCATTCGAGTGGGATGAAACCTTCTTGGCCCATGCACTTGCATTAGCGGCATTGTTATTGATGCCTTCTTCTCTATATTACAATAGATTCAACCCACCAATGCTATCATGAACGGGAACCCTTTCATGAACGGTAGGGCGAGGGGGCAACATGTCGCAAATCGATACTGCAGTTGATACGTTAAACGGACTCGACACATGGATGCAATGGTCCTTCGGATTCGTCACCACTTTGTTTGTTGTGGGTTTTGTTCGACTGTTGATGCAAAAAGTTCTCTTAGATTTCGTCAAAAAAACACCTTTCCAGTGGGATGACAAACTCTACTCACCTGTTACAAAGCGAATCTACACATTCATTTTGGTTACAGGCGCTTTACTGACTATGACTTGGATACTTGGCGAAGACCATTCATTGGTCGTATCAGCCGATCCAATGTTCCAGGCTATGTTTATACTGCTCTCAACCTCTCTTCTAAGCGTTTCTTTGAAGGTGATGATTCCAGTTATTATGGACCGATTTTCTGAACCTTCTAGCGTCACAGTTTCAGGAAGTAATTCTCTCATAATTTTCCTGTCCCGTGCTGCGATTTGGTTTGGTGGACTTTACCTCGCTTTCTCTGAATTAGGAATTGAATTGTTAGGAGTTCTTGCCTCATTGGCTGTCTTCTCCCTCATCATCGGATTGGCCATGCAGCAGACATTAGGAAACATTGTCAACTCCTTCATGCTCGCTTTGGACCAACCTTTCGAAGTCGGTGACCGCATAGAAGTAGAAGGAAAGACAGGGTCTGTCGTTTCCGTAGGAATCTTATCAACCAAGATTCTTACCCATGAAGAAAACTTAGTGGTTATCCCTAATAATAGCCTGGTTAATTCCACAGTCATCAACCATGCCCGTGGTGGTGGAGATGGTGCAGGTCGCCGTATTTCATTGGTTCAAGATATTGGAGTTAGTTATGATGAGGATATTGACCACGTCAAGTTTACCATACTCAAGCTTATGCGTGAGTGCCCATACATTATCGATAAACCAGACCCTCGTGTTCTACTCATCGAATTGGGAGATTTCGCAAAGGTTTTCCGCATGTATGGATGGGTTGAAGATTACACCGATGAATTTGTTGCTCGCGATTGGTTACTCAAGAATGTTGATGAAAACTTCAAGCGAGAAGGAATTGAGATTCCATATCCAACCGCAGTTGAAATCGCCACCCAAAGTACACCTTCTGTGAACACACACCGTAAGAAAACAAGTGTTAGAATGGCTCGTATGCAGATGATAAAAGAGGACAAGCAGTTAGCCAGAGAACGTGCTTCTGCTAAGGGAGAAATCGAAGAAATAGCTGAGAGATTGAAGGGTGGAGATTTGGCCAAGAAGGAGCGAGCGATGCTCGAAGAAGACCTCCGCGAACTCAACAGTGTTCTCAGCATGTTTGAAGCCGGTAGTGACGATTGAGGATTGTGAAAAGATGAGCAGCAATACTGAACCTGCGTCGTCCACTATCGATTTGCGATATATGCAAGTAGAGATTTCAATGCAAACAGGCGCCAACTTACCGGGCATCGTTATGACTGAAAGTTTCACTATGTGTGAATTTATTACACTCATAGAGAGGACTGAAAAGGGACTTATCTGTTATCTTAAATTAGAATATGAGGACCAGAAAGTCCTTGATAATCACCATAGAGGATTCAAAATCCTAGAGATAAAATCTCAAAACTCACATTCAGCACTGGTGAAGGCAATAGCAAACGGCCCCCTCGCCTTGATATTCTGCAGAGATGAAGAGGCATGGTGGTTGAATCCGACTCATTTAACTCGGAATGGTATGACGATGGCGATACAAGGAACAATGAAGGGTTTACGAAGAGTTAGAACGGAATTATCTGCTTTAATCGGCAATGGTTTTTCGGTCAAACTTGGAACAGAATCTCTCCAACGCCCCGAGTTCATTGACTTGCTTCCAAAGAAACAAAGATTAGTTCTCGATAAGGCGATTAAGATGGGTTACTACAGCAGACCGAGAGGTTGCACTCAGCGAGATATTGCACAGGTAATGGATCTCAAACAGGCTACTGTAAGTGAACATCTTCAGTCCGCAGAAGCGAAAATAATTCATTCGATTGGCAATTGATAGAGCCCGACACTATCATGAACGGTTAAACGACTATGGTTTCCAATGACAGCCATCGTTTATGCGCAGCGTAAGTAATGGCCAACTCTCAAAAGCCGTCATTCTCTCTTTCCTGATGATCTTAATGACCCAAGCGGGTTTTCTCGATACACTGAACACATGGACAAACGACGACGAAACGCTTGATGAAAGCAGCGACGTTCTCGAAACGGGCGGCTCAGGTTCCTCGCAAAGCAACTTTACCTCCAGCGTCGAAGGTGCAGATCTCATCATCGATGAGGCCATGACCAACATCACCTTCCAGTACAACGCCAGTGCGGCGAGCGGCTCAGGCAGCGGCTCGGGAGGCATGACCAATCTCACCAATGCAACAAGTTGTGTTGCTTCACCAAGCCTACCAAACGGCTTGAACATCGACAGCAGTACGTGCACCATCAGTGGTACACCAACAGTCACGACAAGCAATGCAACCTACACGGTCACAGCCAACATCAGCAATACAACATTCCAGACGACCGTATGGCTCTCCACCTCACCGTTCGCAACCATCACCTCAACGGTGGAAGGTGCGCATCTCAATCTTGGTGAAGCTATGGGCCCGATCACGCTCAACTACACTTCACAAGCGGGTAATGGAACCCTGTACAACGGCAACGGTACTGCTTGGATGGTCTATGCTAATCATGCAGGTAGTACTCTCGGAGGTGTGGCGTCTGGCGGTCGTCCTAACCCTCCGGTGTCCATGGGCGACAATATCTATTACAGAAGCGGTGTATGGAACAGATCTTCGACCGATTATACAGGATATGAATTATGGAAGAGCGACGGAACAGCGAATGGCACAGTGCAGGTCAAGGACATCAACAGCGGAACAGGTGACAGTGATCCCGAACAATTGACAGTCATTGGCAATACGCTCTTTTTCACAGCCAAAGACGGCAACAACAGGCAACCATCACTTTGGAAGACAGATGGAACAGAAACAGGCACGGTGCGACTAACGAATCCCACCTATCAAGGAGGTCCCTCAGGACTTTCAGTCATGAACGACACCCTCTATTTCTGTAATGGCGGTCTTTGGAAGAGTGACGGAACAGTCAATGGCACAATGTTGGTTCATCAAGAGAGTGGTGTGGGGGGGGTGGGTGTGTGCCGTGGCGAAACTACAGTCGTTGGTAATACGATCTATTTCGCTGGAATAGCGTCCGTTGGTAACGATGGAATTGAATTATGGAAGAGCGACGGAACAGCCAATGGCACAGTGCAGGTCAAGGACATCCGCAGCGGCAGCCCCAACAGTATGCCCACCGATTTCATAGCCATGGGCAACGCAGTCTACTTCAACGCCAACGACGGAATACACGGAAGGGAATTGTGGAAAAGTGACGGAACTGCGAATGGCACGGTGCTGGTGAAGGATCTTTGGAACGGAACTATAGATTATTCTTGGAACGGAGGCCAGGGCATGACAGTCATTGGCAACACCCTCTATTTCACAACCAACGACGGAATACACGGAAGTGAATTGTGGAAGAGCGATGGAACAACCAATGGCACGATGCTGGTCAAGGACATCGGCAATGGAAGCGTTGGGAGTAATCCAGCCTATCTTGCGCCCGTTGACAATACTCTCTTTTTCCTAGCCGACGACGGAACCCACGGAAGTGAATTGTGGAAGACTGATGGAACTGAAGCAGGCACGCTGATGGTCAAGGACATCAACAACGGAAGTGGAGGTAGTAACCCTACCCATCACACAAAAGTTGGCAACACCCACTTTTTCAGAGCCAACGATGGAATCCACGGAATTGAACTGTGGAGGAGCGATGGAACAGAAGCAGGCACGTTGATGGTCCAAGACATTAACAACGGAAGTGCTGGTAGTTTACCCAATACTCGGTTCACATCCATTGGCACTACACTCTATTTCCAAGCCGACGACGGACTCAGTGGGAGTCAATTGTGGGCTTTAGACCCTACCAACATCATCCTCAACACCCCACCACCCGTTTCATGGGAAACCGACCCTGCATTACCTGCAGGAATGAGCATCTCGAACGGCGTCATCAGTGGAACACCATCGGTTTATGCCAACAATCAGACCTACACAGTTTATGCTAATCAGAGCAATTATTCAACAACGCACCAGTTGTACTTCAGTGTCGATACGGACAATGCACACACGGTCGTTGAGAACCAAGCCATCGATGCCATTGGCTTCCACCCTCCGTTCAACAACGGTACCACTACGTGGACGGCTTCGGCAAACTTGCCAGGAAACCTCACGATTGATGCTTCGACTGGTGAAATTACTGGAACGGTCAACGGAACCTTTGCGAATGCTACCATTACGGTAACAGCAACCCATAACGGCAGTGCTACCGAGACCTTCACGTTCAACCTACAAAGCCTCGCAGATTACGACGGTGATGGACTTGCCAACGATTTACCAGCAGATTACGATGCAGCCGACCAACCAACGCCAGGTCTTGTTGCTGACGATGATGATGATGCAGATGGCCTTCCTGATTTGAACGAAACTGATACGGGCAATTACGTGGACGATTCCGATACTGGAACTGACCCACTTGACCCCGATAGTGATGATGATGGAATCTGCGACGGCCCAATCGCTGTACCCCCAATCTGTATTGCAGGTCCAGACAGCGATCCGAACGGTGAAAGTTTCCCGCCAACCTTAGTTGCCGTGAACAACACCGTCATCTCAACGCTTGCTCCATACTTGGCAGTAAGCGGTGGAACATACGAGATTGCACCTGATTTGCCAGCAACTCTGTCTCTTGACCCCGCAACCGGTGAAATCACCGGTACAGCTACCGAAACCATCACCAACACCACCTATACCATGTGGTCGAACAACTCCAACGGCGATTCTGTGTCGTGGAACTTCACGATTGAAATCCTTGAGGATACAGACGGTGACGGTTTACCTAACCAATTACCTGGTGATTACGACTCATCAAATCCAGATTCACCCGGCTTGAGCGAAGATCTGGACGATGATGGCGATGGTATTTCCGATATCGATGAACAAAACGATGGTACTGATTCGTTGAACCCTGATACAGATGGTGATGGAATGTGTGACGGAGAAATCCCTTCCACCTACTTTGACCCGAACTGTGTCGCAGGCCCTGACGCTTTCCCAACCGACCCATCTGGTGATACAGATACCGACGGTGACGGCGACCCCGACACTCTCAATCCACCTTCTAACAGCGACCCTGCTTTGGTCGAGGATTTTGATGATGACGGTGACGGCATAGAAGATGTTAACGAAAGTAACTCTGGTATCAATAATGGCCCGAACGATCCTGGAACTGACCCTCTTAACCCAGATACCGATGGTGATGGAATCTGTGATGGTCCAAACGACGTCTATGATAAACAAGGTAACCTAATCTGTATTGGTGGACCTGACCAGACACCGCTTGGTGAACCTGCTTCAGGTGTAGTCTATGGACTGAATAACTCACAACTTTCCAGTCTTGTGCCACCGTACCAGTTGCCTGATGCTGCATGGGAAATTTCCCCATATCTTCCGCAAGGCCTTTCCATAGACCCAGTCAGTGGAATTATCAGTGGTATACCGACTGAAATCACTGGAAATATTTCTTATACAATATATGGTAATTCATCAACATCAACAATCACCTTCGATTTCAACTTACAAATTCTTGAAGACACTGACCGCGATGGAGAACCAAACGAATTACCGATTGACTATCCTGAAACAGGAGAACTCATCGAAGATTTGGACGACGATGGTGACGGTGCTTCTGATTTGAGTGAAACCGGAACAGGAATCTACAACGGAACAGGTGATATGGGAACAGACCCACTTGACCCTGATACCGATGATGACGGAATATGTGATGGACCGAACGATGTCTTACCACAGTGTATTGGTGGTCCCGATTCAAACCCATTCGGAACCGGCCCTCTTGGACCAACTGTGCTGGTTAACAATACAATGACCACTCCACTCCTTCCTGCTAACGCAGTGCCTGGAGCAGTATGGGAAGTCTCACCTGCCTTGCCTGAAGGTCTCACACTTGATTCAAGCACTGGTATAATTACTGGAACACCGACGCAAACAATGGGTAATACAACCTTCACAATGTGGGCAAATACTACTGTTCCAAGCATGTCAATCCTCTCAACCTTCTGGCTTGAAGTGCTCGAAGATTCTGATGGCGACGGTATGCCTGACACACTTCCAGAAGATTATCCAGACATCAATCCACCTTACGACCTCATCGAAGATTTGGATGACGATAACGACGGAATGTCTGATATCGATGAAGATTTGATTAGTACAGACCCAACCAACCCAGATACCGATGGTGATGGTTTCTGTGATGGAAACGGAACCGGTGACGGTAATTGCTACGCAGGACCAGATTCTGCACCACTCGACCCACTTCTACCGGTCAATACCGATGGAGATGGATTCCCTGACGACGACCCAGATGGTGAAGGCGGATTGATTGCTGACGATGATGACGATAATGATGGATTCCTTGACATCCGTGAAATGGAATGCGAAAGCGCTCCTCTCGACGCAACCGACATACCTCAAGACTTGGATGGTGATGGAATATGTGATACAATGGATGATGATATTGACGGTGATGGTTTGTTCAACGTGATTGAAAATGATTCTGGTATTTACAATTCATCTATTGATACTGGTACTGACCCACGTAATGCGGATACAGACGGCGATGGTGTTTGTGATGGACCAAGCGTTCCAATGAACGGTGGCTGCACCGTAGGACCGGATGCATTCCCACTTGACCCAGCAGCTTATACCGATACAGATGGTGACGGATTCCCAGACGAATTGTTTGGAAACTCAACCAGCACTCCACAACTTGTTCTTGATTTAGATGATGATAACGATGCTTGGAGTGACTTGGATGAATTTGCATGCCTCACAGATAGTCTAGATGATACAAGCATACCAGCCGATAGCGATGAAGACGGTGTTTGTGATGCATTGGATGACATTCTTGACCTACCGTTTAACTTGACTTATCCGAGCCAAAATCTACAACTTACAATCAACCAAGAGATGGATTCATTCCTAGCGAATATCACTGGTGCAGGAGATGTTGTTACTTGGGAAATCAGTGGAGAATTACCTGAAGGTCTTACCTTTGGCTGGAGCCCAGCACGAGATGCTGCGCTTGACGGAAGTATCCGAGGAACGCCTACTGAACTAATGGAAATGACCAATTTCACTATCTGGGCAAATAATTCGGCCTACAGCCAGTCCTTTGAAGTCTCTCTTACTGTTATCGAAGAAGCAATTTCCGAAGATGACGATGATGATAGTGGACTGGGTTGGATGTGGTGTTTCCCAATCCTGATTCTCCTCTTGCTTTTGTTGCTCATTCCACTTATCCTTGGACGAGACAAAATTCTTCTAATGCTGGCAGAAGGTCCTGAACCAGAGAATACCATTGCATCCCCCGAATTCATATCCGGAGCAGGAACAGAAGATGATCCATTCATTTTAGAACCAATAATTGACCTTGAACCGGGTGAATCTGCAAGCAGTATAGAAATTATTAATATTGACAAAATGTCTGATATCAAAATAGAGATGATCGATTTGCATCAAGCATCAAATGGTGATAAATTCAGTATGTATGAGGAGCAATTCGGTACAATAGGCGTCCGCCAACTCGCTATTGGCAAAGATGGAGAAGTCACTATCAACATTAAGTTCGATGATGGCGTTGATACCCCGACCTTTGAAGGCGGCGAATACTCTGGTTTGTTGAAACTTGGAAGAGCGAGTGTTTACCTCTCTTGGTCGGTCACGGTCAAGAAAGATTTGAGCAAGAAGAAGAAATACGAGAAGGCTGCGAAAAAGGCTGCAAAGGCTGCAAAGGAAGCCCAAGAGGCCGACGAGAAGGTTGCTGCAAAGGCTGAAAAGGAAGCCCAAGAGGCCGACGAGAAGGAAGCAAAAGAGGCCGATGAGAAGGAAGCAAAAGAACAAGCCAAGATCCAAGAGGAAGCCGATCAAAAGGCATTGAAAGCGGCTAAAGCGAAAGTAGATGCTGAAACAAAGGTTGCCGAGAAAGAGAAGTCGGACCTCGCTAAGGCTGCTAAGGCTGCCGAAGAAATGTCTGCTGATATCTCCAGAACCAAGGCCGAGAAGGCTGCGAAGAAAGCCAAGGCAGAAACTGCGAAGAAAGCCAAGGCAGCCAAGGAAGAAACTGCGAAGAAAGCCAAGGAAGCCAAGGAAGCCAAGGAAGCCAAGGAAGCCA
>Ga0209044_1002650_pt1 | contig 9577 bp, 7 predicted proteins | sample SaaInlV_130m_DNA_FD_184655 | JGI IMG/M metagenome (GOLD analysis project Ga0209044, IMG submission 184655) | Marine microbial communities from expanding oxygen minimum zones in the Saanich Inlet - SI037_S4LV_130m_DNA (SPAdes) (version 2) | ecosystem: Environmental > Aquatic > Marine > Intertidal... | reverse complement strand
CCAATATTGACTATCCTGATGCCAGGAAACGTAACTTGTGGTGTTACCTTCTTTAATCCAAAACCAGCTATTCCAGCAAAGAATATCCGGTCCAATCAGATCCTCAATGCAATCTAACACAGTAGAATTTCGCATTAGCTGGTCTACCCACGTGAACATCAAATGGGGTTTGGTTCGAAGTGGTCCCTCTACGGGGTGGCCTAGTTCATGTTCATAATGCTCAAGACTGTTACGAAAACCTTGAGCTTCTTGCTGCCCAATGATACGAACCGGGGATAAGTGACCTTGGGTTTTAAAACAATTGATTTGCTCATTGCTTAGAAGTCTTGGCATAACATTCTCTGCTGGGTTATCGTCGGACTAGCGGTGTAATTTTACTCATCAATCGTCAGGTGCACTATACGTGTTATTGCCGACATTGCTGATCCAGGCCTCATTCAGAAAATTCTAGATCACATAGCAGCACAACCACCACCCATCAAACGTGCAACAGCTAGCCAACCCTAAAACGGATATAAGAAGAATTAACCACATTTCTGCTTCATCAGCCATGCTGGATACTTGAGAGGATACACCGCGACCGGTGATTTCGAGGCAGGTGTCTTTGATGATACAGTTTCCGGGGATCTATATTGTCCTGATTGGTGTGCCATCAGACCCGACAGAGTGCGAAGTGGTTATTAATTACTAAGGAGAATTCAATGTCAAAAGCTTTGCGGTTAGTAAGAATAAACACCCTTTTTCATCATACAGAAAAGTATCGTCATCCTTGGGAGTTGCTTTCAATTCTCACTTTCGGGCGGCTTCATCCACGAGTTGAATGAGTTGGACATCAGAAAGCGGCTTCATCCACGAGTTGAATGAGTTGGACATCAGAAATTCGGCGAATTGCCTCTAGGATCAGTCTCTGGTCGATCGCGACCCTCACCGTTATGTAATCGATGGGCCGGGAATCAGAATAGCGTTGTTTGTTGATCGGTCAGGTCTGCTGGCGGTGAGCGGATAGGTTTATCGACCGAATGATCCAACCCTAATATAATTTTTGCTCTGCCAGATTCATAATGACTGTTGCGCAAGTGCCCACCTCGAGCCCTCCCATAGCATCTTCAGGATGGTAAGCTGACTGGATAGATTCAAGGCCATTCGTATCATCGAGCAATATGAGGATAGGAATTATAACAGGGCTTTTCGATCGAAAGTCTGAGTATCGAATCAGTTATAGGCAAAACACCCCGGATTCTTCAAGGAAAAGGTACCGACAAAAAGGTTCTGGATCGACTTTCTGCAGCGCTGAAAACTGGTAAGAAATTCGAAGGAAAAGCCATCAACTACAAGAAAGACGGGACTCCCTTCATCATGTATTGGAGAGTGATTCCAATCAAAGTTGGTAGAAAGGTTGAAGCCTGGCTTGCGATCCAAAGAGAAGGTTCTGTTATTTAGTCCTTTATCCGCAATCCAGATAACAGGCCTCATGTCAGCGCGATAGCCATGCAGGCTGAACAACAGGTTCTTGGGGGAGAGCGAACATCTCCCATAACCTGAGTTCCAGAACTTGTAGTTCTTATCTGTCTAAACCTGAAAATGTGATCTAATCGCGTTTACTTGTTGAACTGGATATCTGTATGCGTAATGACGACTCTGATCGGAACCTTGCTGTTTTCGCAGACTTCGAGAACGTGGCACTCGGGGTTAAAGACGCGAAGTACCCAAAATTCGATATTAGTCTGGTACTTGAGCGCCTGCTGGTCAAAGGCAACGTTGTTGTAAAGAAAGCCTATTGTGATTGGGAACGCTACAAAGAGCATAAACCTACCATGCACGAAGCTGCCTTCGAGCTGATTGAGATTCCCCATACCCGTCAATCGGGTAAGAATTCCGCCGACATACGCATGGTCGTTGATGCACTGGATCTTTGTTATACGAAAGATCACATTGATACTTTTGTCATCATTAGTGGCGATTCGGATTTTTCTCCGTTGGTGAGCAAGCTAAGAGAGAACGCGAAGTTAGTGATTGGTGTAGGTGTTAAGAACAGCACCTCCGATTTGCTAATGAGTAATTGCGATGAATTTCTTTTTTATGATGACTTGATCAAGGAACGAACTTCTAAACGGAGTCGGCGAAAGTCACCTGCCAAGAAGGATGAACCTAAAAAGACAGCGGAGTCCTCGTCCAGTAAAAAGAGCGAGAGTGAACAACAGGATGAGGGTATTGATCTGGTCGTTGAAACGGCCGAGGCGCTGATCAAAGAGCGCGGCGATGGGGTCTTTGGTTCGATGGTCAAGCAAACGCTGAAGCGTCGCCATCCTGGATTCAGCGAATCCTTCTATGGGTTCCGTTCTTTTGGCGATCTATTAGAAGAGGCCCAATCACGTGGCATAGTAACAATGGAGCTTGATGAGCGTTCAGGTGGATATGTTATCCGGAACGTTTCAAGGGATTGACAAAAAATCTGCAGCCGATAATTAGTCAACCAAGCAGCCTAAGACCCAAACCTGAGGATAGGAATTATAACAGGGCTTTTCGATCGAAAGTCTGAGTATCGAACCAGATCGGTTGCCTGCTTGTTTTATGGAAGAGTGGAGCGGAATGACGATTAGTGGTTAAACGCTACCAAGTTTGTTGTTGTTTGTGGTTATTGGTTGACCTGGTCACGGACGATTGGCCAACGTACTAATCATCTATCTTCCCCCCGTGCTCAACTAGCGATTACATCACGGGCGAGTGTCTCCATGGCTTTAAGGGGTTCTGAGCCCAGGGCCTGCAGGGGTACAAGCAGTCGGTTCGCACCTGCAGCAGCAAATGCCTCTACTTCCGCAACGCCACCACGCGCATCCCACATGCACGTAATTTCTATATCCGCTGGATCACGTCCCACGGCATCACAAGCTTCGGTGAGTGACCGCATGCCTTTGCGCAGGCTATCTGCGCTATTGGTCGGCGCAAACCAGCCTTGCGCGAAGCGCGCCGTGCGCTCGAATGCTCTGCCCTTGTCACCGCCGATGACGATGCGCAGACTTTCTGCTGCGGGATTGCTCTTGAATCCCGACCAGGAAAGAAACTCGCTCTGGTGCTCTACCTCATCGCCAGACCAGACCTTGCGCAGCGCCTCAACGTAGTCGTCGAACCGCGCACCCCGTCGTTCAAAAGGTACGCCGAGGGCCTGGTATTCCTCGCGCAACCAGCCGATCCCGAGCCCGAGCTCGACTCGGCCACGACTTGCGAATTCGAGACTCGCTACTTGCTTGGCAAGATAAAGAGGACTCACCTGCGGCAGAATGTTAACTCCTGTCCCCAGGCGCAGCGTGGTCGTGACAGCCGCGATGTGGGTAAGCGCGATCAGCGGATCGAGGAAGTTGCTCTCGGGTTCTATGCCAGTTTTCCCGGACCTGTCGTACGGGTACTTCGACGCATAGTCCACGGGAGTAATCACATGCTCAAAGGTCCACACAGATTCGAAACCTAGCGCTTCCGCATGCTGCGCGAGCTCCGTCATCTGATCTATCGATGCAACGCCGACGTTGATCGGTACTAATCCAAGCTTCATCCTATACCCTCTAGATTTCTCATGATTTGACAACTTTTCGCTACTAAAATAGTCTGCACTTGAGTGACGTCATTTGACGTCACTTGACGTGATTATGTTAGAACGATCATGTCCAGAGCGTCAAGACTGTTCCCATCGAACATTCTTCGAGAGTGAAACTATTATGAGCAAAGAGACCACGGGAAAGAAGCGATCTAATAAAGAACTAAAGGGGATTGATCGGCGGCGTTTTCTAACGGGTGCAGGTACAGTAGCCGCCGGTGTCACCGTAGCAGCGGCAACTGTAACTTCAGCCAGCAGCTCGGTCAGCAAGTCCGCCAGTAGCGAGTACGACGTGATCGTTATTGGCGGTGGGTTTGCGGGTGTCGCAGCGGCTCGGGATTCCATGGAGAACGGCTACAAAACCCTAATCGTCGAAGCGCGCAACCGAATGGGCGGCCGGACGCTGAAAACAGACTTCGAAGGTACGCCGGTGGAACTTGGCGGGTTCTGGATTCACCACAGCCAGCCCTTTGTCTGGGCAGAAAAGGAACGTTATGGCCTTGAGATCACTGAAACGCCTGGTGCGATGCCCGATGTCATGATGATGAATTCTGAGGGGCAACTGAATACCCTCACATTGGAACAAATAGAGGAAGCCATCGAAGGCTGGCATAAACTGGTTGCCCCCGGATACGAAGTACTGCCTCGCGCCTGGGATCTTCTCTTTAATCGTGATGCCGCGCTAAAGGCTGATAGTGTCAATGTGGCCCAGCAAATAGAGGCTACTGATCTTACCGAGTTTCAGAAAAGCTACCTCAAGCCGTTGGCGGCGACCCAGGTGCATGGTTACGCCGAGACCATGCCCTATCTGGAATTGCTGCGTTGGAATCAGTGTGGTGGTGGCTCTTTCACAAACCTAATGGATTCGGTCGGCCGTTATTACCTCCAGGATGGCAGCGATAAGCTACTCAACATGATGATTGAAGATGGCGGGCCCGATATACGCCTTTCCGCACCGATAAAAGCCATTGAGGACAAAGGTAGCCACGTCGAGGTGACCACCGTCCGCGGCGAAAAGCTGACCGCCAGTGTTGTTATTTCCACGTTGCCGATGAACGTTCTGCCTTCGGTCAGTTTCCTACCGCCACTACCCGCAACCGTGATTGATCGAGGTAACGAACGCCACGCAGGCAGTGGCTTCAAGATGTATGCGAAGGTCAAGGGTGATGTCGGTAATCTGCTGAGCGTCGGCACCTCAACGGCGTTGACCTATGTTGCCACCTGTAAGCAAACCAGGGATTACACCATACTCGTGGGGTTCGGGCACGATCCGCAACTGCTGGATATGTATGATGATGATGCAGTGCAGGCAGCGTTACGCGAGTTGGTACCAGATGTCCAGTTACTCAGCACGATTGCTTACGACTGGAACAACGACCCTTATGCCAAGGGTACCTGGTGTACTTATCGTCAGGGCTGGGCGAGCAAAGATTACGACGCCTTCAGCAGCGAATCAGGCCGCATATTTTTTGCCTCCGGTGACCATGGCGAAGGCTGGCGAGGGTTTATCGATGGCGCTATTGGCAGCGGCATTCGGGCGGCGCAACGAGTGAACAAACTGTTAGGCGGATGAAGATAAAGAGACTCGCCATTCTGTTTGGTTTTTCCACGGCGTTGAGCTTGCCTCCGGCGGTGTACGGTGCAGACGATTCAGTGTTAAGAGCAGGGGAAAAACAGTTTTCCAAATGTGCTGCGTGCCATTCTCTAGATACCGATATGCATTTGGCAGGTCCGAGTCTGGTTAGACTAGCAGGTCGTAAAGCCGGTTCGCAGCCAGGTTTTACGTACTCGTTCGCGTTGGAAGAATCCGGCATTGTCTGGACGCAGAAGACACTTTCCCAATTTCTCGAAAACCCCCAACGGGCAGTCCCAGGTAACGTCATGGCGTTTGGCGGACTGCGCAAAGCGGCGCAGCGCGAAGCATTGATCACTTATCTGCTCGATCGTGGCTCTACCCGTTAAAGGCTCTTTAAGTGCTTGGTGCCAAGACGATATCGAGTATTCTCATCTTTACTTCATCGACGAGTCCTTCATGATCTGCATGGTTGGGTCTGTTAGACCCGATCATTAGAATCAGCCCTTCGATGGACATCGCGATCATGGTGGCACGGAGTCTGGCAGTGCGTGGTGAAAGCTTTGTATTCACGCGTTGAACCATTTCTGTGAGCCTGCCGATTTCTTCAGCATACAGCTCGTCCATGGCTTCCCCTGTTCGGTCGTCACGGCCGCCCAGGGCCCAGAGTTCCGGGAAGAACCGGGCGGTAAAAGGATCGCGCAGGTCGCACAGCAGATAGTCGACAAAAGCCGTCAAATTATCTTCCGCAGAGACCTGCGGATCGAAGGTCCAGTTGTAATAGCTGTGCAAGACATGGTCGATGACGGTATCAAGCAGCGCCTGTTTGGTAGGAAACAGACGTTGCAGAGACTTAAGCTGCACGCCTGCTTCATCTGCAATACGGCGTAACGTGAAACTGGCATAGCCGTCCCTGGCAAAAACTTCACTTGCCGCCTGCAAGATCAGCAACGCTCGCTCGCGTTGTTTTTGCGGCAGTGCATCTACCTTAATTGACTGGGTCACCTGGTGCCTCTGCGTTGACAATTTCCTTGCAGTAGCATACTTTCTGACTAAGAGTGACGTCAACCGACGTCACTCTTGACGAGACAGTGCGACGAGAATAGAGGGGTTTATGGACATTCGTTTAACAGAGGACCAACGGGCAATCGCAGATAACGTGGCCAAGGTCTGTAGTGAATTCGATGATAACTACTGGAGCGGTTGTGAAGCAGACATGCGCTTTCCCGAGGAATTTGTGCAGGCCATGGCGGCTGGCGGATGGCTCGGCATCACCATGCCGGAAGCTTATGGCGGGTCGGGCCTGGGGGTCACCGAAGCTTCTATCATGATGAATACCGTAGCCAAGAGTGGCGGAGCTCAAGCGGCTGCATCTTCCGTGCACATCAATCTCTTTGGACCCCATCCCATTGTGGTGATGGGCACGGATGAGCAAAAACAGCGCATGCTGCCGCCCATCATTGAAGGCAAACACAAGGTTTGTTTTGGTGTCACTGAACCGAATTCGGGACTTGATACGACCAGTATCGAAACCTTCGCCGAAAAAGTGGATGGTGGTTATCGCGTCAATGGACGTAAATTGTGGACGTCTACGGCCCAGGAAGCGCACAAAATAATGTTGCTGGCGCGTACTGAGCGCAAAGATCAGGTAGAAAAGCGTACCCTGGGAATGACTCTTTTTTATACTGACTTCGACCGTGATCATATCGAGGCGCAGCGGATTCCCAAGATGGGACGCGCGGCGGTGGATTCCAATGCCACGTTTATCGATGACCTGTTTATTCCCGAGAGCGATCGCATCGGCGAAGAAGGCAAGGGGTTTTATTACTTGTTACACAGTCTCAACCCCGAGCGCATTTTGGTTGGCGCCGAAGCTGTGGGATTGGGCCAGGATGCGGTGGCACGTGCAGCAAAGTACGCGCGTGAACGCGAGGTGTTCGGCCGGCCCATTGGCCAGAACCAGGGCATTCAGCATCCTCTGGCGGAATGTTGGGCACAACTGGAAGCGGCGTTCTGGCTGACCATGCGAGCGGCAAGTCTGTATGACCAAGGCGAAGACTGCGGGGCCGAAGCCAATGCGGCTAAGCTTCTGGGTGGGCAAGCGGGCTTCAAAGCCTGCACTCAGGCGGTGCTGACACATGGCGGCATGGGTTATTCCAAGGAGTATCAGGTGGAGAGATTGTTGCGCGAATCCCTCATTGCTCGCATTGCTCCAGTATCCGAACAAATGGTGTTGTCTTTTATTGCCGAGCAGGTGTTGGATCTGCCTAAATCATACTGAGGTGCAACGATGAATAATGAATCGCGAGATAACACAGCGGATTTTGATGCCATCATCGTCGGCGCAGGCTTGTGTGGCATCTACATGCTCTACAAACTTTTGCAGCAAGGCTTACGTGTGATGGTGGTGGATCGTGCCGACGAACCTGGTGGCACCTGGTATTGGAATAGATATCCTGGGGCGCGTTTCGACTCGGAAAGCTATACCTATGGCTACTCCTTCTCCGACGCGCTTCTGCAGGAATGGGATTGGTCCGAACACTTTGCAGCGCAGCCTGAAACCTTGCGCTACCTGAATCACGTGGTTGAGCATTTTGACCTACGCGAACACATGCAATTCGGGCTGAGTGTCGAGCGCGCGGACTATAACGAGGCCGACAGCCTCTGGGCGGTAACGCTGGATGACGGTCGTTCGCTGTCTTGTCGATATCTGCTTACTGCCGTCGGGATGTTATCGGCAGCCACGCTGCCAAATATTTCCGGCGGCGAAGAGTTTCATGGTAAGTCATTCCATACCTACTATTGGCCCAAGGAACCGGTCGATCTGAAAGGCAAGCGTGTTGCCGTGATCGGTACCGGGGCGACCGGCGTGCAAATCATCGGAGCGATCGCACCCGAGGTTGGGCAATTGACGGTTTTTCAACGACGTCCTAATTGGTGCGCACCTTTGCACAACAGCCCGATTGACGCTGAAGAAATGGCGCGCATCAAGGAGTCTTACGCGGACATTTTTGCGCGTTGCCGCGCGACGCCAAACGGGTTTCTGCACGCGCCCGATCGACGGGTGATGGCCGACCTAAGCGAAGCCGAACGGCATGCGTTCTGGGACGAGCTTTATAACTCGCCCGGCTTTGGTGTGTGGTTGGGCAACTTCCGTGATGTATTAGTAGATCCAGCCTCTAATGCCGAATTCAGTGCCTATATGGTCGGCAAAATTTCCGAACGAGTGCACGATCCGGTCACGGCTGAAAAACTGACACCGCAAGACCACGGCTTTGGTACGCGCCGAGTACCCATGGAAACCAATTACTACGAAGCCTACAACTACGATCATGTGCGTCTTGTCGATCTGAACGATACACCGATCGAGCGAATAACACCGACAGGCATTGCCACCACAGCCGAAGAATTGGAATTCGACATCATCGTTTATGCCACTGGTTTCGATGCTATCACCGGCGCCTACGACCGCGTCGACATTACAGGGCGGCGCGGCCAGAAGCTGGCGGACAAGTGGCGCGACGGCCCTATCACTTACATGGGTACGGGGGTACATGGGTTTCCTAACCTCTTTACTTTGACGGGCCCGCAAGGTGCATCGGTGTCCACTAATTTTCCGCCAGTCATAGAGACCGCTGTGGAATGGACCGCTGCATTCATCGACTATCTCGAGCGACACGGTCATCGCCGTGCAGAAGTCACCGAAGCGGCCGAGCAGAGCTGGTTGGCGCATGTAAAGAACGGTTACGACCACTCCTTATTGGCGCAGACTAAATCGTGGTTTACGGGTTACAACTCCAATGTGGCCGGTCACGACAAATTGCGCTACATGGTCTATCTGGGTGGTGCACCCGCGTACCGCGAAAAGCTCGCAGAGGTAGCTGATGCCATCTACGAAGGGTATGAGCTGACATGAAAGAATCATTAGCTAATTCGAGAAATTTCTATGGCGTTCAGTGAGACCCAGAAATTCCGGCGTGGCGATGTTCGAGGACAGGAATTATAACAGGGCTTTTCGAGCGAAAGTCCTGTTGTAATTCCTATCCTCAATTTGGATTATCAGTTACTACATACACCACGGTATCCCGAATACAAAAACGCAATGGACAATAATTTCAGAACTCAATCGTAAATACTGTCGAATGGAGCATAAACAGGCGTTAGTCATCTACCCGACGTTAACAACACCTACCCTCTACACTACAAGAGGGGCGCTTGATCCTTAGAGACGCCTGCGATGGGACGGAGAATCATAAAAGTAGTGGCCGCTTCTAATGGCAAAGCAACGTTAAATTCGATACTTGCCTCAATAGAAGACCCGGCCGTCATTGAAAAGATTCTGAAACATGTCGGCCTGGATGAAGAATCACAAACCCGAAATCGTTCACCGCCGTCAAGCCTGTTCAGCCATTCGA
>Ga0209044_1002616_pt1 | contig 9663 bp, 9 predicted proteins | sample SaaInlV_130m_DNA_FD_184655 | JGI IMG/M metagenome (GOLD analysis project Ga0209044, IMG submission 184655) | Marine microbial communities from expanding oxygen minimum zones in the Saanich Inlet - SI037_S4LV_130m_DNA (SPAdes) (version 2) | ecosystem: Environmental > Aquatic > Marine > Intertidal... | reverse complement strand
ATAAAAGCTTGTTTTGTAGAGGGTGATTTCCTGTTATCAATTTTCCATTGTTTAACAAATCGCTGAATACTGTCATAAGCACCGCTATAGCCTTCATCAAGTAACCCTTCAAATAAGCGCTGTGCAGTGCGGCGTTGGTTTTTGGGTAACTTGATATCAACTTCAAGCCATTGTTCCAGTAAGGGCTTGAATGAACCTAGTTTAGGTTCAGGTTGATGCTCACGATTATAAACAGATTCTACTTCTGTCGATAAATGTTTTCTAACCGTAGGTCGAGAGATTTTAAGAGAACGTGCAATTGAACTAATCGACTCTCCACTCACAAGATGCCGCCTTCTTACTTCCGCAATAATATCCATTTGTAACACTCCAGGATGCTCCGATAAAATATCGGATTTTATACAATCTAGGGTGGAAACTTTTCAACGCTGTTTCCCCCAGAACCCTGGTAAGTTTTGCACGCTGATTGACAGCACGAAGCCTTCGATCTGGGTCGCGGGTATAGCACCAGCTTGTCGTGCGATTTCTTTGCCGTTCTGAAACACAATCATCAGCGGAATACCCCGGATGCCATGCGCCGTGGAAACCTTTGGGTAATCCTCTGTATTAATCTTGGCAAAGCGCCCTTCGCCGCCCATTGCAGTCGCGGCTTTAGAAAACTCCGGCGCCATCATCCGACAAGGGCCGCACCACGGCGCCCAGGAATCAACGACGATTGGCAGCTGATCGGTTGCCTTGGCTTTGCTCAGCGCTTTGGGATCAAGTTCGCACACTTTGCCGTCCATCAGCTTGGCCCCACAGGTCCTACATTTGGAGCCTGCGGCCAAACGATCCTTTGGTACGCGGTTCACGCTTGCGCAATCAAGACAGGTCAGTTTTTTGCCTTCAGCCATGGCTGCATTCCCCTATATTCAATATCTCTAATATAAGGGCGACAGCCGCAGCTTCAAGCCGCCTATTCCGCGGTTTCGACATAATCCTCCATCGGTGGGCAGATGCATACCAAGTTCCGATCTCCCCAAGCATTGTCGATCCGATTGACCGGCGGCCAGTATTTATCGACCCGAAATGCGCCCGGTGGGAAACATCCCTGTTCGCGCGTATAGGGCCGACCCCAATCACCAATCAGATCCTCAACCGTGTGAGGGGCGTTTTTCAACGGGTTGTTTTCAGGGTCGATCCGACCTTCTTCGATATCTTTCGCCTCTGCATGGATCGCCAGCATTGCGTCGCAAAACCGGTCAAGCTCGGCCTTGGTCTCAGATTCCGTTGGCTCAACCATCAAGGTGCCAGACACCGGAAAGCTCATGGTCGGGGCGTGGAACCCGCAATCGACCAACCGCTTGGCAATATCGTCAACAGTCACCCCAGCGCTGTCCTTAACAGGTCGGGTATCAACGATACATTCATGGGCCACACGACCGTTTTGACCTTTGTACAAAATACCAAATGCCCCATCTAGGCGCGTTGCGATATAGTTGGCGTTCAGAATGGCGACACGTGTGACCTGAGTCATTCCAGGCCCACCCATCATCAGACAGTAAGCCCATGAAATAGCAAGAATACTTGCCGAACCATAGGGAGCGGATGAAACTGCACCCTCGCCGTCTGTGCTGCGTGGATCGCCCGGTAAAAACGGCTCAAGGTGGGCTTTGACGCCGATCGGCCCCATGCCCGGACCGCCGCCGCCGTGCGGAATGGCAAAGGTCTTGTGCAAGTTCAAATGCGAAACATCCGACCCTATCTCGCCCGGCTTCGCCAACCCAACCAGCGCGTTCAAATTTGCCCCGTCCAAATAGACTTGTCCACCATGCTGATGCACCAGATCACAGACGTCTTTCGCGCTTTCCTCAAACACCCCATGCGTGGACGGATACGTTATCATGCAGGCGGCCAGATTATCCGAATGCTTTTCCGCCTTGGCGCGGAAATCATCAAGATCAATATCGCCGTTCTCAAGCGATTTAACCGGCACAACCTTCATTCCGGCCATCTGCGCGGAAGCGGGATTAGTGCCGTGGGCCGACATCGGGATCAGGCAAATGTCGCGATGGCCCTGCCCTTGCGAACGGTGATAGGCAGCAATCGTTAACAACCCAGCAAATTCACCTTGCGCACCAGAATTTGACTGCATCGACATCGCGTCATAGCCGGTCATCTGGCACAGCTTTTCCGCCAAATCATCAATCATATGCGTATAACCCGCCGCTTGATCGATGGGCACAAAGGGATGCATTTGCGAAAACTCAGGCCAGCTTAACGGGATCATTTCGGCGGCCGCGTTCAGCTTCATCGTGCAAGAACCAAGCGGGATCATCGAGCGGTCGAGCGCCAAGTCACGATCTGCCAGACGACGCATATACCGCATCATTTCGCCTTCGGCCCGGTTCATGTGAAAAACTGGATGTTCTAGATATGTCGAGGTTCTAAGCAACGCATCCGGTATCCGGTATTCCGCCGTCAAATCATCTTTCAAATCGGCAATACCAAACGCCCGCCAAACTGCCTCGATTGTTTCAGGACGTGTGCGTTCATCAAGCGAAATACCGATGCGGGTTTCGCCAACACGGCGCAGATTGATGCCCTCAGCCACTGCTGATTTCATGATGACATTCTGCATCAGCCCAACATCAACGGTTATCGTATCAAAAAAGAACTCCTGCTCGATCTTCAGACCGATAGTTTCCAGCCCTTTAGCAAGCCGCACTGTTTTGCGGTGTATCCGTTGCGCGATTGCTTTCAGGCCTTCAGGCCCGTGCATCACCGCATAAAACGAGGCCATGACTGCCAACAATGCCTGCGCCGTGCACACATTGCTGGTCGCCTTTTCCCGCCGAATATGTTGTTCGCGGGTCTGCAATGCCAACCGATAGGCGCGGTTGCCGTGACTGTCGACGGAAACGCCAACCAAACGCCCGGGCATTGAGCGTTTATAAGTCTCTTTCGTTGATATATAAGCCGCGTGTGGGCCGCCATAGCCTTGTGGCACGCCAAACCGTTGAGTGGTCCCAACGGCGATATCAGCGCCCATTGCACCAGGTTCTTTCAACAGCGTTAGGGCAAGTGGATCGGCACACACAACGGCAATGGCTTTGGCTTCATGCAAAGCCGTAATTTGACCGGTGAAATCACGCAGGAAACCATAGGTACCCGGATACTGAAAAATCGCCCCAAAAACCGCAGATGGATCAAGATCGGTTTCAGGGTCACCAACGATGATTTCAATACCAATAGGCGCAGCGCGGGTTTTCATCACCTTGATGTTTTGCGGATGGCACTTGTGGTCGACAAAAAAAGCGGGGGCCTTTGATTTTGATACCCGTTGCGACATCGACATCGCCTCGGCGCAGGCGGTTGCTTCATCCAGCAACGAAGCGTTGGCAATCTCAAGCCCGGTCAGGTCGCTTATCATGGTCTGAAAGTTTAACAGAGCTTCTAGGCGCCCTTGCGAAATCTCAGGCTGGTAAGGCGTATAAGCTGTGTACCAAGCCGGGTTTTCAAGAATATTGCGCTGGATCGCTGGCGGTGTGACCGTGCCGTAATAGCCCTGACCAATTAACGTGGTCATATGTGCATTCTTGCGGGCGACTTCGCGCATGTGATGCAACAGGTCACGTTCGGATTTCGCACGTTCCCATTCCAAGGGCGCCATCTGACGAATAGATTGCGGCACGGTTTGGTCGATCAGCTCTTCCAAAGAGGCTACATTCAACACTTTCAACATATCGCTCATTTCAGCGGGCGAAGGGCCAATATGTCGGCGGTTGGCGAAATCATATGGCAAATAGTCAGTCGGTTCAAAGGTCATCAGTTTCTCCAGAGCCGGCAGCAGCATCGGCATGAGTTAAAATATTGAACAGGTTGTTGCTTGGATCGAGTAAATAAAACCGACGAACACCCCAAGGCTCCAAGACGGGTCCATACTCAACGGAAACGACCATATCGAGAGCGCTTTGATATACCTCATCAAGGTTATCGACTTCTATGGAAAGATGCGGAACGGCTGTGCCGGATCCCCCTCCTGACGCAAGGCTAAGCAGGACCCCCGCCTTTTCAGACGACGCTAATGTTGTGATCCAGCCGAATTCCATTACCGTTTCCAAGCCTAGCAACCGCTGATAAAATGCGGCCAGTGATGCTGAATCAGGTCTAGACAGGTCGGCAACAATGCGCAATACAGCCATATTTTTACCCTATTCAATCAATGCTTTGTAAACATCTACGGCCAATAGATCGTCCAGTTCGGACGGATCGCTTAGCTTCATGTTGAGCATCCAGCCGTCACCGGTTGCGTCTTCGTTCACTTTTATTGGCTCATCGACCAGCGCTTCGTTAACTGCAACGGTTCCACCATCAAGTGGGGGCAGAATATCTGACGCTGCTTTAACGCTTTCGATCACCACAACCCCGTCGTCTTTGCAGACCTCGGTACCGACTCCAGGCTGTTCGACAAACACCAGGTCACCCAATTGGGCTGCAGCATATTCAGTGATGCCAACGATTACAATATCGCCTTCGGCATGCAGCCATTCGTGTTCTTCAGTGAATTTCATCTGTTTTCACCTTGTTGGGTTTCTTATATTATCGTTTGAAATTGGCCGGTGTGAACGGCATTTTTGAGACTGTAGCAGGCAAACGTTTGCCCCTGACATCTGCGTATATTGTTACGCCTATTGCTGCGTTTTCGGTCAAAACGTACCCCATCGACATCGGCCCTTCTATAGTCGGGCCAAATCCGCCTGATGTTATTTTGCCAATTGGATTTTCGCTGGCGGGGTCACTGTATAACACAGTGCCCTCCCGCATGGGCGTGCGCCCTTGAGGTTGCACACCAATGCGTTTGCGTGCGGCTCCATTTTCAAGTTCGCTTAAAATTCGTTCAGCACCTGGAAACCCGCCTGCGCGATCGCCGCCAGTTCTCCGGACCTTTTGCATTGCCCAGTTCAGCGATGCTTCAACTGGGGTTGTTTCACTATCGATGTCGTTTCCATAAAGACACAGCCCACTTTCCAGTCGCAAGCTATCGCGCGCACCAAGGCCAATTGGCTCGACCTCATCCATTTCCAGCAATGTTCGAGCAAAATCTGCCACATATGCATCAGGCACAGATACCTCATAGCCGTCTTCTCCTGTGTAGCCCGACCGTGAAAACCACAATTCGACGCCAAGCCAATTCAGGACTTCGACGTCCATGAATTGCATAAGCGTCACCTCTGGAACCAATTTTGCCAAGGCGGTTTCTGCTTTGGGGCCTTGCAGGGCGACCAAAGACCGACCCTCGATCATTTCAAGGTCACATACATCACCCAAACCGGCCTTTATCAAATTGAAATCAGCCTCTTTGCGGACTGCATTGACGACCAAAAACAAATGATCCCCGCGATTCGCGATCATCAAATCGTCTTCGATCCCACCTGCCGCATTGGTGAAAAACCCGTAACGTTGTCGACCAGCTGGCAAGCCCAAAACATCCATCGGAACCAACTTTTCCAAAACCCGCGCCGCATCGAAATTGTCGCCGGACTTCGCCCGCAAAATCACTTGTCCCATATGGCTGACATCGAACAATCCAGCACCCGCGCGACACAACAAATGCTCTTTCAAAACACCCGCTGGGTATTGCACCGCCATATCATACCCCGCAAAGGGCACCATTTTTGCACCCAATTCCAAGTGTAGCCCATGCAGTGCAGTTTGCTTAAGTTCCGACATATTACGCCCCTACTATTGGCCGGTTCCGTTTGGAAACTTTCCAGCATCGACCCAGACGCGCCAAAACTGGCCACGCTGCGATGCCCCCTCTACCTTTTTGCCTGAGATCATTATCCCTTCGGCGGACCTGCGGCGCCTCTCTCCAGAGTTTTTTACCAAAATCGGTCCGGTGGCCTGAGAGTTTCCGAGGCGGTTGCTCCTTCGACACTGGAAATTTTCAGTTCTCCCGATTCTGATCCTGTACATGCTAGTATACCGGAATTTTCAATGCAATCCGCTTGTGATTACCCCCGCAACCTCAGTATATCTGACGAAACTGCGATGGAGCCCCGATCCCTATTTCTTTGGCTATGGTTCTTTGGTCATTTGTGACACGCATGATTACTAACAGTTTTTACCGGCCCGGGTGAGGGCTGGCGGCGAAAATGGCGCCACACCTCGTTGCGCGATGTTGCGAACCTGACTGTTGTCGAGGCTAAGGGTTGCAGCGGTGCCAAATGGTGATTGGGCTGCCTTGATATACGCGAAATGGCCTATGATCGTTTACCCCTGATCTATCACATAAACACCCCGATCTGATTTCTGTGCAGGTGTACAAAACCAAACCGAGCAATGATGCACATCCAACCGTGCGGCATCCAGTTTTGCTGAACTACTGGTCGACCAAAATATTTTGACGACATACAGACACCGCCATATTGAATTAAAATAACGCGGTCACCAGTCTGAGTGCCGATAACTTCAATGCTGCTCAAGCGCGCCACTATTTTGGCGAAAGCTTATTTCATAAAAACAGGGTATCATAGCCATGGGAAAACGTAGACTAAAGTTACCCTGATCTAACGTAAGTAATTCTTGGTATTCAATATCAATAACTCCAGAAGGGGCGATATTAGCCACAGATGTGGTAAATAAGTTAGGCCGTAGTTGTTCGACAAGACTTGTGCGTTTGCCCTCATTTTTTGCTTGCTCGTAAATCTTTCTGGCTTGGTCTTTCTCACGAATAACCCCTTCAATGATTCGCCCACCCGCTAAGATCTTCATATGATCAACAGCGGCATCTTCAGGTAACGGAAAAGCATAAGTCCCACTCATCCATTGATTACTCGGGTTACTAAAACGCTGCCTGACTTTAGTTCGAGCAATAGGGCCAGTAACATCAATTAATACACGGGTAGAAATCGTGGGTGCCACCTTATATTTATTAGGAACATCAGTATTAAATAAGAACTCGCCCTGGCGAACACTATTGATATTGGCATAGCCTGCTGCAGTAGCAACACTACAAAACAATAATATTAAAATAGGCCAAAGCTGTGGTTTTAGAAATGTTCTTTTATTCATTACCCCGTCCCTAAACTAAAATTTAATAACTAAAAAGTCTGTGTTATTAAATCACCGGACGTCTTTTCAATCTTTGATAAGTAATGGACAAATAATGAAGAAAAAATGGAACTACGCGTGCTTGAGAATATTAATTGTATTCAGAGGGTTCAATAATTTCTAGCTCTAACCATTCAACGCAAATGAAACCCGGTTGATAGGGTTGTATTTCTTCACCTTCTGCTAATTCTGGATACTCAACGGGGACAAAAACATAAGGGGGTTTGTTACTGGTGTTTTGAATCATAATCATTCCTCATTTATCAACAACGAAACAGTGTGATCAGGAATAATTAAAACACTTTCGATGAAGAGAATTATGAATAAATAATGAAGGTGATCTTGAAAGAACGTAAGCCCAAGTTTATACATAAGCAAGCCCCACTAATAGCGAGGCTAGGCCATACTTTCAAATATATACCCAGTCATTTATTTTTTCTGTAATTTTTCTATTTGAATCGAAGACATTTTTTGACCTATCAAATCCTAAATTGATCTTAACGCACACTGGAACATATCATTAGTAACAAAGCCTACCCCTACCCACTAGGTCGCTGAATTATTTTTATGACAATGACTCAAACCAATTCTTTATCTGGACTAACTTTTATTAAAATGGGGCCCGATTTAGGCCCCACTTTAATTAGCCTGTCATTTATATCTAATCAAGTAAGCTATAACTAAAAGAATAACTACAACGGCTGGAAAAACGGCTACTGGTTCCATAACTTACTCCTATATTTTTAAAATTAAATTTTATACTTCGACGTCTATTTCTCGTAAACGTCGCCTTTACCAATGGCATATCCTTGCGAACCTGCTTTAACACCATTGTAAGCCCCAAAAGATGGGTCTTCCGCTATTGCCGCCCTAGAGGTATCAAACTTTTCAGCGTTATCTTGTTTGATTGCTAGCATTGATAAAACTAAAACACCAACTATAACTGCAGGCCATTTAAGATATCCAAAACCGCCTTGATCTTCCATTTCTTCATTACTTACACTCATAATCTCACTCCTTCAGTTAGAAAATTAATATCTGTTTCAACAGATGGTGCTAGGTTACTCACGTGAAAAAATATTCTTTTGATCTAGATCAAGAAGACAGATAGCGTACTAGAGCAACTCATGTTAAATTGATTCGCATCAAGATTCATTAGCTCAAAGGCCCCTCACTTCCAACCTCACACCGTTACCAGCAAAAAACAACATGTAGTTGCTATAAACCAGAATCCCATTATTTCTCCAATTGCAATTGTTACTAGGATTTCAAAGTCAGACATAGCCATGCATCATTACCCAATCCCAACGGCATAAAAAAACAACAACGACAGCAACGGTGAAAACCGCTGACATATTATGCCCCTTTAAGCTCAACGGTTTTAACACCACTCTCACCGTCTTAAAACCAATACACCTAACCAATAAATTCGTACAAGATCAAATGACCCTGGCATAAATATGCCATCAATCAGTTCACATTGAAATCAAGAAAACCTACAAAATTCAGCAAAGCAGTAAGATTGAGAAGTACAGTCTGTGGTACTATATAAAGGTTGTTTTTTTAGTAAAAAATTTTATAACGCAACAGGTTTCATCAAAATAACGATTGAGACGCCTTCATAGTCATAGCAATTTGATTTAGGTCAAGTTTTTAAAACCAATAATTTTCTAAAATGAATTTAACTTAAATATAAAAGAAAAACATATGAGACTAATAGATGACATTGACAAACTACTCGCCATAAACCTAAGAACAAACCCTACTATTACTATCAGCCACGAACTGGAAGATGGTATTGAAGAGTTTATGAAAGACTTTGAACGCGACATAGAATTAATCCATTTAAAAACCCACCTTTTATCAATGGATGCTAAAGATGAATTAAACGAACTAGAACATAAGTTGAAGATATTTAACACCGTTATAAAACACGTTACTCAGACTACTAACAATGGCGAGCAAATCATCCATATTAAAATTGATTCACTTATCAACGAGCTTAAAAAAGGTTATCGCCAGTTAGAATCTAAGATGTAATGAAGTAATAGAATTCCCTCATTAAATTTAAAGCTGAGGTCTTGATGGCTAAGGTAAAAAGAATAATTTTTCTGTTAATGGTGATAACTATTGTATTGTTATTTGCCTACACAATTTTTTATTTTTTGTTTTTAGATTTATTCGTTAATTCCTGGTGGTTTCAATCTCTAAAACTTGAAAGCTTTTTTTGGCTCCGGACTTTTTACCGTTATTTTTTTTCCACTGGCGTGACTGTTTTTTTCTTCAGCATATTTCTCACACACTTCTGGGTGGCATCGCGTTATTTAGGGATTGATGTCGAAAAAGAAGCCACATTGGCTATTAGCCAGCGAAAAAAACTTAATCAGATCATAAATTGGTTCAGAACGGGGTCATTAGTATTATTAACTCCCTGCTCATTGATTATGGCTTTTATTATAGCTATACCATTTTATGAGCACTGGGAGTATGCCACCTTATTCTTTTTTGGCAGTGCTTCAGGTATTGTCGATCCGGTTTTTGGCAATGATACCAGTTTTTACATGTTTT
>Ga0209044_1002573_pt1 | contig 9767 bp, 16 predicted proteins | sample SaaInlV_130m_DNA_FD_184655 | JGI IMG/M metagenome (GOLD analysis project Ga0209044, IMG submission 184655) | Marine microbial communities from expanding oxygen minimum zones in the Saanich Inlet - SI037_S4LV_130m_DNA (SPAdes) (version 2) | ecosystem: Environmental > Aquatic > Marine > Intertidal... | reverse complement strand
GATCTCCTGGCTGAAGAGTTACAGCCCTATGTAGTGAAGGATTGCCACACGCTACTCCCTTAACTGCCCAAGGTACTAGAGCTAGAATTAATCCCTTTCTTAGAATATAGCAATATGACATATTAGCCCCTGCTGTTATTAATCCAGAGACAACAGTTTGACCAGGAGCAAAGTCTCCGATGTTTTGTGCTGTTACTGTAAATTCTGTATCTGTGGTCAATGAGACCTCAGTTCCGTCAGTAATAGTTGCTGATAATGGTATTTTAAATCCTGAGGAGCAATTCAATACTCCTGTTACGTTTTGCGTAGTCATTCATTTCACCTCTATAATTTAAACCCAGCTCCGAGGGGTCGAAAAATATTTCTATTTACGTTTGATATAGGTCTGCGAAGTAATCTCTTGCCTAGTTTGAAACCGATTCCGACTCCAATCGAAGAAATTGCCATCTGTTGATAGTTGTTCATGAAGTTATTTTGAACAATTCCAAATGCCTGGTCTGGTGATGATACAATATCTCCTAGAGAAATTGCACCTCCACCAACTGCAATCATAGTTGATGTCTTGATACCGGCAACTGAATCGGTTATCGTTTTGTAACCTAGGTCAGTTGCACCTGTTACGAATCCAACAGGAGAAGTTCCCATTAATCCAGATGTCAATATATTAGCATAAGCATAACTTTCTGCTACATTCAATAGTGAAACCGATCTTGGGCTTCTGCGTCTTGAGGCTTTTTTTCTACGTGCCATATCAACTTCTGGTTGTATAGTTGTTTATTATTGTTCTTTTACAAATAGACCTTTTTCATCTCTTTCTATGATTTTTGGTGGAATAATAACTTGTTTTTGTTGTGCCATGTTTCCTATTAGCTGCGCGAATGCCATTTGTATAGGATTAATCGGTTCAGAATCACCTAGTCCTGGTATCTTTTCAACTACTGATCGTATTGCTAACGCTAATTTTTCATCTAATTCTATTAATCCTTCATCAATTTGGTGTCCTAGATCTAACAAGAGTTTGGCTAGGACTCCAAAACCTAAGATTATGACTCCTATAATATAGAGGCTCTCCATCATATCCCCATCGACCCCCCGTCGGTTCTTAAAACTCCCCGAACCCCACCCCTAATCTTATTAGTTAATCATGAGTCGGAAAGGAATACCTTTCAGGCGATATGCAATCGCCAAATGCTATTAGCAGCACGAAAAAAAACGAGTTTTTTTTCTTTGCTCGCTTCGCCGAGCATATTATATAGCCCATATGGACAGGAATCGATAATATGGAAAGACCTTACGAGAAATGCTGTATCTGCAAGAAAAGAAAATGCTACGAAGACCAACTCAAACAAATCTGGGGGATCTGTGAGCATTGTAAAGACATAATTAGCCAGGAGTGGTTTTGATGCAATCAGGTAAAGGGTGGTCAAAAAAGTGCAATTGTAAGCATCATAAAGACGGTTGGATCAATCACTTCTTTGATTGTCCTAATGAAGATCAATACGATATATGGGAGGGAGAAGAATGAAAAGATATATTTTTAAGATTTTAATGGATTGTGAAACATGTGGTGTAGAAATAAATACACATCAACCACCATACTGTCTTGATTGTTGGAGACTTAGAGGAGATGATGAAGAATGATTGGTTTAAAGGCTAAAGAATGGGATGTTATCTCTGGAGCTTTACTTCAGGCTAAAGATAACGAGTGGGAATGGATAGAAAGAGGCTGCGAGTGTAATGAAGAATGTGATCCAAATATTATTCACAAAGGTTGTTATGATGAAACTCAAATTAGAATTCTAGAGGCTTTATTCGATAAAGTGCATTTAATTAAACAAGCAATGGAATATTTTGAAATGGAGATTTTGAAGCATGAGTAAAATATTACATTCATTCACTTTGCATGAACAAGCTTCTGAATTAATTAAGAAGCGATCTAAAAAAAACGAGATGAGTGATAATGTCTCAACTGCCATTATTTGGTTCTATACTGAGCCTAAATGGGCGAGGGAATTTGGAGAGGATGGATTTACAGGGAAATTGATTCCGTCGTCACACGGGATTGTTATTGCACCATATGAAAGAAAAAATATGTTAGCAGTGATCGGGGAGTTAAATTCACAGATTGATGAATTGAAGGCTGAGAGCGTCACACTACGCAATAACAGGTTTAAGTTCTGGAAAAAATTGCCTTAGTAGGGGGTCGAGAGGTCAATATTTTCGCCTATGATGGCGAAGAAGTATCGCTATTGACTTTACACTCTCAATAAGGTCTAGGTGTGCCAGGAGTCCAATCTGGTGGCGTTGTTGGGCCATATGGATATTGAACAGGCAATCCAGTTACAGGATCTATTCTACCACCCGGATTAAAATTTATATTAGGAATTAAAAAATTAAGAATTTCGCCGATAGGATCGTTTCTAATATTTCCGGCTGTTTCTTTCCATGCATTATATTGAACTGTAAAATCATTATACAAATCTAATGCACTATCATAAGCGCCAGGTATAACATCAAATTTGAATCCGTAATATGTGGCTAATCCACCCAAGATTAATGACATAGCAGAGACATCTGAAATCAGAGCTACAAGTGGAGTTGAAATTCTGTTTACCTGGTAAGCAAGTAATCCGTCTGAAATTAATTCTCGTTCTGATCGTCCTAATACAATCTCATGACGAATTACCTGGTCGGGTTTTGGTTTGGGCAATTAATCAACTCCAAACTAAGCCCCATCGGGGCGGGTTGTTGTAAGTCATTTCACAATTGGTTGCTGTTGGATTTGTAGGGAGTACGTTATCACTACTGCCCTCAATGATTGTTACCATTTGATTAAGACTTGCTAAGTTAGGGTAATTTGGACTAATTGGGCCAACCCAAAACAATGCCCCGTTTGTTTCTGCTGTAAAATTTCCTGCACCTGCAACGGATGTCCTAACCCATCCTAAATGATATTGAGTACCTGCAACCGTTGTGATAGTTGTTGAAGGTGTCAATGTAATTGTTCCAGTTCCTTCAGCAGTGGTAAGAGCTGCAGTTGCCTTACCGAGTAAGGTATCAGGGAAACCATTGGAATCAGAATATATTCCGATGTCGTAATTAGGTTCATCGGTGTTGCTATTTACATTCATAACAATTGACAAAATATCCCCCGATCTAGGTGAAACAAATGGCCGATATTGTGGTGAATCTGTAGCCGTTGTAGAAGAAGTTGAAGTGCTGTTGCTTCCCCACGGCGGAAATCTAGAAATCATGTAGAGATCATCACGGCCTGTTGTATCAATATCTGTGTTCGGTAATACTGGCTTATACACACTAGAACCGCCAGTTGCCGCAATCGTAACCGTTGAACCTGCACCGGCATCAGTGAGAGTAATACCAGTGCCAGCAGTTAGGACTCTTTCATTCTGCAATTGAGTATCTGTAGCCAGGGTAACATACTCTGGAAGAATTAGATCGCCAATTAACGGAGCTGATATTGTAATAGCTCCAGTAGTTGCAGTCAGAACGATTCCATCACCAGCTCCAGCAGATGTTACACCAGTGTTGGCTATAGTTGCGTTAGATCCTGCTCCACCATCTGTTAATGATATACCAGTGCCAGCAGCCAGGACTCTTTCGTTAGTTAGAGTACCATTCAATGCCATGACAACATACTCAGCATCTGTTGGAGCCCCTCCTGATCCTCCTCCTCCCGTCAGAAAGCCATCCCAGTCACCACGAACTGCCATCCTAGCTAGTTGAACTAATACCAAGCGTCTCATTTCGTCTTCATTCTCAGGCTCAATGAATAGTTTTTCAGCCACGCCTTGGAACTGAGAGTAAGTTAAGTTCTCAAGATCGGTTTCCTTGAGGAGTTCGTATATTCTTTTTGAGTAATCTGGTGCGTCTGGTAGTGGCATATCTATATCTCCATGTTAATTTCTTGTGGTTCTACTGGCGGTAGTGTATACACTTTAACCAGTTGATTACCTTTAGTATCTAAGAATAATTTGATATTAGGTATCTTTTTCATAATTCCGTCACTATTCCTATAATAAATTGATACATTTCTAAATCTTGGTTTTACTCTCATGTCAAAAATCCGTCCCAATCTCCTGCACAAGCAGTAATTGCAAATTTAATCAATACTAATCTTCGAAGTTCATCCTCATTCATGAGCATTATATCTATCGGTTTGCCGATATTATCAATGGTAGGATTCTCACCAGAAGCGATCTCTTCAAGCGTCTTCCCCTTAATGATGGGATAAACCCTATTGCTACGTTTTTCAGCATTAGGGAGAGGCATATCATATCACTTTAATTGTTTAAATCGTGTGTTAACAATTCTTTGAACTGCTTCAAAGTCTTTTAATGAAATATAACCTGCACCTAACAATCTAAACGCTTTAGATTCCATTTCTACCAATCTTCGGCGACCTTGTGCTTTTGTCATCTTAGCCATTTAGATCACCTTAAGCAGAAGTTATGTATTGTGCTGTAAAGTTTAGACTTACAGGAATTGAACAAGGCTTCATGGAAGGTTGTACTTCGATAGGATCGGTTGCTGGAATCGCACCACTCAGATTACCATTGCTCATAGTCACTTGTGCGCCACCTGCCACGCTTGTAATTAATGCCTGGTCAACTGATGTGAATTGTGCTGAAGTAATTACAGATCCGTTCAGAGTTTCCCCAATTGTATTTGAAGTCTGAAGGTCTAGTAGCTGTGTCGTTGCAGCTCCAGCAGCAGTTCCGATAAAGATTCTAGGAACTCCTTGGTTAGTTACTACAGACAAAGCAGCGTTTCGACCGGCAGCAACCATAGTCAAAACTCGTAGTTGATCTCCTGGCTGAAGAGTTACAGCCCTATGTAGTGAAGGATTGCCACACGCCACACCTTTAACCGCCCAAGGTACTAGAGCTAGAATTAATCCCTTTCTTAGAATATAGCAATATGACATATTAGCCCCTGCTGTTATTAATCCAGAGACAACAGTTTGACCAGGAGCAAAGTCTCCAATTTGTTGGCTGGTGATGGAAAATTCTGTATCTGTGGTCAATGAGACCTCATTTCCGTCAGTAATAGTTGCTGATAATGGTATTTTAAATCCTGAAGAGCAGTTTAGAACTCCTGTTACGTTTTGTGTAGTCATTCTAGATCACCTCAAAGTTTGAAACCTGCTCCTAAAGGTTTGAAGATATTGCGATTTACATTGCTGATCGGTCTGCGAAGTAATCTCTTGCCTAGTTTGAAACCGATTCCGACTCCAATCGAAGAAATTGCCATCTGTTGATAGTTGTTCATGAAGTTACTCTGAACAATTCCGAATGCCTGGTCTGGTGATGAGACAATGTCTCCTAGAGAAATTGCACCTCCACCAACTGCAATCATACTAGATGTATCGTAACCGCCAACTGAATCGGTTATCGTTTTGTAACCTAAGTCAGTTGCACCTGTTACGAATCCAACAGGAGATGTTCCCATTAATCCAGATGTCAATATATTAGCATAAGCATAACTTTCTGCTACATTCAATAGTGAAACCGATCGTGGGCTTCTGCGTCTTGAGGCTTTTTTTCTACGTGCCATATCAACTTCTGGTTGTATAGTTGTTTATTATTGTTCTTTTACAAATAGACCTTTTTCATCTCTTTCTATGATTTTTGGCGGGATAATAACTTGTTTTTGTTGTGCCATGTTTCCTATTAGCTGCGCAAATGCCATTTGTATAGGATTAATCGGCTCAGAATCACCTAGTCCTGGTATCTTTTCAACTACTGATCGTATCGCTAACGCTAATTTTTCATCTAATTCTATTAATCCTTCATCAATTTGGTGTCCTAGATCTAACAAGAGTTTGGCTAGGACTCCAAAACCTAAGATTATGACTCCTATAATATAGAGGCTCTCCATCATATCCCCATCGACCCCCCGTCGGTTCTTAAAACTCCCCGAACCCCACCCCTAATCTTATTAGTTAATCATGAGTCGGAAAGGAATACCTTTCAGGCGATATGCAATCGCCAAATGCTATTAGCAGCACGAAAAAAAACGAGTTTTTTTTCTTTGCTCGCTTCGCCGAGCATATTATATAGCCCATATGGACAGGAATCGATAATATGGAAAGACCTTACGAGAAATGCTGTATCTGCAAGAAAAGAAAATGCTACGAAGACCAACTCAAACAAATCTGGGGGATCTGTGAGCATTGTAAAGACATAATTAGCCAGGAGTGGTTTTGATGCAATCAGGTAAAGGGTGGTCAAAAAAGTGCAATTGTAAGCATCATAAAGACGGTTGGATCAATCACTTCTTTGATTGTCCTAATGAAGATCAATACGATATATGGGAGGGAGAAGAATGAAAAGATATATTTTTAAGATTTTAATGGATTGTGAAACATGTGGTGTAGAAATAAATACACATCAACCACCATACTGTCTTGATTGTTGGAGACTTAGAGGAGATGATGAAGAATGATTGGTTTAAAGGCTAAAGAATGGGATGTTATCTCTGGAGCTTTACTTCAGGCTAAAGATAACGAGTGGGAATGGATAGAAAGAGGCTGCGAGTGTAATGAAGAATGTGATCCAAATATTATTCACAAAGGTTGTTATGATGAAACTCAAATTAGAATTCTAGAGGCTTTATTCGATAAAGTGCATTTAATTAAACAAGCAATGGAATATTTTGAAATGGAGATTTTGAAGCATGAGTAAAATATTACATTCATTCACTTTGCATGAACAAGCTTCTGAATTAATTAAGAAGCGATCTAAAAAAAACGAGATGAGTGATAATGTCTCAACTGCCATTATTTGGTTCTATACTGAGCCTAAATGGGCGAGGGAATTTGGAGAGGATGGATTTACAGGGAAATTGATTCCGTCGTCACACGGGATTGTTATTGCACCATATGAAAGAAAAAATATGTTAGCAGTGATCGGGGAGTTAAATTCACAGATTGATGAATTGAAGGCTGAGAGCGTCACACTACGCAATAACAGGTTTAAGTTCTGGAAAAAATTGCCTTAGTAGGGGGTCGAGAGGTCAATATTTTCGCCTATGATGGCGAAGAAGTATCGCTATTGACTTTACACTCTCAATAAGGTCTAGGTGTGCCAGGAGTCCAATCTGGTGGCGTTGTTGGGCCATATGGATATTGAACAGGCAATCCAGTTACAGGATCTATTCTACCACCCGGATTAAAATTTATATTAGGAATTAAAAAATTAAGAATTTCGCCGATAGGATCGTTTCTAATATTTCCGGCTGTTTCTTTCCATGCATTATATTGAACTGTAAAATCATTATACAAATCTAATGCACTATCATAAGCGCCTGGTATAACATCAAATTTGAATCCGTAGTATGTGGCTAATCCACCCAAGATTAATGACATAGCCGAGACATCTGAAATTAGAGCTACAAGTGGGGTTGAAATTCTGTTTACCTGGTAAGCAAGTAATCCGTCTGAAATTAATTCTCGTTCTGATCGTCCTAATACAATTTCATGTCGAATGACTTGGTCGGGTTTTGGCTTAGGAATACAAACCACCCAAATTCATTCGCTGCCTTTGACCAACCGATAATAATGAAAATGTTGTTGGCGGAGTAGCCGGACCAATTAGCACATTATATCCTGTAAATGGTGCGCTTGTTCCAGACCCCGTTATGTTAGAGCCAATATTTGCAGATTCATATGCATAATAACCGAGAGTTTTAGAATTAGCAATACCGCCCTGTTTTACACCACACCAATATAGTCCACCCTTTGTCAAATCCATAGATCCTGTTGAAGCTGCAGTTATTGTTGATTGTGTATTTTGATGCACTTGATTACTCATATCAAGAGATGCAGTACCAATTAATGTCTGAGGATTACCGTCGGAATCGCTGTCATAAAATGCAACTTCAACTGTAGCCGATGCAACAGCAGCCGTACATCTAGCCACTACAGATGCCAAAGTCCCTGTAGATGAAGCGTTAAACGGCGCATAATAAAAAAATGAACCACTGGAATCAGTCATGCTGTCAACATCAAGTGAACGATCTCCAAAACCAGTTCCACCTTGATTAGTTAAATTTTCCATTAATGCAATTGAATAAGTTGAAGGTGTTTCACTAACTAAACCGTTAATGACATAATTTGTCCCTGCTGAAGCCGCCGTGTTTTGAACTGTGGAATCTGGGAAAGTTATGCCACCCGATGCACTAGAAGCGTCAAAGACAAAACTATTGGCAGAACCTTTAACAGATAATTTTTGATTTGTATTAACTTCTAATGAAACTGATTTAGTAGAGCTTCCAATATTTACAATTGGATCGCTTGCACTTAGAGTATTAATTGTAAAAGAAGTTCCATCGAATAACAAGCCATTGCTCCCTTCAATGTCGTTAGCTGCAGTTGCTCCCCTGGCTATCTGATCGTTAGTTATTGTTCCACCAATTTCACCACTAGCGTTTATTGTAACATCACCTAAACCAGTAACAGGATCTAAAGTAACATTAGTACCAGCTATTAGAGAAGTAACAGGAGCAGCACTTGCACCAGTCAAGAAGCCGTCCCAGTCCCCACGTACTGACATCCTAGCTAATTGAACTAATACCAGGCGTCGCATTTCGTCTTCATTCTCAGGCTCAATGAATAGTTTTTCAGCCACTCCCTGGAACTGAGCATAAGATAAGTTCTCTAGATCGGTCTCTTTTAGCAGCTCATAAATTCTTTTTGAGTAATCGGGTGCGTCTGGTAGTGGCATATTAGTCCTCCAATATTATTTCTTGTGGTACTTTACCCGGTGGAAGTGTATACACTTTTACCAGTTTTTCGCCTTTAAATCTACCACCAAAACCCGTATCGTAAAATAATTTAACATTAGGTATTTTTTTCATAATTCCGTCACTATCCCTATAATAAATTGATACATTTCTAAATCTTTTCATGTCAAAAATCCATCCCAATCAGCCTTGCAGGCAGTAATTGCGAATTTAATCAATACTAATCTTCTTAGTTCATCTTCATTCAATAGCATTACATCTATCGGTTTACCAATATTATCAATGGTAGGATTCTCACCAGAAGCGATCTCTTCAAGCGTCTTCCCCTTAATGATGGGATAAATCCTATTGCTACGTTTTTCAGCATTAGGTAGAGGCATATCATATCACTTTAATTGGTTTGAACGTGTTTTAACAATCCTTTGAACTGCTTCAAAGTCTTTTAGAGACATATAACCAGCACCTAACAACTTAAACGCTTTAGATTCCATCTCTGCCAATCTTCGGCGACCTTGTGCTTTTGTCATCTTCATTTAGATCACCTTAAGCAGAAGTAATATATTGTGCTGTAAAGTTTAGAGATACAGGGATTGAGACTGGCTTCATGGCCGGTTGTACTTCGATAGGATCAGTTGCAGGAACTGCACCAGATAAGTTGCCGTTTGACATTGTTACTTGTGCGCCACCTGCCACGCTTGTAATAAGTGCCTGATCTACTGAAGTAAATTGGGCTGAAGTAATTACAGAACCGTTCAGAGTTTCCCCAATTGAGTTTGAAGTCTGAAGGTCTAGTAGCTGTGTTGTTGCAGCTCCAGCAGCAGTACCTATGAAAATTCTAGGAACTCCTTGATTAGTTACTACAGAGAAAGCAGCATTTCTTGCAGCCGCAACCATAGTCAAAACTCGTAGTTGATCTCCTGGCTGAAGAGTTACAGCCCTATGTAGTGAAGGATTGCCACACGCCACACCTTTAACCGCCCAAGGTACTAGAGCTAGAATTAATC
>Ga0209044_1002525_pt1 | contig 9886 bp, 5 predicted proteins | sample SaaInlV_130m_DNA_FD_184655 | JGI IMG/M metagenome (GOLD analysis project Ga0209044, IMG submission 184655) | Marine microbial communities from expanding oxygen minimum zones in the Saanich Inlet - SI037_S4LV_130m_DNA (SPAdes) (version 2) | ecosystem: Environmental > Aquatic > Marine > Intertidal... | reverse complement strand
TCTGTTTATTATCAACTGTAATTTCATTGTAACTATGACAAGCAATTGGTTCGTATATATAGGCCATACTATGTTTTCCCACCGTTATTTCCACATGTTTCGGTATAATCTCACCTATAGCGGCATGTTTAACCAGTTTAATTTGTTTGAATCCTTCTCTTTGTAATTGTTCTTTCACGATTGTAGCTGTCTTATCGGGGTCTTCGGCTATAATATCAAAGTCGGGAATAGAATTTACAAGTTGTTGTTTCTTATCTGGCATATATTTTGAATACATGTGAGTTGAATACCCACCAAAAAATACAGTACCATGGTCAATGAATATATCACGCATCTTTACATGTAATCGCTCATTATCTTTCATTTGTAAATTCATTTTTTTAGAAAAATCGATTGTATTGCAATTTTTGTCTAATTTCATTGGATGAAATTTGTTTAGTATTGCTAACCGTTTTGATACCTTTTCCCATCGAGAAACATCTCCAGCAGGTCTAGATAATTCTAAATACATGGACATTCGTAAATAATCAGGAGGAGCATATTTTATCCCAGCAATTTGAATAGCATGTTTTGTAATGGATTTGTATATATCTGGATGTAAGTAGGTAATATCAGCAATAGGTATGTAATTCACAAACACCTTAAAAGTACCATAATGTACTCCCGATTTTGCTTCTACATCCATATACCCTTCTTTGTAATAAATATCAGCTAACTCCTTTGCGTCATCCAACGCGTTTGCAGAAAAGAAATCATAATCTGGTATTTCAATATCACGTTTGTAGAATTGTGCATACTTGGGCAATATATTATTGATAGCGGTCCCTCCATAACAAACCAACTTTTTATCTATAATAAATTTCTCAACAATCGTCAACATTTTCTGGATATCTTTGTTATTGACTTTTTGCTGCCCTTGTAAATTCTCAGTTTCGTCCACTGCATTTCGAACAATCGCCAGCTCACATTCTTCAAATGTCATAGCATCTTCGCATAATTTATTTCTATATTTACGTTTTTTTTGAGTATTCGACGTTGATTTCACCATATTATTTCTAATACAATACAATTAGAAATAATAAATAATAAATAACAGAATTTGGTTAGAATAACCATATACATCTCTGTTTTTGCTAAATCGACAATGTATATCGCGATTAGTCAACCAGATAAGGTAATGCAACTGATAGGGGTATTATTCCTCCTAAGTTATCATTAAAAAATTCTTCGTAATCAAGTAAGTTAGTATCAGCTATTTTGAACTGATAGAATACATTTTGACATCCATGTTTTATAACAAATTCGGTAAGCGCTGGGTTGGTTGTATTCATCTCTTTGTCCGGAACTGCCATTTTCATTCTGGTCGATGTTGTACGAATATTATCGTTTTTCAACAATGCTGGTGTATTTGCGTGATTTAGTAGGTCGGTATAATTATATTTGTTCAAGTACTCACTACCACTTTCCATATTCATATAGTTACTCAATTCAAAACAATCAATAATTCCGGAATCACACGTTGCATGTTGTCTGTAGTCTGGACGTATAGTTTTATCTACTACAATAACGACTTTTCCCATCACGTTACTCATAAGCGTGTTCTCGCTAATATCCCCGCTATATACAAGTGTACTCAATGTTGCACTAATTGATTTAGCAACAGCCTGGTATACATTTGCATTGTTTGATTTTATTCGCATATTTATGAAGAGAGGGTCATTTTTGTTTGGGGAAGTTTGAGAAAATGCGTTGCTAGCTACAGTACCAAGTGCTTCATCTAATGGTATACTATTTTTCGTATCCATCGTACGATAAAGATTATCCGATGATACAGCTACCATTGGAATATATGATTCTCCTTCTCCAATGTAGAAAATTTCAAAATCGAGAAATCTGCATCCGCGATTCAATACAGCTTCTATCATCTGAGAACTTACATAATTTCCACTACATGCCGTATTATAGGAGGACTTGATACAATATTCATGAATTGGCATGTTAGTATGTTTCGCCTTAATTGAAGATATATTACTGAATTCATTATATTTAGATACTACTTCTTCGACTTCTGCAACAGCTTCGTCAATCGTTGTATAGCCTTCTATGATTGGTATCTCATTCAATTCAATAAGAGCTCGTTTCTTATACTTCAACTTGTATAAAATATATAAAATCAACAAAACTGCGATAATACACAATATCAAATGAAAATTGGTTAGTTGCATTATATTATCTATATAGAAACAAATATAATAAAAAGTTAATATATATCTTAATTAATGGCAGGTGGATTACTAAATATAATAGCAGTTGGTGCAAACAATGTATTTCTCACCGGTAACCCATGTAAAACATTTTTTAAAGCAACATATGTCAAATATAGCAACTTTGGATTGCAAAAATTTCGCATAGACTATGATGGTCAACGAGATTTACGTCCTACCGAACCATCCACATTTACTTTCAAAATACCTCGATATGCTGACCTACTTATGGATACATATGCAGTAGTTGGATTACCCGATATATGGAGTCCGGTATATCCACCCACGGTAGATACTGGATACAAGTGGGCTCCATATGAATTCAAATGGATTAAAAATATCGGCACGCATATGATTAAAGAAGTGACAATTACATGTGGGTCATTAACGCTACAGCGTTACACTGGAGAATATATGGCTGCAATGGTTGACCGTGATTTTACAGCAGAAAAGAAGGAATTGTTTCACAAAATGACAGGACATGTAACCGAACTAACAGACCCTTCAGTAGCACATGGTAGAACAAACTCTTATCCATCCGCGTCGTTTACTCCAGAGATAACCGGAGCTGAGCCATCCATCCGTGGACGCAATTTGTACATACCTATTAATACATGGTTCACATTGAATAGTACATGTGCATTTCCATTAGTTGCATTACAATATAATGAATTAGTTATTTCAATTACAATGCGTCCTATCCAGGAATTATTCCAGGTAAGAGATATTTTTGATTTGGAATACAACTTTCCTTATGTACAACCAGATTTCAATGAATCGCGGTTCCAGATGTATCGATTTCTTCAAAGTCCACCGACTGGATATATTCAGCCGAACGATTATGAAAATCGATTTCCTACATGGAACGCTGATATACATTTACTATCTACGTATTGTTTCCTATCGAAAGAAGAAACACAAATATTTGCAGGAGAGGACCATATATATTTAATAAAAGATGTATTTGAACATAAATATGAAAATGTAACTGGTTCGAAAAAAATCAAAGTGAATTCAAACGGAATGATATCGAGTTGGATGTGGTTTATGCAAAGAAATGATGTCAATCTGCGTAATGAGTGGAGTAATTATACGAATTGGCCCTATGACAATCTGCCTTCTAATGTTACATTAGCCCCACTTGAACCATTATTAGGGATGGAATATGATTTGTCATTTGGGATGGCTCTACATCCACGCAGACCAACTGCGACAGAACAAAATACTGGCATTGCTATTACAGGTACTTACCATGCCGAAAACCGAAAGGATATATTAGAAACAATGGGTATTTTATTGAATGGTGATTATCGAGAAAATATGATGACAAGAGGTGTATATGACTTTATTGAAAAATATACGCGTACTTCTGGAGCAGCAAACGAGGGTTTATATTGTTACAATTTCTGTTTGAATACTAGCCCATTTGAATATCAACCGTCGGGGGCTATCAACCTGAGTAAGTTCAAAACTATAGAACTAGAAATAACAACTTATTCTCCAACAATTGATTATGCAAATTCTAGTTATGACGTGGTATGTGATACTGAAACGGGTGAACCAATTGGAGTTCGTAAATCAAATTGGCGTTTATTTGAATACAACTATAATATGACGTTGTTTGAAGAGCGTTACAATATATTATCATTCATTGGTGGTAATTGTGGTATGATGTATTCTAGATAATAATATAAAAGCGACAGATGTTCGCGTTTTCAAATAAAAATAACAAATTATATATAATTGGGTATTATATATAATGGGCAATATGAAAAAGGATACAACTGATATAAAAAATGATAGTACAAAGTCATTTAGTAGTATTATAGATGAACCAATAGATGATTTTCAAAGTGCAGATATGATTCAAAAGATAAAGAAAGTTAAAAAAAAGAAGAATGCAAAAAATATCAAAGGAATAGAAGAATTTGATGTATTGTCAAATATTAATACCCCTCCATCGCCACAACCCACTGCAAATCCTACAAACACTACAGGTGAGCCATCAATGTTGAGTATGCAATATATAAAGGAGTTAATATATGGTAAAACTGTAGAAGGTGCTGAAAACTACTTTAAAGAAGACGAATATGAAGGTAAAGATAATGTTAAATCGAATAAAACACCATATGACCCAAAGCAAATTCTTTTGAACTGGATTGAATCATCTTATAAACGTGTACATGCAGTTAATCATGCCATTGCAAAAACTTCTGTAAATGCATTTTCTATTTCAACTGAGGATATAGCATTAAATTACAAATCCGATCTACCTACCAAAATCAAACTACCTAACACAGCGAATGAAAACGATATTGCAATTGTTCAAAATGCAATATTGTCGGCAGAGACTATTTTTCTTACCTATTATATTACATATCAGTGGTATTTTTTGATATATTATGCCAAATATAGTGATATCGATGTTGCTGAACTTTCCAGAGAAAAGGTAGAAGAATGGGCACTTAGTAATAATCTAGATTTTTTTTATTATTTATTTGAGTATGCATTATGGTTTCCCTCACTGTTAGATAAACTATTATTACATACATTACCTGAATATACATCGAAATATTTTAACGGTGCATCAAAGTTCCTATTGTTATATGCATTATGTTATCGCGTAACAAATTCATTTGCAGAATCATTCAAACAATTCTTTGTTGATTTATTGACAGATGCTACTGGAAATACATACATAAACCTAATGTTTGCCATTGTATTTATTCTATTTATCATGTCTATGTTTTCGTTCAAAGCGACACCGCGAGGTCTAAGTGATAAAATGAGCACCCTCATGAATCCAGTATGGGCATTAATAAAGAGTTTATTACGATTTTTTACAACTATGGTAATTAGTGTACCTGCTGGGGCAATTATATGTGGTATTTATTTGGTTGTATATTCACTCTTTGGTAGTTGGATTTATGGACAACCTGTTTATTCAATTAGTGCGTGGCTTTTGGGGAAATCCAAAGGATATTCTAGTACTGCACGAGAAAATATTGATTCCTATATTGACAACGATAAAGCAGATATTGAAGACGAAGATTTATGTAATAGTGGTGGATTTATGTCATGGGTGTTATGGATTCTGCAAATGATATTCGCAAATACAGGATTTATAAAGGAAAATATACAAGACATTTTTTATTCGATACTATTTTTAAGCACAACAATCTTATTTATTTCTCAATTATCGGTAAATATAACAAATAAACTTTACTTTATAATGATACCATTCATATTGATGTTAGTTCATTTAGTCTCTATAAAATATTCAATGGTGTCTTTTGCAGAAGAGATTCATGGAGGTAAAAAGTGGGCTCTTTATGCGATTATGTTAGGTTTCGTAATATATGCATTATATCAAATAGTGTTGACGTTTGGAGATTCCGAATTTGCAAATAAAGATAGTGATATTGCAAATCTATTTACGAAAATAAAATCTGGGATAACAACCGCAAGTGATGAAGGTGTAGATATAATTAAGGAAATATCAACTACAACGAAAACGTTTGTTGCAGACGCGATAGATAACAACACTATCGTGGTAGATGCAGCTATTCTCTCAACTCAAATCGCTGACTCTATTACAGATGGGATTGGTGATGCCATTACAAATACGGTTGAGATTGGAAATGGATTGAAAACTGCGTTTGAAAATAATAAGATGCGCGATACTCTGCAAAAATCGATTGAAACTGCTATATTAGATGCAGAGGATTTATATCAAGATGTTCCAGACGCTATCGATGGTGCTGTTATAAAAGTTATGAATAACCTTAGAGATGTTGTTGAATAAAGTAATATTGAATACCGTAAAATAAATCAACGATAAGAATGATATAAACGTATCATCTAAAATGAATAGTATATGCCGAATAAAAAGAGAAAAAAAAAATCTACTAATGAAGCAATGTCGAATACACCAGAGTTACCATTTGTATCTATATGTACACCTACATTCAACCGTCGTCCTTTCATAAAAACCATGTTTGAGTGTTTCAAAAATCAGGATTACCCAAAACATCGCATGGAATGGATTATTGTTGACGATGGAACGGATAAAATCAAAGATTTGATTGAAACGTCGAATATTCCACAAATTCGATATTTTGAAATTGCTGATAAAATTCCATTGGGTGCCAAACGTAATTATATGCATAAGCATGTAAAAGGCTCTATTATTGTATATATGGATGATGATGATTACTACCCCCCTGAGCGAGTGTCCCATGCAGTCGAGATGTTACAAAAGGATGATAAAGTATTATGTGGAGGCATCAGTGAAATATATCTGTATTTCAAATCCATGAACAAAATGATTCAGGCAGGCCCATATGGACCAAATCATGCGACCGCTGGTACATTTGCATTCAAAACAAAGATGTTAGAAGATACCAAATACGATGATGATGCGGCACTTGCTGAAGAAAAATCGTTTTTGAAAAATTATACAATTCCTTTTGTACAGTTCGACCCACTCAAAACAATTCTAGTATTCTCTCATGAACACAATACGTTTGATAAGCGTGAAATGTTCAAAACATCACATCCTGATTACTTCAAAGAATCGACCAAAACAGTAGACATGTTTATTCGCAAACCACATGAACAGTCTATAAAACAATTTTTCTTACATGATATTGATAAATTACTCGATGATTATGAGCCAGGATTACCTAAAATGAAACCGGATGTATTGAAACAGATTGAAATTATAAAGAAAAGTCGCGAAGAAATGATAAAAACAGAAACTGAACGACTACAAAATGGTCCCATTATATTGCAACAAGATGGTAAACCATCGATAGAACTAAACCATCTCCAGATTGTGAATATGATAAAACAATTACAGACAGCCAATAAACATTTAACCACGGAAAATGAAAGACTGAAACAAAATGGTCCAATTGTATTACACCAAGATGGTAAACCTCCTATTGAAATCAGCAACACCCAGGTCGTTGATATGATGAAACAATTACAGGCAGCCAATAAACATTTAACCACGGAAAATGAAAGACTGAAACAAAATGGTCCAATTGTATTACAACAAGATGGTAAACCTCCTATTGAAATCAGCAACACCCAGGTCGTTGATATGATGAAACAGTTACAAAGTACTAACCATACATTACAAACTGAAAACATTCAACTGAAGACGACATGTACGCAATTACAACAAACAATGGAATCTGTATTGAAATCTTCAACCAAAAACGAGTAAATCGTCTATTTTGTATATTACATAACCGAAATATGTAATATAATCATCGTGGAATTAGTCCATATCCTCATCAATATCCTCTAATGTAATAATCGTATCTTTCTTCACTGTCCTGTCCAAATATCGATACATTCGTTTTATATCTAATTTAGATAATCCGTATGGTTCAAATATGGTTTCCACATTGACTAACGTCTCTATATTATTACTAAAATCATTCCCATAATAAAGGCGTAATTCCTGGAACAAAGAAATCACGTCCTTTTTTTCCATGTCCAATTGTTTTGTCAGGTTATGAATAAATAGCATGTTATTATACTCAGTTGAATACTTTGTTAGTACCTTTGTAAAACGAATCTCTGGTAATTGTTTTATTAACGGGTTGGTAATAGTGTCGTGATATATTTTGTTATTGTAAAATGTTTTTATCAATGAGCTCATCTCATTGAATTGCCAGATTTGTTTCTGGAAAGTAATTCTGTCAATATAATCTGCTACACATATATTTTGTAATATTTTACAATACAATGGGAACGTGAGTGACATGTCTTCGTTTGATAAAATATCAATAAGATTTTCATGCCACAATAAGGCTACTATTGTTCTGTCCGTTTCATTCATGTAATATTCGTGCTCACAAAAAGAAGCAGGTGTAGACAATAATGATTGCGTAATTTTTTTGGAATCTTCGTCGTACAGTTTTGTTCGAAATATTTCAATCAATCCTCCATTCGTCAATAGGTCAGGGGTAGATTTGACGGTTTTACATACAAACCTGAGTTTACGTAAATCACCCTGTATATACATGAGCATATCTTCTATAATTTGTTGGTCTGTAATTATTTCACGAGGAACAATCCTTGTTAATATGTTGTTTATTTGAACAGTAGTTGGTGTTTTTAACTCAAATACATTGCATACTTTCATTAATTCTTTTATTTTTTTATCAATATAATAATTTCCAATACAAATAATTGGATGAGAACATGTATGTTCCAATCGTTGTTTTTTTGTTTTCTTTTGACGAATTAATTTAATCAATGCAGTAATACCTCCTTTATCGCCATTATTCATACCATCAATCTCATCCATTACAATTGCGATTTTTCTCACCTTTTTGGTAAACATATCTAATACATTTCTATTAGATACGTTATTTGTAGTAATCGTATCTATTAGTGATTTGTTTCTAACATCGCCTGCATCATATTTAATCATATCATAATTTAAATCTTTCAACAATCTGCATATGAATTCGGTTTTACCAGAACCAGGTGTACCATAAATATAGATACCTTTTTTATACTGAATATTGGTTATTCTGGTTTCATATTCTAACATGTGTTGTTTTATTTCATTTGCAATGGCATCTCTATCAAATATTTCATTCAAATTATATATTTGGAGATTAAATGTGAAAATCACAAAGATCAGTTTATTTCAAAAAGTACTCCCTTATTGTAGTGGAAGTCTTGCTATTGGAGATCTATCTGAGAATAGAACTAAACCTTTTGATACATTTACTTCAAGTGTTGTAGTTATAAATACAGATCAAGGTGTGAGTGGAGTTGGTGAGTCATGCCCATGGGTTTCAGATAATCTTAATGAGAAGGAAGTTTATGATTGTTTAGCATCACGTTTGTTAGGAGAAGATCCGCATAACCTTAAAGGCATTGTGAAAAATATGGATGCGGTAATTCAAGGCCATACTTTTGCTAAAAGTGCTATTGATATGGCATGTTGGGATATCAAGGCTAAAGATAATGGGGTTCCCTTATTTGAATTGCTGGGTGGAATGCTAACTGACGGTGCACCACTTTATCGCTGTGTCATGGAGCAAGAGCATGACAAAATAAAGGCTGAGGTGGAACAATATAGAGCTTCTGGCTATAAATATTTTAAGCTCAGGGTTGGCATCGAACCAGATAAAGATATTGAGCTTATTAAGTTTGCAGCCAATTTGGCAGAGCCTGGAGAAATTGTTTATGCCGATGCAAATTGCCGGTGGACTTTATCGGAAGCACTAGAGGTTGTTAAAGCAATTGAAGGTCTTGATGTCATGATTGAGCAACCATGCCTATCTTATGAAGATTGCATTAAAGTTCGAGAAAATACTGGTCTTCTTATAAAACTAGATGAACTTGTAACTGATTTAACTATGGCCAAGAAAATAGTGCAAGATCATTCTGCTGATGTTGTTTGTATTAAGATGTCACGTGTTGGTGGCTTGTCAAAAGCTTTAGAAATCCGTGATTTTTTTGTCAAAAAGGGAATAAAAGTTGTGACGGAATGTATGATGGGTGGTGAAATTGTATCTGCAGCTGTATCACATTTCTCGGCATCCACCCCGTCAGAATTTTTATTCAACACTGGTGATTTACATGCATAT
>Ga0209044_1002523_pt1 | contig 9896 bp, 11 predicted proteins | sample SaaInlV_130m_DNA_FD_184655 | JGI IMG/M metagenome (GOLD analysis project Ga0209044, IMG submission 184655) | Marine microbial communities from expanding oxygen minimum zones in the Saanich Inlet - SI037_S4LV_130m_DNA (SPAdes) (version 2) | ecosystem: Environmental > Aquatic > Marine > Intertidal... | reverse complement strand
AGGTTCCAAAATATAAATTGTATTTGTTGAATGCATATGCGGTAATGACGTATTGTAAATTAAGACATTGTATTGCATATTCATGTGGTATGTATACATAGAGTTCCCATATGTGGGATTTCATAATAATCCATAAAATTTGTATAGGGGTTTTCTGAAATTGGACATTTTTAAAATGTCCATTTTTGAAAAGTGAGGCAATAAGTTTTTCCGAAAAATGTCATTTTTTGCTTATGCAGTCAAATGCTGTAAATGCCAAAAATATAATTTCAGGTTTACTGCACACTTTTTTCTCGTATTTTTCGGCGATGCAATTTGGAACTTTTTCCATTAGGAACTTTAGCCTAATAGTTCCTAACGAAAAAGGTTCCAAAATTACAAATCCGGTACATGCACACTGTTTATGATAACAAATATATATTGTATAAAATGCATTATACACTGTACCGTGTACGTTAAATATGTAAGAACTTTTTCTATTAGGAACTATATACTAATAAATCCTAATATGAAAAGTTCGAATACAGAATCAAAATATTATTGTATAGATTGCAACTATATGACCTGTAGAAAAAGTCAATATACTCGACATATATTAACTGTGAAACATAAATTACGATTAAATCCTAATGTAATAAGTAGAGAGGAAGTATTATATACATGTAATTGTGGAAAAAAATACAAGCATATGTCGAGTTTATGTAGTCACAAAAATACATGCATGTATACAAACGTTACTGATGTAATGCCTCAAATTGGCAGTGATACCGATACTGTACAAATAGTTGGTATTATGGAAACACTAATAAAAGAAAATCAAGACTTTAAAAAATTAATGATAGAGCAAAACTCCCAAATAATGGAAATAGCAAAGAATTCTCAGGTGATAAACAATACCACTACCAATCAAAAGTTCAACTTAAATTTTTTCCTCAACGATACATGTAAAGACGCTATGAGTATCACTGATTTTTTACGAAATATGAATGTACATATTGATGAATTGGAATATATTGGTAATCATGGTTACGTAAATGGAATGACCAAAATGATCATGGACCGACTCAAAGATATGGATATTACAAAGCGACCAATACATTGTACTGATATCAAACGTGAAACAATGTATATTAAAGATGACGTTGGATGGAGTAAAGATACAGATGAACTATATAAACTTCGTAAAATATTAAGTCGAATATCAATGAATAATTACAGAACTGTTCCGGATTGGAGAACCGCCCACCCAGAGTGTGAAGTTATGGAAAGTCGAACATATGATTTCTGTTACAAAATGATGAAGGCTATATTAGGAGATGTAGAACATGAGCAAATCAAATTAGATAACAAAATCATCCGGAATATGGCAAAAGAATTATTCGTACATAAGTAAATAGTAACCACACAATGAGGATAGAAAGTTTTTGAAATAATAAAAATAAATATCATATATTTGTTTTTATGTTTTTTTGTTAAAATTCATCAATAATATGAATTATGCTTCAGTCTCGTCATTGGGTGTACGAGTCTTGTACTTTTTACCGGAATTAGGAGGACGACGGTCTACCGGAGAATTTTGTTGTCTAATCTCACACATGATATTACCACCCTTGACGCCAGTGACATTCGCAGATTGGTATTCATGTTGGCCAGTAGTTGACTTAATGATGGACAATTCTACATACTCCCCCTGAACCAAGTACTTATACTGAGAGTCATTCACCTGAATAGATGAGAAATGAGTAAAAATGTCCTTTCCTTCATGCTCGCCCTCGCGTGCAGTAATAAACCCATAGCCAGTCTTAGTATTAAACCACTTAACCTGTCCAATCACAATAGTTTGCTCGTTTGTTGCAGAGTCACTCATATCTACTACTTATATATTATATATGAGATACGTTTCTATATTGTTTCGATAAATATTAATTGTTATCATGTGTGAAAAGACTACATAAGGATATATATTGTGGGTCATCAAAATAATCATACGAATTACAAAATCGAAAATAGTTATCAATTCGTGGGTTTATTCTTTCACATACAGTTTTCATGTTCTCTTCGTTCTTCAATATTTTGCGCTGTTTGTTTTTAGAATGCATTAAATATATTTCGCTGGGATATTGGTCGTCGTCTGGGTCATCGTAGACTGAATCCCATGGTAACTCGTTTGCATATATATAAACATACAAATATCCCAATGATAACAATTCATCTCTGCGAGATGGGGTACACCCATCATGTATGTATTGGCTTACATATTTAGGTGTTCCAGTGATATAATCCCCTACTTTATTGGGAAGATGTAATTTGTTATCGCCGATATAAAAGGTAGCTAACCCAAAATCAATCAAAAACAGTTCTCCATTTTTTACCATTATATTTTGCGGTTTGATATCGCGATGGAGAACCATATTTTTATGAATTGATTCAAGTATGCGAATACACTGTATCATAATGGAATCTAATTGATTTTCATTCAAATTTTTAACCTGTATATAGTGATGAAGAGAACAATCGTACAATGGCATAACCGTACACATAAAGTTGTCTAATTGTCCGTACCAATGTACACATGGAATATTTCTACAGTCATGTTCATATAAATACTTCATTATAGTGGTTTCCCGTTTCAACATTTTATATTGGGTTCTCTTTGATTCTAGTTTCAATGCAATAGATTCGTTAGATTTTATATTTATGCCTTTGTATATATGACCGAACTGTCCACCTCCAATACGACAATTGGGTTTGTATTTATATGCTACAATAGTTTCATTGAATTCTTCCATACAGGTTAGTATAACATATGCATAATTGTTTAGATATTTTGTTGGTATATATTATAGATAATAGAATGTATATGAATTTATTACATAATTTTTTTACGAGTATAGAGAACATGGTTTCAAAGGGTGACAAATATTACGGAAAAATGATATTATCGTCACATATATTCAACATAGTTTACATAATATTGTTCTCCATATTTGGTATATCATTAATAAAAAACCAGATAATTCGTAGTTTGAACACATCAATACAGATGTTCATTTGCATATTATTGTTGATAAAATATCACCCTTTTAGAGAACACAAGTTAGCACAGAGCGATTCTAATTTGATATTCAGTAGTGCTGTGTTTTTGTTTGTTAATTTGGGTATTATCGAGACGTTAACTAGAGCATCAAAAAATGTCACAAATGATATAGCTAAAACTATGTCTAAACTTGACGAAAACGATGAATCCAATAATGAAGAGAGCATGGTAGATGAACTACAATCATATATGTAAAAAATATGAAGACAAATCTATGACATATATGTATATATCATGGAGAACAATATAAATACACCCACAAACATAACTGCAGATACTGTAAATAATATATATAATGATGCAATAAATGACCCACAACTACTTTCGACGATAGATGTAGACGAATTATTAGATTCTCTTGAGACAACAAATAACGATTATCTTGAGAACAAAACATTAGATTCAATTACGAAAGAAGTATATGACAGTGTAAGTGAAGCAATAATCGATAAAAAAACACAGGAAGATATATGTATGAAACTGGTTGGGTATCGACTGGTAGATGAATTACAGGATTTACATAAAGGAAAGCATATAAGATGGATTCGCCGTGCGAATTCTAAATTAACCAATGGTGGAGTCGTAGTAGACATAAAATTCTTAGATAATGGTACACATATATTGTGTATGAATTCGGGGAGACGATTCATCCAATATAAATATGATGAATGCGTTACGTTCCAAAAATTGTCACAAACTGAATCATTGATATTAATGATATACGAACATGCAGAAACTATGACATAATTAGCGACGTTTTCTTGTATATTGATATGTAGGTTGTCGTTTTTTTTTGGTTTTGGACGGCTTATTTGTTAATAAAAAATATTCCTTCAAATAGTACATCAGCTTTTGCGATACAATAATATTATTTTTTCGGTGTAATGGTATATCACGTATATTCATTCGAAAAACTCCTAATTGTTTGCATTTTGTAATATATTCTGTATGAAAAGCACCTTTCATAGATTCGGTAGAGAATAGTAACAACCCGTATTTTGAATAAAACAACCGCTGAATAATTTCATTACTATGTAAATGATGTCTATATGCTTTAGGTTTGATGTAATAAATACGTTCTTTTTTCATATCGTTGTAAATATAATCATCAATAAAACAAATGGATGTAGTATTTGGTAACATAGTACAACGAATGAAATCATCATGTGTTTTCCTCACAGATGTTCGATTCATTTCGATTTGCACATTATTTATTTTGAATGCATATATAATTTGGTCAAACAACAAAGGTGTTTCGGGAAACTTTTGATTAAAATAATTAACTATTAGCTGAACCCATTGCTTTGTCGATTGGTTATTTGTATATAAAAATATTTTATGACATTCTCCTGTTGTTTTCCTTCGATGTAAATATTCCATAATAGATAAAATACCATATCTTATGAATTCTGGATATAAATCGAGCACATCATTAAAATCAATCAATACATGATGGTTATATTTTTTAATAAGGTCCCATAATATCTCTAAATCTATAAACGACCCGAGAGTTTCATCCAGGTCAAATGCGACAACCTTTTTAGAGCGTACTTTTCTTCGTTTCGAATAATACGAACCTTTATATATTTCAATCAAATCAGTATTATTATTATTCGTCATAGTCATATACAATAAATGCTTATTTTATATAACAAAAAAGAAGTAACTTACAAATGTTTGCCCATATACAAATTGTCCAATTCAGGTAGACTTCCTTGGTCGAACCTACCCAGACAATTTACTTTACTTATATAGAGATTCTTTATTTCTTTTACTTTGTATTCCACACTTAAATTATGAATACGCAATGTATATGATAGATATACTGAATGATTATTTATAGAATTTATAATTATATTGAAAAAACCATTCGTGTAACTACTTACATAATAAGTTATCCTCACGTCACCAATATTGAGTGATAATAAATGTGAAATAACTTGTATTAGTCGAAATTTGGTATCTTTGTATTGTATATTTTTCATTGTTTTTGTAATATGTACACAGTCATTCGAATATTGCTGCAATTGTTCATTAGTAAACGGAATCGGTAGGTTATGAGAATGATTTGTCAGGTATATATATTTTAACAAATAATGACAAATGCAATCAGATAACCGTCGAATGGGAGAAGTAAAATGACAATACTCAGGTGAACCAACTAAGTCATGTGACTCTACATTAGATATATAATCGGCCTGTACTCCATTCACAATAATTTCATTTAATAATTCTTGACCACGTATATCATCACCTAACGTATCCAACCATTCTTTTGCTGCACATATTCTGTATAATCCTTTCCCATTCAAATTTATTTTCAAATATTCTCCTACAAATGAATTTGCAAATATTGCAAATTCTGCAATCATATGTTTCATTTGACGCTCATTTACCGTATCACAATATAAATATGGAGTCGTATCCATCGTATTATTGTCGAACTTTACATACGACGTGGATAACTCATTTAATATAGTACCCTTTGTTTTTTTACTGCGTTTTTCTTGGAGTGCATTACTAATGCGTATCCCGCTATATATAACGTTGTTTGAATAAAATTGTTTACCTGCTTCTTCATAACTCAATGAATTTTTTGTTTTTACCATAATTTTTGTAAATAACAGCCTTATTTTGTTGACAGGAAGATACGTGATTTTATTAATTTCAGTTACAACGGATATCGCAAATTTGATATTACCATGTTCATTTTCCATCAAACTTGATTTACTCATTATACAAGTAGGCATCATGTGTATTGGATATTTATTTGAGGGATATCTAGTTACGACCTTAGATTCAATGTCACTCCATAATTTTGATTTTAAATCAATAAATTCAGTTGGGTCAGCAATATGAATCGCTAAAAATAATCGTTCTTTCTCTTCGTATATACTAAATGCATCATCCGCATCATCACACCCTTCAGGGTCTATACTGTAAGTCGGTATGTTTGTCATGTCAACCCTGTCATGTATGCAATACTCGTGTGGTAATACATTATCCTGTAATAATATTTCATCTAATTCAATATCTCGTCTAAGACCATACAGCGGTTGAATATATGAATCGTATTTATAATCAAAACTCATGTGTATAAAACAATATAATCAAATTATCCCTATATTGTTTTATGATATGTATTCAACCTGATATGCTAATAAGTTGAACCAAATCCCCCATCCCCTCGTGTCGTATCGCTCAAACAATTCGACCCACAACATACTACAAAGATAGGACATAAGGAAGGATGACAGATTTGTAGAAGCCGTGAATTCTTCTCAACAACGTATTGACTATCATTTAATTGCGGTAACATTCGAAATGCACCAATTAATGAACCGCGATATCCAGAATCAATAATCCCAGTATGGTTTGCCAACATAAGAGGTGTTTTAGATATACTAGACCTAGGATGACTATTGAATGCACATGTAGAAATAGTACTAGTTTCAACTTCACAATAAAACATTTCCGTTTTTATTTGCATATCAATAAATTTGGTTTGAAAATATTTGTCGAATAATACGGCCCGTGGTACTAACACATCAAACCCAGAATCATGATACATATTTGTTTTGAAACTGATATTATGGTCGACAATTCGATTTCTGTATTGTTCCATAAGATTTGCATCCTCAATTACTAATTTTAATATTGCAAAATTCTTGTAACCATTTACCGAATCATTCACGAGCGAATTATACAACAATTTGATATTGGGTTCATGAGCAACCTCCATAATATACTGTATCATATACTATGCTATTGGCTTTACATACCTTTTTGTGATTTATATTCTTTCCATGTAAGGGGTTTTACTGGTACAGGCATTAACGGAACATCAGTAACCGATGATTTATTATCCAAATGTTCTGCCTGTTTGAGTGCACTATCCACGTACAATTCTTTCAGTACTTTCCCAACCATTACAGACCCTTCATTTTGGTCGACTTTTTCATCCTCAATGAGCTTCAATACAATTAATAATTTAGTCATGATTTCTAAATCAAGCTCATCTTTTATGAATCTATGAAAAATATCCATATAATTATTGTATAAAAAGGGTGTTTCATCGCGACACATTTCCAAAAATTTTTCTGGTTGTGTGTCATACATACCTGCGTTTTTCTTCTTGAATGTATCCAACTTACGTATTTCATCGCGCAATGTAATACTATGTTTTACCTTACGTATATGAGCAGTATTATCTACGCTATCCATCTCACTAACCAACTTTTGTAAATTTAATCGTTCATCTGGTGAAAGTGCCGACATTATCAATATATTTATGTGTAACATTCTTTTTATGTGTATTTATAACAACTAATATTTTCATGCAGATTACCAATGTATTTAGTAATTTGTATTGCTGTTATTTTATTATCTGTGAAATATGTATATATAACATCAAAATGACTGGGTTTACAAAGCTTCTCGTGGCATTATTCATTATTGTCATTATATTATCTTTATTCGTATCATGCAATGGTGCGGTACCATTTTATATGGACACTATTTTCCCAAAACATTCGAAATTTGAGAATTTCACAAATAACACAAACATGACCGATTATTCTAGTCGTGATACAAATTCAGCAATGGACACATACAAACCTTTTCTTATTGATAAACCAGTAGCGGAATGTAAAAAAATATATGGATTCAATGGATTATTCTGCGCTCCAAAGGAAACTGGCGACAATTTAGATAAATTCGCTGATACAGAAGGTAAACTTGACTGCAAAGACAATTCTGGTTTGTCTAATTCAAAGGGAGGGTTATGTTTGTCACCAGAACAAAAGCAATTATTATCTACACGCGGTGGAAACATAACAGGTTGTAATGATGACATTGGACAATAATTCCACAAACTATTCGCAATGATTATCGTAACATATTGTCATATATGACAACATGATACACATTTACTCTGATGCAGATTTATGGAAACGTTTTCATGCATATATCACAGAAACGAATGTTACATCCATCATCTGGTGATATATCGATATAATCAACGACAATATTATGTTGACAATTCGTGTCCAAATAATGTGTAATTTTTGCATAAAGTTCTTTTATAACATCATCAGCATGTTCGTTATCAACAATTCTCTCGATTAGTGTCTTCATAGAAGACATAGTACGTATGATATGTTCAGTTGTCATAAAAAAATGGTTATTATATTACAAAATAAATGTTTATGTGTGTTTTGCCGTTATTCGTTTTATACATACATCGCTAAGAAACTTTGATTAATAGCATTGTCACATGTGATAAACTTATCAACATGCTCGGGGGTTACCGTGAATGGGAAGGATACTTCAACATCCAATTCTTTATCGAATAGTTTTTCTTCCGGTTTGACTAGTCGAAACAGATTCAACTTAGTGTAAATAATTTCCAAACATCTTTTTAGGTTACGTACACCAGCCTCGTCATTCGTCATATCCTTACTTGCCACAATATGTTGAATCGTTTCGTCGGGAATAATGACATCCTCTTCACTAAAGTTGACTTGTTCACGTATTTTTGGGAGCAAATGCTTACGCGCAATTACTACCTTTTCCTTTGAGTCGTAGCCCTTGGTTTGAATGCGATACATTCTGTCGCGGAGAATGGGATTCACCTTACTCTCGTCATTGTAACTGAATATAAATAAACACTTACTTAAGTCAAAATCAACTTCCGAGAAATACTTATCATGAAACTGGCTATTTTGTGAAGTATCCGTAAGATGAGTCAAAATGCCTGCGATTTCTTCTCCTCGTGGGGTATCGCTTATCTTGTCGAGCTCATCAAAGTAAATAACAGGGTTCATACACTTACTGTCAATAAGGATTTGTACAATTTTACCCCAACTACTACCCTCATATGTGTACGAATGTCCTTCTAAGAAGCTGCTATCACCCGTACCACCGAGCGCGATGAATGCAAACTCTCGGCCGAGAATTTTACTAATACCTTCCTTCACCAATGTCGTTTTACCTGTACCCATTGGTCCTTTGATAGCAATCGCAGTACCCATTGCAGATGGGTTTGAAATCCACTGTCCCATCATTTGCATGATTTGAATTTTTGCATCATTCAATCCATACACACAATTGTCGAGTGTTGATTTTGCGTTTGTCATGAAAGAGTTACATACTTCAATGCCGTCGTCCATTTTCACGTCTAGACTTCGGTACATACCGAATGGGATACGCATAAATGTGTCGACCCAATTTTTGATTTTGTAATATTCTGGGTCACCTGGTTCCATTGTACGTAATACATTGAGTTTTTGCATGGCAGTTGCTTTGAACTTTGCAGGCATCTTAGAATCCAACAAAGCTAATCTGTATGGCTTATCAATATTAATATGTGCATTAATCACCTTTAAATCTTTCATCACGCGCAACTGTTCTCTGTTTGATAAATTTTTTCTAAAATAATCAATCTCATTAGTGCGTTTCTTGTCATCATGAATTAGCTTATGGTAATTCTTTGCATTCTTGGTACGAGATTTTTTAATAAGCTTATTAATAGACTCCTTACACTCGTTAATGGCATTCTTTAGAATCTTACTATTTGGCTTCTTGCTGAATTGTTCAACCAATTGTTTCTTTGTTTCAACCAATTCCAAATACTCTTGTTCTGCATCTGTCAAAACAACTTCGTCTGCAATAACATTCTTCTGTTTTTTCTTCTTTAATTTCATCTTTTTAGATGATTGTTCTTCTGTTTCAATCGTTGATGTACGTTGATACGTCTCTTTCATAAACGCTTCTTCATCGTCACTGTCGCACTCCGCGT
>Ga0209044_1002507_pt1 | contig 9933 bp, 5 predicted proteins | sample SaaInlV_130m_DNA_FD_184655 | JGI IMG/M metagenome (GOLD analysis project Ga0209044, IMG submission 184655) | Marine microbial communities from expanding oxygen minimum zones in the Saanich Inlet - SI037_S4LV_130m_DNA (SPAdes) (version 2) | ecosystem: Environmental > Aquatic > Marine > Intertidal... | reverse complement strand
CATGAATTTGTACCACTTGGCCGCCTCGTCTTTGCGGTTGTACACGTAGAGGAAATAGACGGCACTGCGCAGGAAGTTCTTGTGGCCGGTGCTCATGTGCTCGGCCAGGCCGGTGTCGGTGTTGGAGGCCGCGTCCTCCCTGCGCTTTGCCTCCATTTGTTCCTCGTAGGAGGCGCTTGCTTTTCCGATCAGGTCAACGTTCCAGCCGTAGTTGAAATTGGGCGTCGGAGCGATCAACCTCCCCTGCATGCAGGCCTGTTGCAACGCCTGATAAATGATCCGGCGCAACTTTAGGAAGTCACCCCCCGCGGCTTTTTCCTCTTCAAGGTTGAGGACGCCGTCGCCGTCCGAGTCGAACCGCTTGGTGACATCCTCAATGCCCTGCTGCGCCCAGTAAATGGCGTGGGCATCGGGTAACCGCCACTCGAGCGGCCCCCACAAGTCGTCAACGGCTTTCATCTTTTCGGGCGTCATCTTGAACACTTCGACGAGACGCTTGAGGCGCCGCTTGGCCGAGTCGGTCTGCGGGTTGAGCAGGTCGAGATAGCCGTCACGCCGTGTGCCGATGACTCCGCCTTCGAATATGTCGTCTTCGGTGCCGCGGCGTCCATCTGGGCCGGGGTCGTGCATCATATCGTCGCACCAAGCCAATTTATAAAACCCGTGCGCGTCGTCGAGATTGTGGCCGAGTTTGTGCTGAAAATGCCACGCCAACTCGTGGTAAAGATGGGCACTGTGCGGATTGTATTTGAGACCCCCGTCCCTAATTAACTCGATGCCGCGCCTAACCCAGTGCCAGCGCACGTGCGGCGTCGCCACGCCATCAAACTTCACCGAGATGTTGTACGACATGTTCCACGCCGTGACGCGCCAGACATGGTCGGCGTGCGGTTGCAGCTTGGTGATCCAGTCGCCCAGTTGCGCCATCTCGAAGAACTTGCCGTCCTCCTGCATCTGCATCGCGCGCACCCAGAGGACGTTGGCGATCAACCCGCGAAAGCCGCCCAGCACCACGGTGGTGAAGGCCAGCGTCGGCGGCAGATTCTCGATCTGCTCGGTGTGCGTCAGCTTTTTATCCTTACGGAACTGGTTCATCCTGCTCTGGCTGAGGTTGACGGCGAACAGGAAGGCCAAGGCCAGGAGGACCAGGACGAACTTGAACGCTTTGCCGTGGAGTCTCATGCCGTGTCAGTTCATCGAGGCTGTGGGATTCGGGAGCGCCAACTCCTTGTGATGGAACATGTAAGCCCCGAGCGCCATGATCAGCCCGCCCATGACCACGATGATCGCAAAGAAGGCCCAGAACAGCGTGGCCCACGTGATCGTACGTCCGTTGCTGAGGCTGTCCACCGGCGAGTAGCCCCAAATCGACTTAGTGATTTTTACCGCTCCGCTGGCAAAAAAGATGGCCGCGCCGTCGAGCATTGATGACTCGTCCTTTTTGCCAGTCTCGTGGTTGATCCCCGTAATGCCGCCCTCGTCGATGATCTGCTCGAGCGTCCCGGTCGACGCGGAGATCAGCAGAATGCCAAGCGACATGAAGGTGGCCACGGGAAAAGAAAGAAAGCTCGATGCCATCAGGCCGATTGCCGAGATGAGTCCCAGCCAGAAAAAGATGATCAGCAGACCGCGGAACAGGTTCATGCCGAAGCCGCCATCGTGATAAAGGATCATCGGACCGTCTTCCATGAGGAATAAGATTGGCTTGTCGTTTAAGTTGGCAAAACTGACATTGACCAAACCACGGTTTTCGCCCTTGTCCGGTACGATCCCGGCCGGCAATTCCAGCTCCTGAAAGACGCTTGAGCCGATCGTCATTTCATTGAATTCACGATCCGGGGGCCACCGCTTACTGGTTCCGGCACCAACGCTCCACATGCAAAGGTGCGACTTGGGATCGTATTCGTCGCCGGCGTTGAACTTGAACCGGAGGTAAATTGGGTTTTCATTGATGCGATCCACCTTGCTCGAATCAATCTGGAAAAACCAGTTTCTCACCTGGCCCGGCAGGACAATCTCCCGGCTGCCCTTGGCGACCTGCAATGCCTGGTGTTCGAGTTCCTCGATTTGCTGTATCAACTCATAGGAGGGCGCATTTTCATTCTGCTCGATCAGCCGGGTGTAGTCCGGCCGCAGAGAAAGCACGTGTTCTGGCTGGGTGACACTCATGCGCAACGCCTGCTCCGCCGGCGTGTACTGGTTGTCGGCCTTGCCCTGTTCAACCAGCTTCGAGTAGTCGTATGCCCTCTGGCGTGAAAAGGTAAAATTCGGCTTGGGCTCGCGCACACTGCTGCGCGACACCAGCACCTCGTTTTGCAGCTTGGCCTTTTCGAACTCGTTCAACTCGGACGAGTCGGCCCGGGCGTTGATGAGGAAGAAAATGGCCAGGCCGGTTGGCACCATTAGCGCGGCGTTGAGCAGCATGATGCCCAGCCACTTGCCGAACCACACCCGCCAGCGGGCGACCGGCTTGACGGCGACCATCTGCATCACGTTGTCCTCGATCTCGCGGGCCATCGTTCCGCAGCCCATCCAGAGCGAGGCGATGCCCAGCAGGGCGGTGGTGGAGCCGAGCGTGTAGGTGAGCACGAGCTGCACCGTGCCCTTGGCCGTGCCGTCGCTCTTCACCAGCAGCGGAATGCCGAACACGATGACCAGCAGCGCAACCGCCATCGCCACGACTAAGCGGTACCGGATGGCGGCTTTCAAAGTCTGCTTGGCAATGGGCCACATAGCGCTTGGTTTGCGGTGGAAATGTTAGTCGCCGAGCAGGCCGCCCAACTTCTCGTTGGCCTTGTCGAGGTTCTCCTTCTTCTTCGGGGCGACATCGGCTTGCGGTGCGGACTCGGCCTTGGCCAAGCCGGCCAGCTTATCGACGTCCACTGTCTCGGTCGGCTTGGTCACCTCCGGCGCCTGGCCGGACGACTGCTCGTCGGTCGCTCGGGTGAGGTGATCGAGCACGCGGTCGGTCCGCTCGCCCGCCGCGTCTCCGCGTAAATACTCCGCCACGCGGTGGCCCGACGTTGCTCCGGACGTTTCTGATTCCTTCTGGCGCGCCTGCTCGACGATGTTGAGAAACAGGCTCTCGAGATTCTGCGTGGGGTTATCCACGCGCACCTCGTCCGAGCCGGTGTCTTCGCGGATCAGTGTGAGCACCTTGTCCATTGTCTCGCTCGAGAGAGTCGGCGCGGTGATGCGCGTGGCGTCTTGGTTGGACAGCAACTCGCTCATGGTACCCATGGCATGCACGCGGCCACCGTACAAAATCATCGCCCGGTCGCAGACATCCTCCACGTCCGCCAACAGGTGACTCGACAGGATGACCGTCTTGCCGCGCTCGGCGAGCGTGAGAATCAAATCCTTGATTTCGCGGCAGCCGATCGGGTCGAGCCCGGAGGTCGGCTCGTCGAGGACGATCAAGTCGGGGTCGTTGATGAGCGCCTGCGCCAGGCCGATGCGGCGCTGCATGCCCTTCGAGAATTCGCCGACGTGACGTCGCCGGGCGTTGTCCAGCCCGACCATCTCGATCAACTGCTCGGCGCGCTCGCGGCGTTCCTTCGAGTCTATGTGGAAGAGACTGCCGAAAAAATCGATCGTCTCGTCTGAGTTGAGGTAGCGGTAAAGGTACGATTCCTCCGGCAGATAACCGATGCGCGCCTTGGTCTGCACGTGGCGCGGCGAGTGGTCGAAAACCGTGATACGGCCGCGCGTCGGGTACAGCAGACCAAGCAGCATCTTCACCGTGGTGGACTTGCCGGAGCCATTCGGGCCCAGCAGGCCGAACACCTCGCCGCGCTTGACCTCGAAGTCGATACCATCCACTGCGCGTGCCTTGGATCGGCCCCAGAAATCCTTGAACACCTTGGTCAACCCCTGCGCCGAAATGACCGTTTCATTTGAATTCATTGTTGTGTTGTCGCTACGCTTGGGCGAGCGCTGCTCATCAGAAATCCGCTCAAGCAGGCTGAGGGGCCATGCCGACCGTATCATCGGTGCTCGCCGGTGTTGACTCCGGCTCGAACGATCCCAGTTCCTCGCCCTGGCGAACCAGTCGCGCGCTGTTGAACACCACGATCAGCGAGCCGGCGTTGTGCAGCACTGCCGCAACGATCGGGTTGATCACGCCGTAGCTGGCACCGATCATGCCGCCGATAATGAATAGGATGCCAAACAGGAAATTCTGGTTGATCACCTTGCGCGTCTGCCGTGAAAGGCGCATGAGGAAAGGCAGTCGACGCAGGTCGCTGTTCATCAGCGCGATGGTGGCGCTCTGGATGGCCACCTCGCTCCCGGCCGCGCCCATGGCCACACCCATATCGCCGGCGGCCAGTGCCGGGGCGTCGTTCACGCCGTCGCCGATCACGGCCACGCGGTAACCACGCTTCTTCAGATCATTCACAAAATCTACCTTGTCCTGCGGCAAACACTCGGCAACGACCTCGCCGCAGCCGATCTCGGCGGCCACACGGGCGGCCACCGGCTGGCGGTCGCCGGACACCATCGCCACGCGGCGCACGCCGGACTCGAGCAAATCAGCCAGCGCCTCCTTGGCCTCACTGCGGGTGGCATCCTGCAGCCCGATCCAGCCGATGCATTCGCCACCGCGAGCGACGAACAACAGGCTGTAGCCCTCAGCCTCTTTCAGATCCACTTTCGACTCAAAATCATCGGTGACACCGTTGTCACGGAGCCACTGCGCGCGGCCGATGACGATGCTCTCGTCGTCTACTTTGGCCTGTACACCCCGGCCGGCGGTCTCCTTGAAATCGGTGGGGTCGACCAAGGTCACCCCGGCCTCTTCGGCCAGATTGACCAGCGCTTTAGCCGTCGGGTGGTTGCTGAATTTTTCAGCCGTGGCGGCGATCTTGAGCAGTTCGGCTGGCTTGAGGTCGCCCTGTGGGGCCAGACGACTGACTGCCAGTTCGCCGGTGGTCAACGTGCCAGTCTTGTCGAACACAAAGGCATTGATGCGCGCCGCGATCTCGATGTCGCCGACATTTTTGATGAGAATGCCCAAGCGGGCGGCCGAGGCCAGCGCAGCAACCATCGCCGTGGGCGAGGCGAGGATGAATGCGCACGGGCAGGAAATCACCAGCACCGAGACAACGCGCTCGATGTCCTGCGTGAAAAACCAGACGACGGCTGCAATCACCAGTACCAGCGGCGTGTAGTAGCCCATGTACTGGTCAATGATTCGCATGATCGGCAGCTTGGTTTGCTCCGCGGAAAGGATCAGGTCGCGCACACGGCCAAAGGTGGTGTCCTCACCGGCGCGAGTGATCTTGACCTCGAGCACTCCGTTCAAGTTGGTCGTGCCGGCGAAAACCTCCTCGCCTGTAGTCTTGTCCACCGGGAGCGACTCGCCGGTGATGTTTGCCTGGTTGATGGAGCCCTGGCCCTTGATGATTTTGCCATCAGCCGCGACGTTGTCCCCGGGGCGAATCCGGATCACATCGCCAACATTCAGTTCGGACGCGGTCACTTCCTGCTCGCCGGCCGCGACAATGCGGCGGGCCTTGGTCGGGGTCATCTTGACGAGCGACGCGATGGAGGCACGCGCACCGGCGGCGGTGCGGGTCTCGATCAGTTCACCCAGTAGCATGAAAAATGCAACGATGCCGGCAGTCTGGTAGCCGCCAAGTTGCGACTCGCCGGAAGCGATCGCCGCGAGGAAGGCGATGGCGACCAACTCGTTGATGGTGAGCATGCCACGCAGGATGCTCTTGACCGCCAGCTTGAGGATCGGGTAGCCAAGGATGATCGCACCGATGAACGCGCTGATGCCCGCGATTCGGTCGTCCGTGCCGCCGAACCACTCCATGAAGAATGAGTTGGCGATTAACACCACGCCGGCGATCATGGTGTTGAGTTTGAACTGGGTGTGGTCGTGGTCGTGGCCACAACTGCCGCAGTCTTCCTCGTGATCGTGGTGGTGTTCGTGGATTTCTTTCCGGCTTAAAAGTGATGAAACTTGCATGGTCGTTCCTGTTATTAGTTTTTCGCTTGGCCAAGCACCGTTGGTTTTGTTGTCGTCATGGCGTCCCGCCTTCCTTCAATTTACGTTTTTCCGGCGTGCGGTTGAGCCAAATGCGCGGCGTGCGGCCGGAGAGATAAAACACATCGACGGCGTTGGTGAGCACCCGCTTCATCGTCTCGGCAATCAGGCGCTGCTCGAAGAGTCCGTGGTTTTCCTCGTAGTACGGGAGTTGCTCGCTGAACGCCTCGGCCTCGGCCTGCACCGAGGTGAGCAGGATGTTGGCCGCCGTCCGGCCGCCGCCCTCGATGACCTTGGCTTGGCCAAGCGCGTTGGCCATGGTGCTGGTGGCATCGTCCTTGGCCTTTTTGACTTTTGTCAGGCTCTCTTGCTGGACTACCAAGAATGCGTCGAAGGCCGACTTGACGTCGAGCGGCACGGTGACGTCGAGCGTCAGTGAGTTGATTTTTATCCGCAAGTCGCTGTCGATCCCGCTGATCGTTTTTTTCACGCGGCGCTCGATGGCGTTCCGGAGATCGGATTGCTTTGTGTACGCGTCGATCGCGCTGCGGCCGGCGGAGGCATGGTAAACGGCGTTGTCCAAAACCGACTCGAGGAAACCGGTGATATCAGAAAAGCCGAGCTCGTACGCCTTGATGGCGTCGCCCTTGGTTTCATCGAGGCTGAAATTCATCTCCGCCTTGACGTGGAGAACGTTGCCGTCGCCGGTGAGGGTGTAGCCATCGTAGGTCGGGTTGAATTGAGTGCTGGCCTGCGGGGTTTCCTCATCCTCAGTGCGCCAACCGACGTCGGAAGTGATCGTGCGGTTTTCGTTGACCGGGATTTGCACGATCTCATCGATGGGATAGGGCCACGCCCAGTGCAAGCCCGGCGAGAGAGTTTCTTTATATTCACCGAACTGGAGATGGAGCGCCTGTTTGTTGTTTTCGACCGTGGTGATGCCGGAGCCAAGAAATGCCACGGCCAGAATCACCATGATCACGCGGATCACCTTGAAGCTGCTCTGCAGCGCTTCGGTCAATGCCCGGGTGCGGGCGTCGTCCATGACCTCCACACCAGCCGGGGGGGGGTTCTCACTTGGCGCTGGGGCTTTCTCGACGGGCGACTCGACAGCCGGGGTTTGTTTTTCGTCGTCGCTCATGGCTTCACTCGGCGGCTTTGCCTGTGTTCGGCTGCGTTAGCAGGTTGAACGGAGGCGTGTTGGGATCGAGAATCAACGTGGAGTTTTCCTTGAGCAACCCCTCCAGTGCCTTGCGTTGGAACAGGAAGTTGGCCAGCTCGGGGTTTTGCTTGAACACCTTGTATGACTTGGCGGCTTGGGCCTCGGCTTCGCCGCTAATCTGAATCGCCTCCGCTCGAGCCACGGCCAAAATCTTGTTGGCCTCAAGGTCAGCCTTGGCCTTGATCTCCTTGGCCTGGCGCTCGCCCTCGGCCTGGATCTTCTGGATCTCTGCCTGGCGCTCGGCCTTCATGCGCTCGAACACGGCGCTCGTGACGGACTCCGGGATGCCAAGCCGCTTGATGCCGACCATGATGATCTCGATGCCGTTGCCAACCGAGTCTTCACCGACACGTTTTTTCATATCGTCCTCAATGGCGTCGAGCTTCAGTTCCTCCTTGTTGGTGGTTACCAGGTTATTGAAAGCGTAGTTGCCAATCACGGCATTTTGGGCGCTGCGCACATTGCCCTCGAGAGCCTCGTTGGCCTTGGCCATGTCGCCGCTGAAGCTGCTGAAAAATTTGAGCGCATCGCTGATTTTCCAAGTGACAAACACTTTGACGAGAATCGGTTGGGCATCGATCGTGCCGGTCTCCTCGAAAGTCCACTCTGAGCTTTGGATTCGCTTGTCGAATTTGTGCACATCATGCACGGGCCAGGGCAGGCGGAAGCCAAAACCGGGTTTAATGTCAGCCTTGCCTTCATCGTCCTTGACGGCCTTTAAAAACCAAGTCTTGATGGCCACTTCCGTCTCCCGCACCTGAAAGGTGAACAGCATGAAACCGAAGATGATCACCAAAAAGGCACCTATCGTCAGTGTGATGTAATTTTTTTTCATCTTTTCTAAATATATGGAGGTTAATTTTCCGGGTCGACCGTCACGTCCAGCAGGTCGCTGCGCAACTTGTCCTGAAGTTCCAAATTGATGATGTCGTTGTTGTCCGGGTCGGACAGGATGTATTTGCGGGTGCCCCGCGTGGCCTCCACAAAGGTCTCCAGCTTCGAGCGGGTCGTGTACACGCTAGGGGCGGCATTGAAGGCAGAAATCTGGTGGTTGAACCGCTCCGCCTCGGCCTTGGCCAAAGTCACCTTGTTCGTGCTTTCGATGCGCCTATTGGCCACAAGCTCAGCTGCGAGTCCGCGCGCCATGGGCACCTTCCCAGCCTTGTACTGCAGCGCGCCGAGCCGGTTGGTCTCGCTGTGCAGCCGGGCTGCGTTCACTTTTTCGTAGCTCTCCGCCACGCCACCGGTCTCCTTGGACTGCTCGTTTTTGCCCACGGGCGGATGAATGTCCTGCAAGCCGACGAATACAATCTCAGCCCCAAGCTCGCTGATGTCGGCCTGCTGCTGAATGGTCTTCTTTAGATCCTCCTGCGCTTTCGTGCGGCCGGGCCCCATCAGTTCGTTGATGTCCACCCCGATCAGGTAGCGCGTCACTTCGCGCATGGAAAGTTTCTGCAACAACGAGCCGGCATTGTCGGTCTTGTAAACCCAGTTGGTAAGGTTGCTGATGCGGTACTGCACCGGGATGCTGACAGTTAGCAGGTTCAACGGCACGGTTTCGGACGCGGCGGCATCCAGCAGCACGTCGCTGCTGGCGACGATCATGTTGTAATTCTGCTCCGGATCCTTGGAGGAACCGTGGTTGTGCTGTGTAGTCCAGAGCAATACTTCCACATCCTCGGGAGCACCGGTGTTTGGCTTGGCCTCCTCATTTTGGTCCATCACGCCGAGGACAAAGCGCTGTATCTCGCTGGTCTTGTAACGGTACACTTTGTCGATTGGCCACGGCAGCTTGAAGCTAAAACCGGGCTTGAGGTGGGCGCTGCGTTCGCCGAACCGTTCAAGGAAAGCCTCCTCGTTGGTCTGGATCATCACGAAGCTGCTGCTCAGGAACAGAACCACGACCTGGCTGGCAATGATCAGTGCCAGCTTCTGCTCGAGGTACTTGTAAAACCACGTCTCGGAAACCTTGAAGCCGAACTGGTAGTCCAGCGTATGGGCGGCGGTGGAAATCAGGCCGCCCGGTTGGCCAAACAAGCCGATCAATCGGCTGTCGTAGAGCAGTCGAGCCTTTTTGTCGTCGATCCGCGGCCGGTACATCTCCAGCACCAGCGTGCCGAGATTCTCCAGCCCGGAAACCGCGAGGACAGTGAGCACGGCCCACGTGATACCCTTGTCCCAAGCTGGGGTGCCAAAATAAGAGGCCGCCTGCGCGATGACAACCGCCGTGCTGACCACCGAGCCAAGCAGCATGTAGTTCGCAACCGGGCGCAGCAACTCCTGGCCATCCATCCGGGCGAGCCCGGCGGAGTATTTGCCCATCATGAACAGAACAATCATGAAGAGGCCGGAAAACATGATCGACATCAGCGCGCCAGCCGGGGCCGGGGCCGTCCACTCGCCAAGTTCCCCGTAAATCCACCACAGGCCAAGCGCTTGGCCAAGCAGCACCAGCAACGAGAAACCCGGCACCACCCATTTCTCGAACTGCCGCCGGGCGTTGCGCGCCGGGTAGGCGTCCTCCGCTGCACCGGCAAAAAGCGACTCGTTGCCCCGGGTGCGATCCAGTTCCTGCATCTCCAGTGCCTCAACCCGCTCTCGGTCGATCAGATGCGACTGGATGAAGCTGAAAAAGCCGATCAGCGTCCCGATCCCAAGGAGCACCGCCCCGGCCAAGCCGACTGTCGAGTCGGCTTTCAGCGCCAGTAATAGCGTC
>Ga0209044_1002498_pt1 | contig 9959 bp, 10 predicted proteins | sample SaaInlV_130m_DNA_FD_184655 | JGI IMG/M metagenome (GOLD analysis project Ga0209044, IMG submission 184655) | Marine microbial communities from expanding oxygen minimum zones in the Saanich Inlet - SI037_S4LV_130m_DNA (SPAdes) (version 2) | ecosystem: Environmental > Aquatic > Marine > Intertidal... | reverse complement strand
CTCTTTTACATATATTGACAAAATATACTAAAGAAATATCAACGATTGGAGAACATGCGCATATCATAATTTGCCATTGGTACCCCTCCCTTCTTTATGACCCTTTCTTTTCCCCAAAAAGAGCGGTTACAGGTTTCATCGTGTCGTGGAGTATCTTCTATATTTCCAAACAAAACATCGTCATCATTCGATTCATCTTCATACCCATTTTTGTATGTTTGATGTTCTCTGTCTTGCGTTTTGAAATGTTGAACCAACCGTTTCGTATACGCCACAAATATTTCATCTATATCCGTTGTAATTTGCGTGTCAGGATAAGACAATAATTTTTTTGTCAGTTCCATGATTCGATTTGCATATTTACGATTATCGGCGATTCGCTTAATCTCTATTTCATGTTCTTCTGGATTGGTCTGTGTTACATATTTGCGATAATGATTTTTGTTCATCAACAATGCTAGTGTCATTTCATCTATATCAGTAGTGTCTGTTGGTTCCGGGTTCTCCTCATTGTCATTATTTTCTAACAAATGTATGTCATTTACTTCATCTAAATCGTTTTCATGTTTCATATATCATATGATTATGTTTATTGTTTATGTTTTCCCATGATAAAAACATAAATATATAATTATTTTGTTCGTTTTTTAGTTTTACGTAATTGTTCTTTCTCATGTTTACGACGTTCTTGTTCTGCTTTACGTGTTTTCTGTTTTTCTTCCCGAATAATTGCTTTGCGAATACGTTCTTCGTCTCGCGCAATTTGTTTTTGTTCGCGTACTTCTGCTTTGCGTTTCTTTTCTGCTTCTTTTTCCCTTTCCTTTTCTAACATCTCTTCATCTAAATTATGTAGGTCTTTTACCATGTTTTTGCGATGTGTTTCTACTAATTCAGCAATTTGTTTGTTCGTAATTTCTTCTTTATAGTCTGCATGTTTGCGTAATTCTTTGCGAAGTAGTTTTTCTTCGCGCAGTTCTTCTTTTTTCTTTTGTTTATTTTCCGTGATTGTACGTTTGATAGTTTTTTGTATTCGTTTGTATCGTTTTTCACGGGTTTTTTGCAGTTCGAGTATTTGTTTTTGTACTAGGTTCTCTTTCATTCCATTTTCTTTCTTCAAATTTTTCATAGTTTTATTGTACTCACCCCGTTTGTCCTTCAATGTCATACGAATAACACTACGTTCCAAATCGTTATATTCTGTATTTTTCAGCATTTTTCTTAACTCTGCAACCGCAGCTTTATGTGCATCCACTCGTGTTTTGATACTTTTGGACATAGTAGTAATATGTGAAGTATATTCGTCTAATTTTTGGTCAATATCACGTATTACTGGATGCATTTTCAGGTTCTCTCTTAATTCACTAGACCCTTTATCTGGTTGTATCGCACATTCAGTTTTGATGTTGTACAACACCGAATTTTGGTATTCTTTATATTCGTCAGCGTATTTTTCAATGTTCTCATTTACATTCGATATTGCTTGTGTTTTTAATGCCTTTTTTGCGCGAATTAGTCCTTTCATTTCTTTCATTTCTTCACGTATACCAGTAGTCATTTCTTTCAGGTTTGCAATTAAATGCTTTATATTGGCGTTAATTACTTTATCACATTGTTTTTTTGGTACGCTTTCGAATGTTTCGCATACTTCTTTTTTCAAAAACCCAAATTTATTTCGGTCTAAATCGCTCAATTCGCCTTCAATTTCTTTCGCTTTTTCGGCGAGTTTTATCTGTAATTGATGGGTTTCATCGTTCATTTGTTCTCGTACAAACTTTTTGTCGAATTTATCAATGAGTTTTTCGTCGCGTACCATAGGTACATTTATACGAGTAATAATGGGTTGTGCAAACTGTCGGGCATCTTTTTCGCGATTTAAATAACTAACATAGCCAGCAATATTATCCAAATATTTGTAACGACCTGCTTCGGTGAAATCCCCTTGTGCATCCAAATAGTCATTTGAAAATCCTTCAAATGTACTAGGCATTTGTTCACTTAATGGTTTACACAAATTAATCAATTGTATTAGTTCCATAGGTTTTGTAGTAATGGGGGTTGCTGTCATAAGCATGAGCCTTACTGAATTATTGCCGGATATTTCATATGATTTCATCAATGCGTTTTGTAATGCATTCATATCCGGACGCTCAATGCTAGACAGATCACTTCCTCCGTATAATTTATGTGCTTCGTCGATAATAATCAACGTTTTTCTCAATGGGTCAGCTTCTCCGTTTATTTTTACAAGAGTTTCGTAAATATTGTTTTGTTTTGAAACCAAATTGCTGAATTGTTTGTAAGAAATAGGACGTATTTTCCACGATTTAGACAGCAATCGCATACGTTTTGCGTGTTCAGTTGGCATATTGAAATCATCGCTATACTCAATCTTATTCCGTATACTTTCGTTACATACCTGGTCAAACATATTTTTCCATATGTCATTTTTGAGAGTAGTACGGGTTACCCATAATATAGTATATTCTTGTTTTTCAAAACTACTTGTAGCAGTAGCAATTGCACTGCATGTTTTACCCGTTCCAACTGAGTGCCATAACAACATACCTTTGCATGGATTAAGAGGTGTAAAATAAGTGCGAATGAAATTTTGTGTAGGGGTATATTTAATAATATTTCCGGAACCACCATTCATAGTGTCGGTGCACATATTGGTCATCTTTACTGCATCCCATTTATATTCACTAAAATAAGTTTTAATAAATTCTTTCATTTCAGTATAAGATTTATGTGTTTGTGTTTGTTCTGTCGGCATAGCAAGAGATGTTGCAGTTGTAGATAATGGAGAACGAATACGCAATTTAGGTCCTCCACCATAGACAAATTCTTTCCCGCCGGGTAATCTCTCTATATTTATGGCGGATGGAATAGAGAACATGTGAATATTTTTATTGAGGTCATAATCAACTGAACCTAAAACAGTTGATTTTTCCAAATCATGTGCGAAGTTAAACTGCCGAATGTCAATATTCATGGATTTCAAATACAGGTCAATCGCCGTTTCTGCGCCCAACAGCGGTGCCTGCATTTTGTCGGGAACAGATAAGTCATATATAAAAACATGTAGTGGCCACCCGTTTGATGGATGAAATTCTAATCCTTTTTGACCGCATGTGCGAGTACTTCGTCCAATTACCTGTTTTTGGTCGGCTGGTATAATGGATGGTTCAAAGATGTGCACATATTTTACATCAAATAAATCGATTCCCTCTTTGAACCCGCTATCTAATACAATAATCCTTGCCAAATCTCCGTGAATGTTCTCAGGTCGTTGATTAAATTTGGCTAACATATACTTCTTTGCTGTTACAGTAATGGGTTGGTCATATACCATAACTGACGAAAGCAGGAAAAAATTATTGGAAGGATGTTTTTGGAGGTCAGTGTCACTAGACAATTCTATTTTTTTGTATCGTTTTTCCTTTTTTTCACTAGTACTAGGTTGGTCTATGTTATCAGGTGTTTTCAAATCAGCTCTATATCCCAAATGGTAACCTTTTGCTATCAATGCCGATGCGATTAATCTAGCACCATGTGACCCTGATTTAACATCCGAAAATATAAAGTGTTTGAACTTTTTCCCATGCTCTTTCATATCACGTGTATCCAACGTATCTATTTTTTTCAATAGTTCGTGTAATTTTGGAGAGATGGTAGGTATTTTATTTAGTAACTCTTCTCTAGAGAACTGAGTAGAATCTAATTTGTAGATGTCTTGTCCCTTACTTATGTTACTTTTTTTTCGAATACAAACTGGGTCATAAGACACTGATTGTGTATTATTCAACAAAGATTCTAAATATTCATTTGTTGTATTGATATCTTCAGTTTGCGTACTATCTTTCGTGTCGCGCAATGAATATTTTTTTTGTGACATATAAAGTTGTAAGTTATATAATAACTGGATAAATTATATTGTCCTATAGTATATTATAGTAATGACGACAATAAAAGGAATTTCGCCCAAACAAACATTAACAAATTTCAAACATGGAGAACAGGCCACGGACAGAGGAACACTTCGTCGTGGATGGAACCAAATGTATGCCAGTGGTACAGTAGAAGGAAAGAAACGCGTAATCACCCCTTTCCGTGCGGTCAACAATTTAGGTGATTTTCTCGCCCGTAAGAATTACGTTTGTGGCGGACCTAATCAGGTAAATGCAAGTAAGCCCGGATGGAAAGGTAAGATTGGCTCCATAATAAGTAATTGCGACGGAAGTGGTATTGAAGGTGCATCGTGTAATCCTAAATTCGTTTCGGATTCTTCCGATTATGTAAAATATCGCAAATTGCGCGCTATGAACAAGAATTATAACGATAACTCTTTCGGCGGTGACCAACACAATGCATCTTATGTAAATATGATGGCCGTGCGTCGCTAATTTAGTAAACATTTTTCATATAAGAAACTCATATTTAGTTCGTTTCAATGCTAGCCATTGCTAGTATAATTTATATCACTATGTTATAGAACCATTGTGATATGTATAAAATGATGTATAGTAAACAGAATATAAATAATGGCGCACTATCTGGAGCAAAGCCGATGCCATTGAAAGACAGTACGAGTGACAGTCAAAGTTCATTCAATATGGCGAGACAGACTTATGTAGAAACTGTACCTGTCATCCCAAACACAGTCGAACAAAGAATCCAAAAGAAATGGTTTGGCAATCGAGATGCATCCAATGTGGTTGCAAGTCGTCGTAATATAGCTGTTGGAAAAGGTTCATTGAATGCAGGTGATGGGCTTTATGCATTTACAGCATATAATGAAATCAATGTGACTGATTCAGCTCGCCGTAGAGCACGTGCAGGCGGTTCTGTCGCTCCCCCTAAAAAAAATGCGCGTACTACAAATGCACCTACACCTTCATTCTCGCCGATTCAGTACAAATCAGTGAATGGAAATACTCAAAATCAATATATTAAAGATTTTTATGGAAATAATGCTCCGTATTTACATCATTAATTGTTGTGTCAAACAAGTATTATTGGGATTTTGAACAATTGTGGCATTTGCAACAGGATAAATAGGTGGATGAATCGATACAATAATTTGTTCATACGTAGTGTTGCCAATATTGATGCCACCTACATATGGCTCATATATAAAGAATAACAACCTCATGTGTGGATAGGTAATGTATGCCAACTGAATCAATAGAATAATGAAACTAAAAATCATGGTAATTGTCTAATATAGTGCATATGAAAGTATACAGGTTGATATCAATTTTTTTCACACTATAGAATATAGTGAATTATGTACGCTTATTTAGTTGAATTCTTTGGAGCCGCTTTCTTTATCTACGTGATTTTTGCAACAGGAAATCCTTTAGCCATTGGTGCCGCATTAGCCCTAACTATTTTAGTTACAAGCAATATATCTGGTGGTCATATTAACCCTGCTGTTACCATTGCCATGGCTTCTGCTGGTAAGTTACCTGTTGATGAGGTGTTACCTTATTGTTTAGCCCAAATATTCGGTGGATTAATGGCCCTTCAATTGTACACACGTTACCAAATATAATTCGCATTCACGAATATAATTCGCATTATGTAATAAATCATATCAATGTTATTACATAATTTACATAGTTCTCTTTACTACTCGAAACAATACGAACAGACCAACTATTGAAAGTGCTCCAACATACATTTTTGTAGGGGTATCTATATTCATAGTTGACATAAGATAATTACTTTCATCATCTTCATCATCTGTTTCTTCTTTACTGTCTACCGATTCTGTAGTTGGTTGTTCTTCTTTTTTGGCGATACCTGTAATTCCATGAATGAATGGAATGGTCGTTTTTGCACCAGTTGATACAAGTTCGGGTTTATGTGTAGACACCATACACATGTTCTCCTTACCTAATGTGTGTATTTCTGCATTGATTTTCTTATTATTATCACTAGTAATTGGAGAACCTAATGTGTTCCACATTAGAGGTTCCATTGTATCAAAATTTTCCATAAGTGGACATTTTTTGACAGTGAAATTGTCAATTATATTTGTTTTTGTAGTAATGGCTTCTACTTTCTCTTTCTCTTCGTTGGTAAGTTTGGGAAGGTTATCAAATAATTTGTTCATAATGAATGTATTATATATGTTACTTAGATATATTTATGTTGTTTGGAGAACTAAACCGCATAAAGATAATATGCATACAATAATATAAGTAAAACACAAACCATGTGTGGAATTTTTTCACTTTTGAATAATCATAACATTTTGACTCGTGCATATGTAGAAGAAGAGTTCCTAAAAGGTAAACATCGTGGTCCAGAAAATTTTTATATGAATGAAGTTATGGTAAATGCGACATTTGGGTTTCATCGTCTTGCTATAAATGGTCTAAATAATGAATCAAACCAACCAATTCACATAAATGATATTGTACTCATATGCAATGGCGAAATCTATAATTACAAAGAACTATATACATTAATGGGTATTCAACCAAAAACACAGTCTGATTGCGAAGTAATTATTCATTTGTATAAAAAATATGGAATAGAACAAACACTTCAGTTGTTAGATGGGGTATTTTCATTCTGTTTGTTAGATAACCGAAATGTTTGCGGAACCGCGCAAATGTATATTGGACGTGACCCGTACGGTGTGCGTCCATTATATTGGTTGTCGCCTGAAAAAAAGCAAAAGGGGGGAATATATGGATTTGCGAGTGAATTGAAACAACTAACTGATATTTGTAAAACATTAACACGACTACCTAATCCCAATGCAAACAATACAATACAGTCTATGCGTAGCATGTATGTAGTGAAACAGTTTTCGCCTGGTTCTTACTCACACTATGAATTACCATTTAAGCACCGTCGACGTTGGCAACCAAAAATAATAAACAAAATATATCACACACATGGATTCAATTCATGTTCAACGTGTATTTCGATACAACCTTACCAGTATTATATAAATTATATTCAAACATATTTAGTAAGTGCTATAGAGAAACGTTGCAGTACAACTGAACGACCCATTGCCTGTTTACTGTCAGGAGGATTGGATAGTAGTTTGATTACGGCATTGGTTAGTGAATATCATAAAAGAAATGGATTACCTCCATTAGAAACATACAGTATTGGTTTGGAGAATGGAGAAGATTTGTATTATGCACGTAAGGTTGCTGATTATTTGGGTACAAAACATACTGAAATCATTGTAACAGAAGAAGATTTTGTAAAAGCGGTTCCGGAAGTGATTATAGATATTGAAAGTTACGACACGACCACAGTAAGAGCTAGTATTGGGAATTGGCTATTGGGTAAATATATTTCGCAACATAGTAAGGCAAAGGTCATATTCAATGGAGATGGTTCGGATGAACTAACTGGTGGATATCTATATATGGGCTATGCACCAGATTCACTTGAATTTGATAAAGAATGCCGCCGGTTGTTGAATGATATATACATGTTTGATGTTCTCCGTTCTGATAAATCAATTTCATCACATGGGCTTGAACCGCGTACTCCGTTTTTAGACCGCGAATGGGTTCAATATTATTTGACTATTCCATACGAACTAAGATTTCATAAAAACGGAAATCGTGTAGAAAAATGTTTGTTACGCGATGCCTTTGATATACCTTATTTTTCAAATATGAACGGTAGTTCATTATTACCTCATGATATTTTGTGGCGAAAAAAAGAAGCATTTAGTGATGGTGTTTCAAAACATTCTCGTTCTTTACCTATAATTATGTTTGAACATGCCCTTCTTGAATTAATGAAAAAAGCAGAAGATATTACGACAACTATACCTACTTCTTATGGAGAACATCTTTTACCAAATACTCCTGAGCAACTCTGGTATCGTAGTATATTTGAGGAACATTACTCGGGGCATGGAAAAATAGTACCCTATTTCTGGATGCCAAAATATGTGAAATCTAAAGATTCAAGTGCACGTACATTGACCGAGTATAATAATTCAAATGAACACTCAAACCAATTATTAAACGATATGTAATCGCATTTTTGTAGGGTTTTTCTTTTTCATGAGTTTTTGTTCTGCTTTTTCTTCCTTTTTCATGAGTTTTTGTTCTGCTTTTTCTGCTTTTTCTTCCTTTTTGATGCGTTTTTGTTCTGCCTTTTGGTTCTTTTCTGCGAGTTTGAGTTGTGCAACTAATTTTCGTTCGCGTTTACGCACAGTGACTAGCAATTTCGGTATAATTCTTCGTTTAAACTTGTACCGATGTTCTCTTTCACGTCTAGCGAATTCAGTCGCAGCTTGACGTTTTTTGATACAACGTATAGGTTTCATTAAAAGTTGTACGAAACGAAATAATACTTCACGAATTCTGTAATCAAAGTTTTTATTCAACGTATATATAGAAGGAATATACAGTAATAATGTTTCTATTTTACTACGCATATACCAGCGTCTACCAAAATCAGAACCATAATTGATACGATAATTATTTAACATAATATCATCTCTAATAATATCATAAATTGGATGTTTAATACGATATTCGATATTGTTGTGGAAATATGTAGTTTCAGGTAATAATTCGTCAAATCTAGACGTGAGGGTATTATAATCATTCTTACTGAATATCTTATCATAAACATTACGTTCCCACATTTTTATTAATAATTCAATCGGTATTCGAGTTATATACTGTAAAATATTGTTTGCATGATTATGTAATAATAAAGGAAGCCTTGTTTCCATGTCAATATATCCATAAATAAGTCCTACCAATTCTCTAGGCATTCTCTGCATTCGGCGTTCTATATAATCTGCCATCTTGATATGTTATTCGTGAGATTATAAATTTTTGATTTGTAATCTCAATTTTTTACGCAATAATCTAGACTATATTATTTTAAAAATCAGCATTGAACTCGAAAACATCCGTATCAACGGTTTTATTAGCGAGTGCATATTCAGAATTTGTACGTTCGAAAAAATTTACTTTAGATTCCATACTGATAAGTTCCATGAATTCAAATGGATTTTGCGAATTGTATATTTTATCATAACCCAATTGTAATACAAGACGGTCAGCAACAAATTCAATGTATTGTGTCATTAACTTCGAATTCATTCCAATCATACGACATGGGATAGCCTCTGTAATAAATTCTTTCTCAATCTCGACCGCTTCTTGAATAATTTCATAAATACGTTTTTTGGTCAACTTCTTTTGCAGTTTAGAATACAATAAGATGGCAAATTCAGTGTGTAGTGCTTCGTCTCGAGAAATAAATTCATTTGACAATGTTAATCCGGGCATAAGTCCACGTTTTTTAATCCAATAAATCGAAGCAAATGATGCAGAAAAGAAAATCCCTTCAATCGCAGCAAATGCAACTAGACGTGATGCAAAACTGCTTCGGTTATCTCCCAGCCATTTTTTAGCCCAATTCGCCTTTTTTGTAATACATGGAAAATTCTGGGTCGCTTCAAATAGTTTTTTTTTCTCCGCTCCATCCTGAATATATGTGTCAATCAATAAACTGTACATCTCAGAATGAATATTTTCCATGGCTATTTGAAATCCATAAAAAGCACGTGCCTCCGATAATTGCACGTCGCCCATAAACCGAACTGCTAAATTTTCTAGAACTAATCCATCTGATGCTGCAAAAAATGCCAACACCATTTTTATAAATTGCTTTTCATTGTTATTTAGCGTGTTCCAGTCATTTATGTCTTTGGATAAATCAACTTCTTCTGCTCGCCAAAAACAATCAACCTGACGTTTGTACATTTGCCAAATATCGTCATGCTGAATAGGAAACATAACAAAGCGATTGTCGTCAGGAGTTAAAATAGCGTCGGGTTGAGGAGTTTCTGCCATGACTCTTCTAAATAATATACTCCATAGATTTTTATCTAGTTTATAAAATATAATATTACTACTTACCGTGTATATTGTATTATATATTTAGAATAT
>Ga0209044_1002497_pt1 | contig 9966 bp, 8 predicted proteins | sample SaaInlV_130m_DNA_FD_184655 | JGI IMG/M metagenome (GOLD analysis project Ga0209044, IMG submission 184655) | Marine microbial communities from expanding oxygen minimum zones in the Saanich Inlet - SI037_S4LV_130m_DNA (SPAdes) (version 2) | ecosystem: Environmental > Aquatic > Marine > Intertidal... | reverse complement strand
AGGCGGCCTGAGAAACCCAAGGGCTTTCACGTCCTGGGTCCATTGCGCGAGCGGCATAGCTTTTGAAAAACTCGCCCCACCTACCACCTTGCTCATTCTCGAAAGTGCAGCTTCTATTAGCTCCGCACAGGTAATTTTGCAACGAACAGCAGTTATGTGCGCTGCGTCGTCTCCAGCTTCTATAGCGCGCAGCGCGCCCTCATAGGCTTGTTCCGCCAGCCAGAGTTCGTTCTGACATCTCACCCATTCGGTTTTCTCAAACGCTCGCATGCCTTGTTCTTTTCCTTCGAGCTTTTCCCGGGCAAAACCCATAGCGTTATCAGCGACTCCAAGCACCACACCGGTAAACAACATATTGCTGATCTGGCTGCTTATCGGTGCGACTTTACTCAGCACCTCCCTGGAAACCGTTTTCTTCGCCGGGAAATCCTCAAACCGAAAGGCATGGGATTGGGTCGATGACATTCCAATACCATCCCATTCAACTGTCATCTTGCACCCGGTTGACCCATCCCAGGGTTCATCTTTGTGCTGCAGAAAAAAGAGTTCCGGTAGCTCTGAACCTTCAACCTTTGCCGTGGTAATCATGAAGTCGGCCTGTCCGGATCCAGACCCAAAATGTTTATCACCCGTGATAAGAAAATGGTCTTTTTCGGGTGTCGCAATTGACCGGGTCTTCAAAATATCGCCGCCGGAACCAGGCTCTGAAGTCACCGTCCCCCACCAATGGTCTTGCGCACTCTCTATGACCCACTGGCGCTGAGCTCTCCACGCTTCAGGTTCGTCATCGACAGATTCAACGCCCAGGAAAAACCCAGTCACCGCTGGATGCATCGACGCGACCAGGGCTACACTCGGATCGCCATGGGCGATCGTTCGAACCATGTCAGAATAGCTACGCGCCGAACCCGCTGGTCCCTTCCACAACCCTCCCTGATCTGCGGGGACACCTGTAAGAAGGAATCCCGTTCCTTTTAATTGCTCGAAATCATCAGGGTCAAGCTGCCTGCGTTTTTGTCTGGGGATGACATCTTTCGCAAATGCCGCTGCAACGCTTTCCAGATCGCTTAGGACCTGTCGTGATTCCGTCATTTGCCTATTCCACAATGTGATAAAGTCAATCTTATGAGTGTGCCTTTCAATAACAGTTACGTCCAGCTACCGGAACGGTTCTATTCGCGACAATTGCCAACGAAGGTCGAAACCCCCGGGCTCATTCGAGCCAACCCTAATCTGGCACAATTGCTAGGCATTGATCCTGTATGGTTATCCTCTGATGACGGTATTGCAACCATGGCCGGGAACCTGCTACCAGAGGGCGCCGATCCTATCGCAACTGTTTATGCCGGGCATCAGTTCGGATCCTGGAATCCCCAATTGGGTGATGGTCGCGCCATTTTACTCGGCGAAATCATTGGTACAGACGGAGAGAGATACGACTTACAGCTAAAAGGATCCGGACAAACCCCTTATTCGAGAATGGGCGATGGAAGAGCACCACTCGGCCCCGTCATGAGAGAATACATCGTAAGTGAGGCCATGGCAGCTTTAGGGGTTCCAACCAGCAGATCGTTAGCAGCGGTCACTACAGGAGAACCCGTCCACCGAGAGGAAACTTTGCCTGGTGCGGTGCTCGCTCGCGTCGCAAAAAGCCATATCAGGATCGGTACATTTCAGTTTTTCGCGTCCAAAGAAGACAAGGAAGCACTGGGCTTACTGGTTAACCATGTTCTCGAAAGACATTATCCGAGCGCAATCAAGGCAGGCGCCAGCTTGAATACCAGGGCCCTGAGATTGCTGGATGAGGTCATGCAGGCGCAGGCAAAGTTGGTTGCCAGCTGGCAAATGATTGGCTTTATTCATGGGGTAATGAATACCGACAATGTGTTGCTCTCCGGTGAGACCATTGACTACGGGCCCTGCGCTTTTATGGATACCTACAATCCAGAAACCGTATTCAGTTCTATAGATCACGGTGGTCGCTATGCCTATCGTAACCAACCAGGTATCGCTCACTGGAATATGGCATGCCTTGCTCAGGCCCTGGTACCCGTACTGGCTGAGAAAGAAGAAAATGCAATTGAAATAGCAAAAGAAGCTCTGGACAAATTCCCCGCCTACTTTCTTGATGCTAATGTCTCAGGAATGCAACGCAAGCTCGGACTCGCAACACATCATGGCGATGATGAAATACTGGCGAAGGACTTCCTCGATCTGTTAGAAGCCCACCAACTGGATTTCACCTTGTCTTTCCGTCGCTTGTCCGAATTATCAGGTACTGCACCAGAGGCTAATGTCAGTTCACTAGCAGGCTTCCCCTCTGCATTTGACGCCTGGATGGCTCGCTGGAAGACCCGTTTAGATACAGAAGACAATCCCACACGCCAACAGGACATGCTTAGCACCAACCCGGCGATCATTCCCCGCAATCACTTGATCGAAGAATCAATCGTGGCGGCATCTGCGGAGGGGAACTTCGATCTGTTCAACAAACTGGTCGATAACCTGGCTAACCCGTTTGATCTGACGGGAGTTGACGTCAGGTTTGTGAACAAACCTAAACCGGAACAAGTCGTTCGCCAGACGTTCTGCGGCACCTGATCATTATCTCGGCAGACAGCCATCATGACGGTGTGCTCCCGCAAAGAGAAATCAGACTACTATGCTACGGGCATCAATCGTTCTATCCTTGCATTTCTCTTGCATTTCGCGCGGCCAGCCAAGATAGAGCATTTGCCATTGTCGCTAGCTGTACAGGCCTATTGAGACCAGAAAAAGGACAAGCATGACTGATTTCCTTCGAACGCCGGACGAAAATTTCGAACATCTCATAGACTTTCCGTATCAATCCAACTATCACAATTGGAAAGACATGCGGATGCACTATGTGGACGAAGGTCCAAAAGATGCGCCTGTCATGCTGCTCATTCACGGCATGCCAACCTGGAGCTTCCTTTATCGCCATGTGATTCCGAAGCTGCTAGGCGCGGGATATCGATGTATCGCACCAGACCATCTAGGATTTGGTAAATCGGACAAGCCAACGGACCCTAATTGGTACACCATCGCCCGCCATACAGAAATCCTGACCAGCCTGATTACATCCCTCGACCTTAAAGACATCACCTTGGTATGCCAGGATTGGGGCGGCCCAACGGGCCTTGCACAGGCAGTGTTTATGCCCGAGCGATTCTCCAGACTTACGATCATGAACACCTGGCTTCACCATGCTGCATACGAATACTCGGCGGCAATTCGTAACTGGAACGAAAACTGGCATGAGGGTGGGCGGTTCTTCCGTGAGAAACCAGATGTCGGGGCGCTCATGGTGCTGAGCGCAGGCCTGGTTGGACCGGGCGTCGCATTTCCGGCCATCAGTGAGGGCAAAACCATTGCAGGGCTAACCGGCGAAGCTGCCAACGTGTACAACGGATTCCGCGCTCCTATCCATAACATGCCCGATCAAGCATTCAACGGTATGCGCAAATTCCCCCTGTCCATCTGTTTTGACAATTACGACGACGGGAACGGTGCAGCCCAGACTCACTTTTATAACACCCTGCTTCAGTGGGCTAAACCGGTCCACTTTATCTGGGGGTGTGCAGACGATGTTTTCAACGAAGAATGGGGCCGCAAGTGGGCGGGGCAAATGAACGCCAGCTTCGACCCACTCGAAAAAGCCGGCCACTTTTTGCAAAATACCCATGGTGGCGAACTCGCTGAGCTGCTACTCAACCGTATAGAGGAAGAATAATGTTTGAAATAAGATGCTATCACTATGACCCCGCTAAGTTTGACGACTACAAAAAATGGGCGGTCGATGAAGCTGCCCCATTTCTAAAAGCCAACCTGAATGTTGTCGGCTTCTGGCTCGATAATGGCAATGCCATTGAACTGACAGGTTCCGACCCGGCACCGCAAAAACACGGCGCAGCTAATGTGACCTGGATCATCAACTGGGATTCAGAAGAACACAGGGCCAAGGGGTTCAAGGAGGTTTTTGAAGGAGAAGGATGGCAGGATATCTGGTCAAGACACCCGGATGCAGACGGCTACTTGCAAATGGAGGCCAGATTCGCCGAAGAGGTCTAACCTTCTGACTGAAGACAGGCTCGTTCCAGACGAGCCTGATCTATTGGTTCCGGCTGTGCCTTGTTCTCAATAGCCAGTTTGTCACCGCCACACACAGGGGCTACGCCTCGGTCATTACGGTTACATCTTGATCGGCCAGCGACACTGCCCCCAAATCAATAAGCGCCTTACAAACTAATCAAGAAACTCAAACGAGGGATCATCCGGTCCATGGGTCGCACGAGTAATTGGTACCAGTGACTGGTTATTATCGAAGTCTTCCGACATCGCAGCATCCTGGTGCCAGGTCATTACGATCTGTCGGTATTTGATCTTCCAAACGCCGTGCCGCTTTTCCATTCGATCGAGATAACGGCCTATATAAGTCATCTCGGTATCGTCTGGCCTGCGATGATGTGCCGTCAAATAAGACTCAACATTAGCGATGCCACCCTCAATCCTGATCAGCGTGTTAGATATCTGATGCTGGGTATTGACGAACTTACGCAGCCCATCGGGTAACGCATCGCAAAATGCATGAGCAGGACCTTTATAACCGCCATAGTCCAACTCGGCGTCATCCCAACAGGCCGATTTCAATATCTCCGCGTCGGCCCGATCAACACCACGTGCATAGGTGTGTATGGTTTCAATAATCGCTAAACGATCTGCCATTTCCTCCAGGTTCGGAACCTGCCCGACTTCTGCCATTGTTACACTCCCGTCCGGTCTGCTTCCTGCACAGTAATTGAACCCATGTCAACAAAGGTGCCGTTGCGGTCAGCAATGACCTCTCCTCCCCCATCTACGACGAATACCGCCCCATTGACAAAGCTTGCTTCCTCGGACGCGAGAAACGTCACCGCATTGGCAATATCTTCCACCCTGCCACCCCGACCCATCGGGTTGTTAACACCTATCACTTTTGTCGCTTCTTCAAGATTGTTATGGTCCCCGACCGCCAGCCGCGCGGTTAAACCAGTTACCGTGCCGCCGGGACAGATGACATTACAACGGACACCCTGAGGACCAAGCTCCGGCGCCACTGACTGACTAAGCCCAATGACCGCATGCTTAGCCGCTGTATAAACATGCGGTCCTAAGCCAGCTCGAACTCCTGCCGTCGATGCGGTGTTGATAATCACGCCGCTTCCTTTCGGAGACATCACTCGGGTCGCGTGCTTGATACCAAAAAAGACACTCGACAGAAGAACGTCCATCGTCCTATGCCACCCCTCAGCGCTAATCTCCGCAATTGGGCCGACGCTGCCAAGAATACCCGCATTATTAAACATGATATCCAGCCGTCCGAATGTTTCCACCGCAAGGTCAACAACCGCGGATACGTGATCCTCAATCGCCACATCCGCACTGGTGGCAATACAGGCTTCACCGAGTTCCGCCGCAATCGCCTGGGCTCGCTCCAATTGCAGATCCGCAATGACGCATCTGGCTCCCTCAGAAACGAACTTCCTGGCAGTTCCTTCGCCAATACCGCTGGCGCCACCCGTTATTACTGCTACTTTACCTTCCAGTCTTCCCATCACAGGTACTCCTATTGCAAATAATCAACATTCCTCAGCCTTCTCACCGGTGCCCTCTTCCAACCAAGGACTGACAGGTCCAAGGTCTGGAAATGATTTTTCTCCTGCGGGATTCCGCACCAACATCTTGTACAGCATGTGTTGGGTGAATGTTGTTCCGCATTTATAGGAAGTTGCCACCACGATGTCACCCGCCTGTGGTTCATAAACTTTCCACCTGGAAGAATCCAGATGATGGTTTAGAAAGGTCTGGGTGACTTTCGGATCGTCCCTCGCATATCCCTAACGATCAGGTTTATGCGATATCTGATAGCGCCATACTCTGTTGCCTGGGGCTAGTTCAGTTTCTTGTCCCTGTAGTACTTGGTTCCCTGGAGAGTAACCTGAAGTGCCAGTCCATTTTTCGTTATCTGATAGACGCTGGTTCCCTGAGTCACCGTAGCAGCGAGTTCCAGTGACTGACCTTTGTCACCGAGCTCAGCGGCGGCATCCCCCTGGCTAGAAAAGTCCCAGCCTGAGTCAAGGAAATTCCTGTATGACTCCTCAGTATGAAAAATAAAGATGACACGGAAATCTTTTACACCCATCCCGAATCCACCTCCGGCAGACAACATGCGCATAAACGTTTCTTCTCCGGTACTGGTTTCCCGCGCTATACCTCCGCCACGAGCAGTCGACAGCAGCAAAAGATTAAAACCAAGCGAATCAAATACAGCGACACCTACTGATTTTTCAACCAAACCCTTAGTTTCCGGGTTGAGTTCATACAATTCTTCCAGTACTTCATCGCGCATTTTTCGGGTCGCACTTTGCGCCTCGGAGACCTTCTCGGCTTCTTTCGCTGGGTCGTCATCTTTACCAAAGAGCGCAGCTGAACTAGAGGTAGTAAACAACATTAATCCAATAAATATGATTAAAGACTTCATTAGACATATCCTGTTAGGTTTCGGTTACGGGCCTCTACCATATCACCTTTCTGGCCTATGGCGTCATTACAACTTTGAGTACATTTTCTTCATGATTGTCGAAAACCTCATATCCTCTAGCACCCTCACTCAGCGACATTCGATGGGTGATGATTTCCGTCGGGTCAATTTTTCCCTGCACGATCATCGGTAACAATTTAGGGATATAGAACTGGGGATTAACAATACCCGAACGAAGTGTGATGTTTTTACCTGTCATTACGGGGAAAAAATCAATACTGACTTGTGCTCCTGCAACCACTCCAATCACGGCAACCCGCCCGCCTGGCCTGACCACATCGAGCGCTAACTTCACCGTCGCAGGGCTACCAACCGCCTCAATTGCGCAGTCCGCTCCTTTGCCACCGGAAAGCGATTTCGTGACTTCTGCAACGTCCTCCCTGGATGGATTCAAGGGCCTGCAGCCCCTGGCCCTGGCTTTTTCCAGTCTGCTATCATCAAGGTCTACCGCGATCACCGTCGCTGCACCCCGCATCAACGCTGATAGTTGCGCAAAGACGCCAACTGGACCGCAACCGATAACCACTACCGTATCGCCTGGGCCAACTTCAGCGAGGTCAGCACCCATATATCCCGTTGGCAGAATGTCGGTGAGAAACAAGACCTGCTCATCATTTAGCCCATCAGGAATCTTAAAAAGATTGGTATCTGCAAACGGCACTCGAACGCCTTCCGCCTGCCCACCTGGATTAAGAGGGGACCCGAAAATGTTAGTCACCGGGCCCATCTGTGTAGTTTCCATACAACCGCTGTAAAGGTTGTCATCACAAAGTGCGCAAACGCCACAGCCAATAGTGCACGAGACCAATACTCGATCCCTCTTCCTGAAACGACGGACATCGCTACCGACATCCTCAACTGTCCCCAGAAATTCGTGACCTAATGTAAACTCGCCCATCTCAGAGCGGCTAGGGCCATGATAAATATGAAGATCAGAACCGCAGATGGCTGTTTTCTCTATTCGAACAATAGCATCGCTTGGCGCCTCAATTGACGGGTCCGGAACGTCCAGATATGAAACAGTTTTGTGATCCTGGTAGACGAGCGCTTTCATCGATATAACTCCAGACGAATGGCAAATCACAATGGTATGCTCCCGCTTTATCGAAATCCAATCTGGGGGACGCATGGAGCTGGGGCTAAAGGGAAAGAAAGCAATTATCACCGGCGGTAGTCGGGGAATCGGACTGCACACAGGGATGCTGCTGGCTCGGGAAGGCTGTTGCATTGCATTTTGTGCCAGGGGCCAGCCCGAAATAGATGCAGCAATAAGCAAAATAGGCGCCCAGGGCAATGGCACCGTTGTCGGCTTTCAAGCTGACCTGGAAGACGGTGACGCTACCCGCACCTTCGTATCCAGAGCGATCGAATCACTTGGGGGCGTCGATATTCTTGTGCACAATGCCAGCGGTTTCGACATGTCTGGCGATGAGGCAGGGTGGATGCGAAGCTTCCAGGTTGACATGATGGCAGGTGTGCGTGTGGTAGAAGAATCACTGGAACACCTGAAACAAAGCGAATCAGCAAGTATCACTTTCGTCGGTTCGATGGCGAGCAAATTTCACTTCGGCCGACCACCCAGTTCCTACGGCGCGGCGAAGGGCGCAATGAGAGTTTATGCCAATGAATTGGCCCAGGCGCACGGCGTGCACGGTATTCGGGCGAATGTTATTTCACCTGGTGCTGTCTGGTTTGAAGGCGGTTCCTGGGACCAGCGTAAGATCGAAAATCCAAAATTCTATGCGTCAGTCGAGAAAGGTATTCCGCTGGGCCGTCTTGGCACTGCGGATGAGATCGCAAGAGCCATTGCCTTTGTCGCAAGCCCGGCCGGCATCTGGATAAACGCAGCCCACATAGCGGCAGACGGTGGTCAGGTTGCCGCGGTCGATTAGGTCAGTGAAATTCAGGTTTCCTGAGTCGATCAGGTCACCGAAACTGAGAACTGTTAGCGGAGTTTTTCATTTGATGCGGTCAAACTAACGTCAAATCCATGAATCGAATTTTCCGATGCCATTAACGATTGGTCGATACGTGAAAACACACGTATGATTCAACTCTTTTAACCGACCGGATATTGAAATTGAACAGGGTATTATCAGCCGCCAGATATTTGCTAATTGTTGCAATCATTGGACTTTTCTCAGCTTGTGGCGGTGGCGGTGGTGGCAGTTCACCTACCCCAGCCCCCATCCCAACGCCCGAACCAGAACCCGAACCAGAGCCAGAGCCGGAACCGGAACCTACGTCCGATTTCGATAACGGCGTTTTTTCGCCTTACCAAACCTTCGAGCAAATGTGCGCAGTACCTCGAACGGGAACCGATAGGAACGGGAGTAGTTTCCCTGACACCCAGGGCGACACAGTAGACGAGAATAACTGGCTACGTTCTTCGAGTAATGAACTGTACCTCTGGTACAACGAAATAGTTGATGTTGACCCGGCTGACTATGCAACACCCGAATACTTCGAGCAGATGCAAACCTTCGACACCACCGCATCCGGCGCACGAAAAGACAAATTTCACTTCACGATTCCTACGGACGTTTGGCTAGATCAATCCCAGGGGGGCATATCCGGTGGGTACGGAGCAACCTTTGCTATACTTCAAGGGTCGCCACCCAGACAAATTGTTGTTGCCTACACTGAACCCGACACACCTGCGACCTCGCCCGAGGTCAATTTATTACGTGGTACTGCAATCCTGGAAGTCGACGGCGAAGATCTGGTAAACGGGAATGATGTCGATACCCTCAACAACGGCCTGTTCCCAGGTGACAATGAAACCCACACATTTGTCGTCCAGGATGCCGGCGCGGACACGACCAGAACTATCAGCATAACCTCAGCACAAATCGTCTCAACCCCGGTCCAAAATGTCTCGACCATCGAAACGAGCTCGGGTGTTGTTGGTTACATGACGTTCAATGACCATATTCGTACCGCCGAAACCCAGTTGATTGAAGCAATAGTACAACTGCAGGCATCGAGTATCACCGACCTGATCCTGGATATCCGATATAACGGCGGCGGATACCTGGACATTGCAAACGAACTTTCCTACATGATTGCCGGCGACTCAGCAGCCGGACAAATTTTTGAAGAGTTGGAATTCAATGATCAGCACCCTGAATTTAATCCCATTACGGGCGCGCGTCTCTTCCCAACTGAGTTTCACACGACAACACAGGGGTTCTCCGAATCAGGGGGCACGCCACTACCTGCTCTTGGGCTGGCCAGAATTTTCGTGTTGACAGGATCAGGTACCTGTTCCGCCAGCGAATCTATTATTAACAGTCTCAGGGGAATTGATGTAGAAGTCATTCAGGTGGGCGCAACTTCCTGCGGTAAACCTTACGGCTTTTATC
>Ga0209044_1002493_pt1 | contig 9981 bp, 8 predicted proteins | sample SaaInlV_130m_DNA_FD_184655 | JGI IMG/M metagenome (GOLD analysis project Ga0209044, IMG submission 184655) | Marine microbial communities from expanding oxygen minimum zones in the Saanich Inlet - SI037_S4LV_130m_DNA (SPAdes) (version 2) | ecosystem: Environmental > Aquatic > Marine > Intertidal... | reverse complement strand
AATCATCTACAAGCGTTCGGACCCAACAACACAGAGTCGATAACCGAAAGGCTTGTGGGCGAAAAAGGCGCATTTGCCTACGACATCAACGCCCGCACAAATCATCCACTGAGCAAATCGACTTACGAGCTTCGAGGCGGAGTTCTGCCTAGGCCAAGAATGAACGTAGTGGCACGTGATGTTGGCCCCGGAACGGTGTTTACCGGAAATGATTTTGAAGTCACCGCGGCGCCCGCAGAGCATGTCGAGCCGTATCATGATTCGCTCGCGTATCGACTCGACACTTCCGAGGGATCGATAGTTTTCACTGGTGATACTGAACCTTGCGAGAGAGTCGTCGATTTAGCTCGCGGAGCCGACGCTCTAGTTTCGATGTGCGGCAACTTCGAATCGGTTTATGACGCCCGTGTTGGCGATGTTGGGCAGACCGGTACGCTCGGTGCCGCAGAAATGGCAACTGAAGCCGGAGTAAAAGAACTATTCCTAGTTCACGTAGGCCCCGATTTATCAGCGCCGGAGAACCGTGAACGTGGAATTGCCGAAGTGAAAACCGTTTTCGACGGTGAAGTTACTTTGACTGACGAACTTGAAACATACGACTGGCAAAAACACGATCACAGCCACGATAATCCGCCGTCTGGACCGGAGGTTCACCCGCACATACATCGTCATTAGAAAGCTGATGTCGGGCCGGGTAACATACGTGGAAACTGACGCTGAATCGAAGACACTGGCGCTTAGTTGATCTGCCCGATCGGATCGTTTCGGTGATCTGTCAAATGGTCTCGCATCGTATCGAGAAGTGCCACGGTTGCTCTTACGTAGCTGACACGATCTGACAATAAGTGCTTGCCCGCCGTTCGTGCTCGGCGTTCGAGATCGGCATGAGCGGCTTTGACCTTTTCGTGCCCCGGCTCGCCTGGAACACCGAGTGACGAGGCCATGTCGTTTTGCCCAAACGTTATGCAGTGAATTCCGGGCACTGAAACGATTGCATCGAGATTATCGATGCTCGTTTGGCTCTCGAGCTGGGCGATAACGAACATGTTTTCGTTGGCATCCGCGATGTAGCCCTTATTGCCGCCGAACTTGTCGTTCATCGTTGGCAGATAATCGTAATAATGCCCTCGCCCCGGACCCCAGGAACGTTTTCCTGCAGGCGTGTAGTAGCACGAATCTGAGAGAGTCTGCGCTTGCTCTCGACTCTCGACTCCTGGGCCCTGAATGCCTTGTACACCACGAGCCAAATACTGCTTGATGGGGACAGGATCGACTGAAGGCACACGCGCCGTCACAGTCATTCCAGCAGCGTTGGCAACACGACAAATTTCGTCGATTTCAGAAAGATCAAAATGCCCTTGCTCTCCGTCCAGATCAACACCGTCCATGCCCGCAAGTTGGGCAAGTTCAACCAATTCAGTGGAAGGAAAGTGCATTTGCAAAAAATGTGCTTTTCGCCCTTCGTTGTTCGCCGCAAAAATACGGTTGATTGGCAAGCTAGCTCTCCTGATGTTTCCAAGGCTGGTGAATCAACGGAGTATAGCCTCGTCCTGTACATACCAACAAGAAGAAACGTCCCGATACGTTCAGTAACTGCACTTGATCGGCTGATACGGATACCATTGAGCAGGAGATGGGAATGGAACTCGCGACCCTTTGCTTGGTGATATAGATAGGCTATGTTCTGGAAATATTTAGTACTTTACGCAGTTTCGACATGAATTCGATTTTACTTTGGGAGAATCCGTTTGCTAAAAAATAAGAATAGTGCCTTTTTAAGATTCTTATTAATTTTATCGTGTTTAGTACCGGCAATTTTTATGGGGTGCGAACTGGAAGCCGGGGTGCAGATCGCCGAAGACATCCGGGAGGCACAAACAGAGCTTGAGGAGGAATTGTTAAAAGCCGAATCAACATTAGAGGTGCTGAAAAATGAGCTTGAGCGAACTCCAGAATCAACCGTAGATTCAGGAGAAAAGTCAGGACAAATAACCGAGAAAACCGATGATGTAGATCCTGTAAAAGAACCTTTGCGGGTAAGAGAGAAAGACGAAGCGTCTGAAAAACAATGGATGGAATTTGATAGTCCGGCATGGATGGCTCTAGGAAAACTGGATGGTAAAGATGTTTCGGGTAGAGCCGGGTTTGAGGGAATGTTTGTGACTACTCCATCGACAGATGGAGGGACTGATGAAATCGTAACTGGAATGGCTGAAGTCACATACAGTACTGGAGCGACACTTCCCTACGTAAAAGGTGAACAGCCGCCTACTATCGACACACCAAAATATTCACCTGCGCTTTTAAGCAAACTTGAAAATGGAGATCCGGGTGAACCAATAGATATTAACGTAACCCTTAAAGATGATCTGATTTTGACACCACTACCCAGATTTAAAGATTTTGAAAGGGGAAGCGACGATTGGAAAAAGATCGATGCGGTAAGACAGGTTGAAATACAGAAGATCAAAGATGCCAGAAAGATTCAATTTAGTGAATTCAGAGATCTTCTTAGAGGAAAGATCAATTTCGAAATCGTGTACCTTCCCTGGATTGCCAACACTCCGACTATTACCGTCAGACTTGACACTGTGAAAATATTGGCTGAGTTGGATCAGGTCATCAATATCTCCCTGAATGATGAAGCATCAATAACACAAGGACCTGACCTCGACGCTGCCAATGACGTGCTGGCCGTCAGAGAACAATTGAGGACTATCCCATACGATGGTCAAAAATTGAACTGGGGTTATTTGGCAGTAGTTGACACAGGTGCACGAATCACACATGACATGCTTGACGATCAGAGTGGTGCCATTGCCGCTGACTGCGGCTCTGGCGGGGAAACGTGTTTTGGAGACGGCGGTCCACCTAATGGAAAGGCTGGGACGCTTTTCCCGAACTACAATAACGGAGACTTTTATAATTCACGTTCGGGTGATGGACATGGAACATCCGTAAAAGCAGTCATAAGTGGTAGCGGAGATATCGCATCGGAACTAAGAGGTATCACCCAAGTGACGACTGATTCCTGGAAAGCCTCTCCACCATATCCGTACAGTGACAATCAACAAGCGAGGCAAGGTATCTCGATCGAAGCGGCCCACAGAGCTCTTGAGATGGCTATTGTAATGGGGAGCGTGATATCAACACACTCCTATGGAAGTTGGGCGCGGACAGAGCATGAATATGACAACGCGTTCGACTTAGGCATGGGTGTGTTTGTGGCATCCGGTAACTCAGCATGCTCCGCCGAAAGTCCAGTGTATAACCAGCATGAGCTCCCTTGTGATAGAAAGGTGATCCGGGCTCCAGCAATTTCTTATGATGAGAAAGGCGTTCAAATGATCGAGCCTGCGTTCAGTAGTTTGTCGGACGACGCCCATAAAGTGATCACCGTGGGAGCTCATGATATCGACCCACCCTGTACTTGGTTTGAGGTCAATACAAATGTCTGTCCTTATTCGGGACGAGGCCCTGCTCCAGACGGACGATACAAGCCAGATATCCTTGGGTACACAAACTGGGAAAGCGCAAAAGCAAATAACGATAACGATACAGGTTCGTTCGGTGGAACAAGTGCAGCTACCCCCACAATAGCTGCGATGGCTCAGATCTACAACAACTTTTTAGAGAAGGCCAGTAACTTTGCATCCTGGCTTTCACCGGGGCATGTTTACGCAGCAGTTCTCGGCAGCGGAGAACACCAAACTTTCTGGGAAGGTTCGTACAACTACATTGGTGTCGAACCCAATATATCCACCCTTAACATTGAGGGTGTCGGCAGACCGAAGATGTTTGTCAATGGATCCCTCCATTCCGGCAGTGCACAAATAAACGACACAGGAGATATTGCCACCGTAAACCTTGACGTTCCTAACGGTGCATGCGGAATTCAAGCAGCAATATGGTGGCCAGAGGGATCAGATCAGGACCATAACGATATAGACATACATCTGGTCAGCCCTGACGGCGTCACTTTCGCAGCAGGTCAATCCGGAAAATCAGTATGGGAGCGAGCAAGTATAAAAACTGATACTGGGTTGCCCAAAGGCATTTACAAAGCCCGCATCGTTGGTTTCGACGTAAACGTAAAGCAAGGCCAACAGGTGTTTTACTCAATACACGTACAGAAAACTAAGTGTTGGGACGGCTGAAAACGGCTCTGTCAGAACTCAGTGTCGGGGGCAGAATAGCATCGTTCCTCGAGAACAAATCGAGATTCTCTGGACCGTCCGGTTCGACTCAGAAGAATTTTCCAGAATTTTGGTGGAAAAAATATTTAGACCCAACTCACCTCCCGATCGTCGAAGGATCACGGGGTGGGGTGGGGGGCTCGTCAGAAGCAAATTCCTGAAGATAAGGAGCTCACTCGTCGGACTCGCTCGGCGTGTTTACTTCGCGTAGGCAGGGGCGCTCCGCGTCCTCCGCATCAGTGTCCGCCTGGTTGTCGAAAACGCCTGAATCCAACACTCTCCGAAGGTCTTCTGTGCTCAAAACGGCCAGTTTGGTGCTGTCGTGAGATTCGATCGTAAGGTTGACGCTGCTCTCCTGAAACATCCCTAGGATCTTCGCCAGCGACACTAGTGCCGCGTGCTTGTCGTGCAGCTTGAACCGAAGTTTTGTCACTTGCTTGTCAGCTGCCGTGCGAGATGTGTCCGTGTTCAGCGATGCGATCGCTCTTGTCGCACCTGGCGGCATGTTGCCCAGCTCGATCGATGCTGTGCCGTCTGGATGAATGCGAATGTAATCACCCAGGTCGGAGAACGCAATCACAGCTAGTTCAGCAACGATTTTCTCGGGCGTGACGTTGGACTGTTCCGCAAGAATAGCTCGCTGTCGTGTGATCTCTGCCTGCACCTCTGGATTCGCTATCAATCTCGACCCTTCGGCAGATGCTGACTTGGCCGCGTAGCCAACGTCTCGTGCCGCTCGGGATGCGTTGAGGTCCACGAGATACTCGCTGACGAACGCGGCTCGTCTGGGAGGAAGGGGTTTAGTCGGTTTGGCGGCTGAGGGAGTCATCTGGATAGGGTAACTGGATTGCGGGGAATGTCCTGGAATACCAGACACTTCATCGTCGGATCACGCTTGATGCTGCTACGCAGATAGTTCGCAATTCATCTGCTCACGCCAAAAGACTGAATCTCACTCAAAAACACCGACTTTTTCGCCCGCTTGGTGTCTTTATGGTGTCAATCACAGAGAAGCCCTCACATCTCTGTGAGGGCTTCTGAGTTCAGCTTGAACTGGAGCGGGAGACGAGGATCGAACTCGCGACCCTTTGCTTGGGAATTAAATCAACACTGCCTCAGGCTGTTTCAGAGCGTCCGTTACAACAAATTTATAACAAACAGCCTTAATCTCTGGGCACATCGTTGACCGGGTTACCTCTTGCGTCGTGGTCACCAATGACGATGGTGAAGTCGCCGATGCCCGGAGCCTGTGCATCTGCATTCACTGTCGGCTTCCCGAAGCCTCGGTCTGCAAGCCATGTAGCAGCGTCCATACGCTCTTTGATGCTTGCACCGTTATCTCCACGGAACACGCTTAGAACGAAGTCGGTCAGCTCACTACCGTCTGCGGTATGTTCCAGTCCCAGCGTCAGTCTTGGACTCGCCTACGGTGACTGTTCGGCTATCTGAATCGACCTGCTCCCGAGTGATACTCAACGCTTCGGTGAGACGCAATGCCCCGTGGTCCCACAGAAAAAGTGTGGATATAGGATCGACGCCGATCACTGACCAGCCCCACTTACTGATTCTTCACGCCCGCCCTCAAATCGGCTAGTACCTCTTGGATTTCGTCGTAGCGCACGGCACGATTGTCTGATCCGATCACGGTGCTTTTCTGGATGATCGTCCCGATTAACTTGCCGTCAATATCGAACAGTCCGCCACCGCTCATTCCGTTTGTCACGTTAGCGTTGAACCCGAACGTCGAAACATCGCCCGGCACAACGTTCCACCACGTTGAAATGTGACCAAAACTGGTCATTGGAACCGTCTTCGAAATCGGTGTTACGTACCCGATTGCAATGATCGGACTACCGATCAGTCCGTTCGACGTCTTTTCACTTCCATTCAAAGTCGAACCCTCTGACACCTCAACTATCGACTCTCCCCCGGTTGATAAAAACGTCAGCAACGCCAAGTCACGAGTTTTGTCCCAGCCCTTAACGACTGCATTGACCAAACCAACTCCGGGTATCGAAGCCTGAACCAGGGTTTTACCAGTAATTACATGCTCGGCAGTTAGCAGTTCGCCAGCACCGATCACTACTGCCGATCCGGTAGCGTTGCCAGCATCGATCCAAACGACGTGATCTTTGATATTCACGTCGTCGAGAAACAGTTCGTGGTAATCGCCACCGTTGATCCCTGCAGGGCCGATCGGACCAGCGATACCTGCTTCACCAGCCTGCCCTTTGAGGCCTATTGCCCCTTTTTCACCGGCAGACCCGGGTTCACCTTGCAACCCTGTTTCTCCGATGGCACCCGCTTCGCCTTGAGGTCCAACGGGACCAGATTCGCCCTGAGGCCCTGTTTCTCCGATGGCACCCGCTTCGCCTTGAGGTCCAACGGGACCAGATTCGCCCTGAGGCCCTGTTTCTCCGATGGCACCCGCCTCGCCTTGAGGTCCAACGGGACCAGATTCGCCCTGAGGCCCAATAGGTCCAGTCGATCCCTCAGGCCCGGTAAGACCAAGTGCTCCAGCAGGGCCAGCAACTCCTTGAACACCCTGCGGACCAGGATTGCCTTGAATTCCCGCGTCGCCAATCGCCCCTTGACACGCGACCAGACCTACAAAAACTGTGAGAACGAGAGCGGCTGAAGCAAGGAGTTTCATAGTGTTCCTAAATTGCCAAAATAAATACCTTCATAACGTAACACTGTGGGCATTACGACGATGCTTGCCAAAGGCGGGCACAGTGTCGTTCGAAGGAACCCTTCCATGATCACTTACGACGGTGCCCCGCTCGCCGGGTTCCTGCACTAGAATCGTCCGATGCCTAAAAATACGAATCTATTCTGGGTCGACCTCGAAATGACAGGACTCGGCGACGAGCAAGTAATTGTCGAAATCGCCTCGCTTGTGACTGACGCCGATCTCAACGTTCTCGCCGAAGGACCAGAACTCGCCATTCATCGTACGCCGGAAGAAATGGCACGAATGGAAGATTGGCCAGCCAAACAGCACAAAATATCTGGACTTCTCGACCGAATCGAGGCTTCCAAAATAGATATCGCAGAAGCCGAGCGCCAAACACTGAAGTTTTTGAAGAAGTGGACCGAAAAAGGCAAAGTACCTCTCTGCGGAAATTCGATCTGGGTCGACCGACGGTTTCTTCATAAAGAAATGCCGACTCTCGAAGACTACCTTCATTACAGAATGGTAGATGTGTCGTCATTCAAAGAGGTTGTTGAACGGTGGTACCCGAAAGGCACCCGCCCGCTTTTAAAAAAGGGAACACACTTGGCGATGAACGACGTCAAAGAAAGCGTGGAAGAACTTCGTTGGTACCGAGAAAACATCTTCAAAGACGCAGTTGAAGAGAAATAGAACCCAAGCAAACGTCAGTCACCTTCCGTATGGAAGGATTAGGCTAGGAGGACCGCAGCTAGAGTCGAGTCGTATGACGACGACCGCGACTGACGACACCCGTAGCTAAGCGACGCTGTAACCGCCGTCGATCGGAATAGATACGCCCGAAACGAACTGCGATGCGTCGGAAGCGAGGAATATCGCTGTTCCTGCCAAATCCTGAGGCTGCCCCCAACGTCCTGCCGGCGTACGACCTTCGATAGCCGCGTATCGATCTGGAAATAACCGACCAAATTCGTCGGTCATTTCAGTCACAATCCAACCCGGCAAGATCGCGTTTATCTGAACGTTGTACTTGGCGTAAGCGATAGCGCAGCTCTTTGTGTATTGCACAACCCCGCCTTTGCTCGCAGCGTAAGCGGGAGCGTACGGCGAACCAAATATCGACATCATGGAGCCAATGTTGATGATCTTCCCGCCGCCACGGGTCTTCAACAACGGGAACGCCAGTGAAGTAACGCTGTGCATGCTCGTGAGGTTGGTGTCGATGACATCTTGCCAATCTTCTTCTGAGAGAAGGTGAGGTTCTTCGGCACGTTTGTTTGTACCAGCGTTGTTGACCACGATGTCCAGTCCGCCAAACTTTTCGACAGTTGCATCAAGAGTAGTCTGAATCGAAGATCGGTCGGTCACATCACACTGAACGGCGAGAACTTTGTCGCCTCCACCAGAAGCGGTAATTTGAGCAACTGCGGCATCGAGCTTCGAAACTGTTCGAGCAGCCAACACAACCGAAGCGCCCTGATCGACAAAACCTTTCGCCATACCTAGGCCAATTCCGCCGTTGCCGCCGGTTACGAACGCTACTTTGCCATCTAACTTGAACATACGAACTTTCCTTTTCTGCCGGGCGTGCCTTCGCACTTGGGCAGATATCTACCCTACCTCTAACTCCCTACCGAAGGTAGAAGAAACATCGAAGCGACCACCGTAACTTAAACAACTTTGGCGGGAGGATCCGCCTCAGGCGCCCGGAGTGACGCATGGATTATCTCAGAGATTATTTTTACTTGCTCTTCACATCAGAGCGTAACCAACTCAGAGTTTTTGGGAATAGAATTTCGAACAGTCAGTATCGATCTACTCTCATCGGCTTTATCGCTATCACCGGCATCTCATAGAGATGCAGACACCTCGTAGAAAATTATGCAATCCCTCCCGAATCCCAATGGCATGCCCGAAGCACTCGAAGGAGTACGCGTTCTCGATTGCTCACAGATCCTCGCAGGTCCGTTCTGCAGCATGCTGCTCGCTGACATGGGCGCCGATGTGATCAAGATTGAAAAGCCGAACGGCGGTGATGACACTCGCCGAATGGGACCTCCCTTCATCGAAACTGAATCGGCTGCATTTTTAGCGATGAACCGCAACAAACGCAGCATGGTACTCAACTTCAAAGAACCAGCGGGTGTCGAAGCGATGAAGAAGCTCGTCAAAGATGCTGACATCGTTATAGAAAACTACCGCACGGGCGTGATGGAACGACTAGGACTCGGCTACGAAGATCTTAAAGCCATCAACCCCGGAATCATCTACTGCTCGGTCTCCGGGTTCGGTCGTACGGGTCCTTACGCCAAACGCGGTGGATACGATCTGATTGCGCAAGGAATGAGCGGAATTATGAGCTTCACTGGCGTTCCGGGCACTCCACCTGTGAAGGCAGGTGTGCCGATCGCCGATATGAACGCAGGAATGTTTTCCGTCTACGGCATCCTTACCGCCTACATCAATAAGCTAAAAACGGGCAACGGGCAGTATCTAGAAATATCACTCCTCGAAGCGGCACTTGCCTACACCGTTTGGGAGTCTGCCGGTTACTTTGCTACTGGCGAAGTGGCGGGACCACTCGGATCATCCCACCGTAATTCAGCGCCCTATCAAGCTCTAGAAACTAGCGACGGTCACATCATTGTCGGTGCACCGAACCAACCGAACTGGGAACGACTTGCAATCGCCTTTGGGTGTGAAGATCTCATCGCACGTGATGAGTACACCGACAACGCAGGCCGATTGGTTAATCGCGCCAAGCTTGAAGAAGAGCTCCAGTTAAGCACCACTACAAAAACGACAGACGAGTGGCTGGCTATCCTTGAAGAAGCAGGCGTTCCAGCAGGTCCGATTTTGAACATGGAGCAAATATGGGCTGATCCGCAAGTGCAGGATCGAGGCATGGAAGCCGTTCTTGAACACCCAACTGCAGGGACTACCAAGAACATAGGTGTCGCTGCAAAGTTATACGGAACACCCGGAAGAATTACCGAACCGGCACCTTTGCTCGGCCAGCACACCCGTGAAGTTTTGACCGGCGCTGGTTATTCGGAAGAAGAAATAGCGAATCTCGTCGAATCGGGTGCTGCCGTAACGAACGACATTTAG
>Ga0209044_1002462_pt1 | contig 10079 bp, 9 predicted proteins | sample SaaInlV_130m_DNA_FD_184655 | JGI IMG/M metagenome (GOLD analysis project Ga0209044, IMG submission 184655) | Marine microbial communities from expanding oxygen minimum zones in the Saanich Inlet - SI037_S4LV_130m_DNA (SPAdes) (version 2) | ecosystem: Environmental > Aquatic > Marine > Intertidal... | reverse complement strand
ACAAATTATATTAATGCAGAGAGGGTACCCTTTTATAAGGATTTTGATAGTGCCGAGGATTTATATAAGCATAATCTAGCCTTACAGCATCAGTCTGATCTAGCTCAGCTAGATAGCGATATAGCTTTAGAGTCACAAAGACTACGCCGTCAGCAGGTAGCGCAGGAGCAGCGGGCACAAAGACTAAGCCGTCAGCAGGCAGCGCAGAAGCAGCGGGCAAAGCTAAAGGAGCAGAACCCCGCCATTGAGTATCAAGCTGCCTTACGCGAGCTAGCTGATTTGTATCCTGACGGCGGACCTGAATACTCAGAGGCATACGCGGAACTTTCAGACGCGTACCAGACTGAAGTGTACGGGTCCCCGAGATCTGTCGACCCTGGTCTAGGTAGTCCAGCCTACGAAGCGGGGAAACTCGCAAGTCAAGTTGTGGGTGCGCCCGGAAAACTCGTGGAGGGGATCCCTGGCGTCCTAGGTAAAGTCAAGGACGAAATTTATAACTCTAAGCTCATTGAGGACTTTGGTAGTGGATATTCAGGGGAGCCAGCAGCGCCAATAGTGGCGGAACAGCCAGTAGCGCCAGTAGAGGTAAAGGTAAATGATTATGGTATTGATATAAACGACCCCAACACTCCTACTTTTGCTGAGCAAACAGGGGAGCTACCGCCAGCACAGAAGCGGTTATCAGCCGATGCAGAACAGGAAATTATAGATCGAGAGGTGCGTGGAGGCGGGTTAGGTACGATACCGCAAGATATCGCACCAGCAATACAAGATATCGCACCAGCACCAAGACCTACTTCAGAGTATGAGACTAAAGGACCTATTGTTATACCGGAGCCGAAGCAACAGTTAGGAAAACTTTTACCAGTAGCACCAGCACGAGATTTTAATGATGGTACATATGTACGGGATAGTCAAGGTGAACTAGTAAGATCGGGTTTCGATGGCTATGCACGGACCACGAATTATGACAACCCTGTTAAGGAAGCTTGGGAATTCTAAGTATGAAAGATGAACGTAAGATAGCACAATATAACTATCAGCGATATACGCGAGCGCGTGATGCTGGGCACTTAGATTATGTGGATATCGCACGGAAGTGTGACGCGTTCTATACGGGTGAACAATGGGAAAAGAAAGATATAGATAAACTTAACGCGCAGGGAAAACCAGCGTTAACGATTAATACTATCCTTACCACAGTTAATACTGTATTAGGGGAACAGGCACGCTCACGAGGTGAGATTAGTTTTAAGCCTAGGAGAGGTGCTACGCAGGAAACAGCTGACACCCTCACTAAGTTAGCGATGCAGATCGGGGATAACAATAAACTTGATTGGGTTGAGTCGTCTATATTTGCTGATGGACTTATCCAAGATCGTGGGTACTACGATATACGTATAGACTTCGACGATCATATTGAGGGAGAGATTAAGATTAAATCTCTTGATCCATTAGATGTAGTACTTGATCCAGATGCTAAGGAATACGATCCAGCTACTTGGAACGAAGTGTTTACTACTAGATGGCTTAGCCTCGATGAAGTAGAGATGACGTATGGTAAGAAAGCGGCTAAAGATCTTAGGAACGTTGTAGCATCACGTTCGGAGTTTGGGGAAGATACTATTGTATTTGAAGACCGGAACTTTGGGCAGCCAAATGATTTTGATACCTACGTAGATGAAGAGGCTAATCGTTCTATCCGTATGGTACGTATTATTGAGCGCCAGCACCGTAAGATCCATATGGCGTGGCATTTCATTAACCCTGAGACCGGTGATACACGCCAGGTCCCAGAGGGTAAGGATATGAAGCGTATAAAGTACTTCGCCGAGGTGAACGGGTTAATGCTGAAGAAAAAACCTATTCGGCAGATACGATGGACAGTAAGTGCTGATAACGTAGTACTACACGATGACTGGTCACCGTATGAGAGTTTTACTGTTATACCGTTCTTCCCGTACTTTAGACGTGGTAAGCCATTTGGTATGGTTCGTAACCTTATATCGCCACAAGAACAGTTAAATAAAGTATCGAGCCAAGAGTTACACGTAGTTAATAGTGCTGCGAACTCCGGTTGGGTTGTTGAGCGCGGATCGTTAGCTAATATGACTGTTGGTGAGTTAGAGACCCGTGGGGCTGAGACTGGACTTGTAATCGAAGTTAATAAGGGTTCACAAGAGCCTACTAAGATACAAGCTAACCAAATCCCATCAGGGCTTGATCGCATATCAGCAAAAGCGGCAAACAATATTAAAGAGATTTCCGGTATATCTGACGCTATGTTGGGGCAGAGTCCGGCAGAGGTTTCAGGTGTAGCACTTGAGGCGAAGACTCAGCGTGGATCGGTTCAGATCCAAACACTGATTGATAACTTGGCCCGTACTAGACACTTCCTTGCTGAGAATATGTTACAGCTTATACAACGGTTCTATAATGAGCACCGCGTGATACAGATTACCCGTGGTAATATGGCACACCCTGAACAACAGGGGGAAGCGATTAGTATTAATGCCCCAGATCCGGCTACAGGTGAGATTATTAATAATCTTACTATAGGCGAGTACGATGTGGTTATTAGTAATCAGCCTGCACGCGATACATTTGATGAGTCACAGTTCGCAGAGGCGTTGAACCTCCGTACTGTAGGTGTTATGATCCCTGATGATGCTATTATTGAGTACTCACATCTGTCACAGAAATCGAATCTGGCTGAACGTATACGTAAGATGAATGGTCAGGGTACACCTACTGAAGAAGAGCGTGCGGTACAGGAGCAGGCTGAGGCGATGGAAGCTAGATTGCTTGAGCTCGAGATGGCAGAGACAGAAGGTAAGATTGCTCAGATTAATGCACAGGCAGCGCTAACAAATGCTAAAGTACGCGATATCGAAACCGATGGCGATGACCTAGAGCTTGAAATTCATAAACTTGAACAGACATTAATGAACGCCCGTGAGGAGAGAGCTAATAAACTAAAACTAGCTAAACTTCATACGGACGCTAATATACAGAAAGCATCTACTGATGCTGGAACGAGATTAACCCTGGCCGCAGTTAATGGTAGCAGTAAGAGCGGCTAAAATTTACATCACCTATAGGAGTTTATAATGAGTAATGAAGAATTAAGTCCGTTTGATGCGGAGAATGACGTTGCGGCTATCCCAGTTGAAGATGATAGAGGCGACATAGTAGTAGAAGAGGTAGAAGACATCCCAGCGGTGGATGAACCTAAATCAGAAGAAGAGCTGATTGTTGAAGAAGCTCTAGAACCAGAACCAGAACCAGAACCAGAACCAGCTACGATACCAAAAGCTCGACTTGATGCAGAGTTGGCAAAACGGCGTGCGGTTGAAGCTAAACTTGCTGAGTATGAGCAGTCACAACCTACTGGAGTACAGAGTGAATTTGATTTCGATACTAAAGAAGAACTATATGCAGATGCTATTCTTGATGGAGATAAGGAACAAGCTCGTACGCTTAGGGCGGAGATTAGACACGCTGAAAAGCAGCAGTATCAAGCAGATGTTGCGTATCAGTCAAACAGTACGTTAAATCAAGCTAAAGAGCAGCGTGATTTTGATGCAGCTACTGCACGTTTAGTAGCATCGAATAATGTTTTTGATGAGGCTAGCCCAGGTTTTAACGGAGATTTGGTTGATAGAACAAATGTGATGTTTGCCGGATATGTTAACCAAGGGTATACAAGATCAGATGCTATCCAGATGGCAGCCGAGACTATGCTTCAAACTGTGGCTCCCGTAGCGTTAGGTGGGGCTACTCCAAAGACTGTACAAAGTAGGGTCGCGGAAAAAGTAGCGGCATCGGCTAAGCAACCACCTACTGCAGGCGGTATGAATGGAGCTTCTGCGGGGAAGAGTAACATACCGGACGTTATGTCTATGGACGACGCGCAGTTTTCGGCATTCGTAGATAAAGAACCCGATACGTACCATGACCTCAGAGGGGATTTTGTACCAGGGTAAGTGAAATAGTACTTGACACTACTATTCTTTAATGTAATAGTAGTGTTATTAAACACCTCGCAAGCACGGAGAGTCGAGCCTCTTTAGATTAACTACCAAAGTAGTTCTTGTTATACTGGGCAAGTAAAATATATTTTGGGCGTAAAATTTACAGTTAATAGGAGCCGCCATCCTTAGTTTTTTATTTTAACTTTATAGGAGAAAGCAAAATGGCTTTTACTAACTTTGCCGCACTAACTTCTGAACAGAAGAAAGTATGGTCACGTGACTTATGGAAATATGCACGTAATAACTCTTTCATTAATAAATTTGCAGGATCAGGCTCTAATGCTATGGTTCAGCGTATTAGTGAGCTTACTAAAACTGAGCGTGGAGACCAAGCGGTCATCACACTTTTAACTGATCTTGAAGGCGACGGTACTGTAGGTGATAATACACTTGAAGGTAACGAAGAGCAGATCAAGGCATACGATAAAGTAATTCGCATTGACCAAATCCGTCACGCGAATCGTACTACAGGTCGTATGGCTGATCAGAAAACTATCGTTAACTTCCGTGAGAACTCACGTGATGCATTAGCATATTGGTTGTCAGATCGTATGGATCAGATGGCATTCTTGACTATGTCAGGCGTTGGTTTTAATTATACTACTAGTGGCGTAGCACGTTCAGGGTCTAGTCTTGCTAGTCTTGAGTTCGCTTCAGATGTAAGCGCACCTACAGCTAATCGTCACTTCCAGTGGGATGCGACTAATGGACTTTCAACTGGCGATGTTACTGCAGTAGGCGCAGCTGATACTCCTAGTTATGCTATGCTTGTCGAGATGAAAGCTAAGGCTAAAGATAAGTTTATCCGCGGTATTCGTGCAGGCGGCGGCGAGGAAGTTTTCCACGTCTTTATGTCTCCACAGGGTATGGCTAAACTTAAACTTGATTCAGACTACCTAGCTAACGTTCGTAACGCTGGTGTTCGTGGATCTAAGAATGAGCTCTTTGCTGGTTCAACTTCTGTGCTAGTAGACGGTATGTGGATTCATGAATATAGCCACGTACTAACTCCAGCAGCATCAGCTGATACTGGTGAAGGTGCTTGGGGCGTTAAGGGTCAACGAGTTCTTATGTGTGGAGCTCAGGCTCTCGCTATGGCTGACCTTGGCAAACCTTCTTGGGACGAGAAAGATTTCGACTATAATAATCAGAAAGGTATTAGTACCTCTAAGATTATGGGTATGTTGAAACCTAAGTTCCATTCAATCATCGATTCTGGCGTTGAAGACTTCGGTCTAATCGCAGTCGATACTGCTATTTAATGGAGAACTATCATGGCAATTACTAAAGATGCTGGTCGTCAGACTACACTTACTGCAGATGTGGATTTCACGTTTGCTTCGCTAACTAATGGTTCTGCTGAAGCTGCTATTGACCTACCTAATGGTGCGGTTGTAACAGGAGGTTTTGTCGTAGTTGACACTGCTTTCTCTACAGGCGCTACACTAGATGTAGGTGATGGTGGTGACGACGACCGTTATACTTCAACTGCTGTTGCAGTAACTACTGGGCGCACAGCTCTTACCTTAACAGGGTATGAGTATACTGCGGCTGATACTATTGATATTACTATGAACTCTACGGCTACTGCTGGTGCAGCACGCCTAGTAGTTGAGTATTATGTTGATGGTAGATCTAGTGAGGTACAGGCGTAAAACCCTAATGGCCCTCCCTATTGGTTTAGCGGGGGCCACCAAGTTTCCTCATTGGTGATGTGGAAAACCGACAACACTGGTCTTTTCTGGTGTTGTCCCTATTTTTTTAAGGTGTGGCATAATGGCATTATTATTTTCAAGATTAGGTATTAGATTTACCAACGGTGTAGAAAGAGGATATATACCCTCTAGGCGACCTATTGATATTGACGATAGTCTTGTTGATGCGGCACTTGCAGCAGGAGCGGAGCTCATAGGAGCCCGTCCTGAACCTACCCCTGTACAAATTACAGCGGTAGTAGATGAACCCATTGATGGGGCTAGCGCGGAGCTTATAGCAGCGCTTAAAGATATGATGGATAAGGAGAGTAACCCGCTGACAGCTAGGGGCTTGCCTAGGCTTGATACATTAAAAGAGTATTATGGTAAGGATATAACTACTGCGCAGCGTGATGCGGCTTGGGAAGCTATGTAATGGCCTTAGCTAGCGCAGTTATCAGTCGTGTACGAGACCTGCTTAATGATACAGGTAGCGTTAAGCATTGGACAGATAATGAGATGCTACGATGGCTCAGTGATGCACAGCGTGATATAGTGTCTCAGATCCCTACTGCTAATACAACTATAGCTTCGTTTACTCCGGTAGCCAGTAGTAGCGAGCAGAGTTTATCAGGAATAAGTAACTTCCATAGGCTTCTTAAAGTTATGCGTAATACGCATGATACAGATAATAGGGTCACGCTATTAAGTACAGAGGACGAACTCGGGATTATTAGTACAAGTTGGCATACAGCAGCGGTTAATTCTAAAGCAACAGCTGAAAGATATGTGTATGATTTAGTATCCCCAGATGTTTTCTATGTATACCCAAATGTAAATACGACAACTAGGCTTGAGCTAAAATATTCGACTTTACCTATTGAGGTATCTGCTACTGGCGATACTTTAGAGCTCCCAGATGAGTTCTTACCACTTATGACAGATTATATGGTGTATAGAGCGTTTGCAAAGGATACAGATTTTGGCAGTACAACTAATGCTAAAGTTTATTTAGATAATTATAATGCGGGAATAGCCGCCAGAGGTGCATCGTAAATGGCACAGGTAGCATTTGAAACTTTAGCCGATGAACTACGAATAGATATTCCAGAGGTAGTTGATGCTCTAGCTATCCGTGAAGTTCGCAATATAGCGATAGATTTCTGTGAGCGGACTCGTTGCTGGAAGTTCGAGCAGGATACTATAATAACCACGACTAATAGTGAATATGATATGGAGCCTCCATCAGGGGCGGTCGTATCTGAGATTATCAGAGTTGAGTACGGTGGCACTATCCTCGTGGGAAAACCTTATGAGAAGCTGATTAATTATACATCTGGGGCTACCCAGTATTATGGGATGATTAACCCTAAGGTAATAAGACTTTCACCTACTCCGGTAGCGGGTAAGGCACTAGATATGCTGGTAGTGCTTAAACCGTCTACGACTGCTAAACGGATTGAAGATTATATATTTAATGAGTATTCTGATGCTTTCAGGCATGGGGCACTTATGAGGCTATTTGCTATGGCTAATAAGCCGTGGACTGATGGGTCTTTAGCGGGATATCATAGGGATGAGTACCGTGATCTTATAGACGTAATTACAACTAAAAGTGAGACAGGCGGCGTTAGGACAATGCACACAGTTCAATACGGGGGCATCTAATGGCCTCGGTATCATTTAAATTATTTAAAGGTATATCCCCAAAGTTAGATCCTAAAGAGTTGCAGGGCGGGTATGCACAGATAGCCTCAAATATAGACCTTACCTCAGGTAAATAAACCCGTTAAAATCCCCGTTAGCATCAGGGAGTAGCACATTTTCAGCTGTTGCTAAAAGTTTATATGGGTTTCCTAATGGGGCTGGTACTTTATGGTTTGAGGATAACGACGAGCATAGCGTAGTACAAGGGGCAGTACCAGGGACTACTGAGAACAGAACTTACCTTAGTGGTGGGGCAGTTCCAGAGATGACATATGCCTCACTAAATACTGGAGTAGCACCGTTCCCTAATACTACACGCCGTCTTGGGGTTCCACCTCCGGTTAGCGCACCAGGTATTGGTACGCCAAGTACAAAGGATGAGCATACTGATCCAGCTGATTCAGATAAAATTACTACTGCATATGTGTGTACTTACGTTACGGACCAGTATGAAGAAGGTCCTCCTAGTGTGCCATCTGGACTTATTGATATATATTATGTAGATCAAGAAGTGACCGTTACAGTTCCTAGTACGCCAAGCATTACAACTCCTATGGGCGCACCCACACCTAACATAACGAAGGTGCGTATATACCGTGTAGCTACAGGTACGACTGGAGCAGCATATCAGTATGTGACGGAGACTACTCCGGGCAACGTTATAACAGACGGTACGCTTACAGAGAATCTAGCCGCGTCTATTACTAGCACTAACTGGCTTCCACCACCTCCATTCAACACAGTAGCGGTTTCATCAACTACATACCAGTATGACTGGGCCTACCCTACAGGTGCGCTCAAAGGTCTTACTATGATGGCTAACGGCATTATGGCAGGGTATACAGGTAAAGAGATTTGTTTTAGTGAAGCCTACTACCCACATGCTTGGCCTGAAGAGTATCGGATCACTATAGACTATGACATAGTGGGATTAGCTGCAGTTGGACAGACACTTGTGGTATCCACTAAGGGCAACCCTTACCTAGTTACTGGTGTATCACCTAACTCACTTACGCAAACTAAGCTAGAGGTTAATCAGGCTTGTGTGTCTAGTCGTAGTATGGTGGACATGGGTGAGAGTGTTCTATATGCAGCACCAGATGGTATTGTTCAAGTTAAGAGTTTTGGAGCTAAGTTAGTTACAGGAGATATTATAGATCGTGACTACTGGCAGAGTCTTACACCTAGCGGAATCCACGCCTATTACTGGGAAGATAAGTATGTAGGTTTCCACAGTACTGGCGGGTTTATATATGCCCCGAGCAGCAATGACTTTACTACGTTTACTCATACGGCTACGGCGGGGCACAATATATTAGAAGAGGATTCACTGTATATATCGCAGGGTACGAGTATTACTAAGTGGGCACAAGGTACCGCGGGTACGTTTACATGGAAATCTGCTGAGTTAATGTTAGATAAACCTTTAGCCTTTTCAGCAGTACAGGTTATAGGTCATCATACAGTTGCTGAACCTGTAGTACTTACACTGACTTTAGATGGGGTTGAGCAGACAGCAGTGTCTATTACAAGTAATAGTCCAGTTAGGTTGCCTAGCTACCCAAGAGTCTATAAGTATGAGATACAAGTATCAGGTACTACCACAGTTGATTCTATAACTTTAGGTAATACGATAAAGGATCTAGGTTCCCTATAATGTCAGAGACTAAGATACCAGCTATCCCAGAACCACCACAGGGAGCTTTGTATGGGTTCCTATCAGCCGTAAAGAATGCAGTTGAAGTAAGGCTAGGGTTAAGAGGAGATAAGCTTGACAGAGCTGTAACGCTTAGAGAGCTGTTTAGTTCTGGGGTTATTACAGGTATTAGTGGTGGTATTAGTGCTCCAGTATCTAGTGGGTCAGCTTGGGGGTATACTTTAGCAGTTCCTCCAGTTGACCTAACACCCCCTCCAGCACCTAACTCACTAACCTCTGGAGCTACATGGAGCCAGATACTCCTTGAGTGGGATTGGGGGACATACTCTAATCACGATGTTACTGAGATATGGCGTAGTGATTCACAGACTTGTACGTTTGACCCTAGCTATGCTGATGGCTGTGCGATGGTTAGCCATGCTGGGGGTAAGACCTATAATGATACAGTTGAAGATTTAGTAGGGACTGATGGTTTAGGACGTGGGTACTACTACTGGGTTAGGTTAAAATCAACTGCTGGAATTACAGGTGATTCTTACCCTGATGCACTAAGCGGTCACTACGCTACAACTACGGCTAGTCCTAGTGAGATAATGGAGTTACTTACAAAGTCTATAACGTCGTCAGAGCTATCGGCTAATCTAATTTCTAACATTACAACAACGATGTATACTACGAGTGGGGTTAAACCTACCACTAAGCCAGATGGCTCCTCTCTGGTGGTAGGTGATCTCGTAGTTGATGAAGCTAATAATTTTATAATATACCGTTATGCTGGATTAGATGGCAGCACTCCACCTGTACCTATATGGGTATCTATTAGGGATAGCGGTATAGCTCAGGCACTTGGTCTGGCAGGAGGTGCACAAGCTACAGCAGATGGCAGTATTCAAGGGTTTTTTCAGGATGCTGAGCCTAGTATAGCTCAATCCTCTTTTGGGGATATATGGATAGATACTGATAATTCAGCTGTATTAGATAGTAGTG
>Ga0209044_1002427_pt1 | contig 10177 bp, 11 predicted proteins | sample SaaInlV_130m_DNA_FD_184655 | JGI IMG/M metagenome (GOLD analysis project Ga0209044, IMG submission 184655) | Marine microbial communities from expanding oxygen minimum zones in the Saanich Inlet - SI037_S4LV_130m_DNA (SPAdes) (version 2) | ecosystem: Environmental > Aquatic > Marine > Intertidal... | reverse complement strand
TTTAGCTGGTTTTGCTTCAGCTTTTTTTGTTACTTTTTTAGCTGGTTTTGCTTCAGCTTTTTTTGTTACTTTTTTAGCTGGTTTTGCTTCAAGAATTTTTGTCTTCTTTTTTAATTCTTCAATTTCAGCTTTAATTTTTTTTGCTTCATCAATTTTTGTCATATCATTACCTCATGTTTTAAACTCAATTTGTTACTTTTTTTATAATAATTCATTCCTATTTAACAGTAAATGTTCCAGTAGTAGAAATATTTGATAAGTCATTAGAAACTAAATCTGCGACCATTTGATAAGAGCCAGGAATCGTTATGACTTTAGAGAATTTATCATTAATTGGAAATAAAGTTCCATTTTCTATACATTGATTAAAAAAACCACCCTGAGTTACTACATCCTTATTTACAGAGGTGTAAATTGTAACATATAGATCACCACAATTAAACGAAGAATCATTTACTTTAACTTGAACTTCTATTGGTTCTGAAACAAGGTATTGACTTGAAAGTCCAATAATTTTTAGATCTGAACCGTGTGATGATGATCCTTCTGAATTGGATATGGGCCACATATTTAGCTCTCTGTCAGGTTTTTGAACAATATCAGCCATTACAGCTGTTCCAAATACGATTGAGAAAATTACAGGTAAAACAAATACAACAATTAGTCTAGATGATACCATTTTGTTATGAATTAAGTAATTCCCTTATATCTATTTAGCAAAAATTGTGACTAAGACTACAATATGACGAATAAGTTAAATCGTATCTGTGTAAATATCGCTATATGCGACTTAGAAAATTCAGAGTTAGGGCATATCGATGTATTCATGATTCTGGCGAGATTACTGTAGGAGACTTGGCAGCTTTTGTTGGAAGAAATGAAAGTGGCAAAACAACCATCTTACAAGCACTGACACTGTTAAACAGAGATGAAAAAATTTCAGATCTGGATCTTTGTGATGAAATGTCAGAGGAGCTTAAAGAAGAAATCAATCTAGCTGAAGGTGAATTTGAATTTAATGAGTATGAAACAGAAATACTAAAAGAAAAATTTCCAGAATTACCACAAATTAAAAAAATTAAATTATTTAGAACAAATAGAAATCCAAAAGTACAATACGAATTTGAAGATGCAGAGATTAGTGAGATTAAGGATGAAGGACTTAATTCATGGGAAAACTTTACAAAAGAAATTCTTGAATTTTTAGATACACTTCCAAATCACATTAGAATTCAAATTGATACAAAATTATTTAATGGTTCAGTTCCAAAAAATCAAGAATCATTTGATAGTGGAATGGCAGAATTTAGTAATGAATTACATGTAATTGCAATTGAAGAATTACAAATTATTGCAGAGTGGGAGAAAATATATCACAAATCAGAAAATCAATTTTCAAATCTTCTTAGTGGTGAAAGTCAAAAGGTAGCACTACAAAATTTTATTTCTGCAGAATTACATCCAAGATTTGTTTATTTTTCAGATTATAAAAAAATTTATGGCAATATCAACTTAAATGAATATCTAAGAAAAGAAAATGAACAGAAACAAGATTCTATTGAATTTGTTGAAGAATTTGATAAAGCTGAAACAGTTAGGAATTTGTTTTATTTAGCAGAGTTAGACATGAATGAATTAGATGAAGTAAAAGAACAGCCATCAAAATGTATCAAGTTACTTAACACTGCAAGTAATAGATTAACCAAAAAATTGAATCCAGCATGGAAAGGAGATCCTATTCATGTTGACTTGAGATACAATCCAGGAAACATAATGAGTGTAGTGATTTCAGATGTACATAAGGATGGAACGATTACAAATACAGGGTTGTTAAATAGACGTGCAGAAGGTTTCAAATGGACATTTTCATTTATTGTAAACTTTGCAGCTGAAACACAACGCTCAGAATTAAAAGAAGCTATTTTGCTTTTAGATGAGCCTGCAAGAAATCTTCACCCAACACAACAAATGGGAATTTCGGATTTATTGAAAAATTTAGCAGGATCAAATCAAGTTTTGTATGCAACACATTCACCATTTATGATATTTGATTATACACCAGGAAATCTACTAGTAGTAGAATTAGATAAAAGAAAACATCTGAGTAGAATATTTTATGATTATTGGAATGCAGATGATAAAACATTGACACCTATTTTGTATGGATTATGTAGGGGCCAAGTAGAGGCAATTGTAGATAGAGAAATTGGAACAAATTCCAGACCAGTAATAATTGTAGAAACAATGTCAGATTCAATGTACCTTAATTCATTTGATAAATTTTTGCAAGATCCAAATATTTCAATGAATCCACTGAATGTAATTGCTGCATATAATAAAAATTCAGTATTACCTTTAGCAATATTTTATAGAAATCACGGATACAAAACATTTGTTTTGTTAGATAATACTGAAGAATCTAAGCAAATTTCTGCACAATTAGAATCAAATCAATTTTCTGCAATTCAGACAATATTTTTTGAAAGAGAAGGTAAGAAATTGGAATCAATAGAAGACTATGTGGTAATTGAAGATTATTTACATGCAGTTAATCAAACTTATGAAATTAAATTAAGACAAGAAGGATACTCAAATTTATCTCCAGATAGCATAGATTCTAAAGATTCTAAAGGAATTTTAGAAAAATTAAGAAGAGTATGGCAAGAACATAATGACGATGATTGGGGAGAATTCAATAATGAAGAAATCACTAGATACATTTGTGAAAAAATCACGTTAGAAGAAACCAATTTCTTATCAGATAAAACTAAAGATCAATTCAGATCATTATACAGATTAATTGCTGAAAGAATTAGACAATATCAAAATACAGCAACCAAGCCAGATCTTGAAAAATATCAAAAGAAAAGGAAATAAAGAAAATGATGTTTATGAAAAATAACAAATTAGAAAAAGAATTTAATCCAAATATGAAAAAAACAACGAATATAAAAAAATCTTCCAAAAGAGGAATTTTTCTTTCAGTAATCATATTATTTTCAATATCATTAATTTTAACTCCATTAAACGGATATGCTAAAGAAATGGATGTGAAAAGTGTAGGATTGGACAAGACTACAATTATTACATTTACAAATGATGGATCCAAAGATCTTAAAACATTTAGAATTTGGTTAAGTCAAGATACTAATTTCCAATCATTTAAAACAGAAAATGGATGGATAGGTGAAAAAACTCCACAAGGAGTAATAATCTTTACATCATCAGAATCAATTAAAAAAAATGAATCAGTAAAATTTGGAATAAAAACAGATAAACCAAATCCAATAATTAATTGGAAGGGACTAGATGAGAGAAATGCCATAATAGATACAGGCGTAACATTAACAACAAAAATACAAAAAGTTGATGAAAATCCAATAATAGAATCAAAAAATAGTATTAATAGTAACGGAGAGATTTTTGCAGATTCAACATTCAGAATAATTCCAGATAAACCAAATAGCGGTTCAACAATCAGAGTTACAGGAGATTCATTTGAAGCATCAGAAATATTTGATTTTTATATAAATACAAATAAAATTGGAAGTTTTGAAACAGATGAATCAGGATTCTTTATTACTACAATGAAAATTCCTAATGAACAAAAAAATGAAAGAGTAGATTTTAAAGTTAAAAACAAACAAGGGCAAGAAAAAGTATTTAGCGTAAGATTAGGTGAGGGAATAAATAGAATTACAGAGGATGTAACTACAAAATTAACATTAACAGGTATTGGGAACACAATGCATCAAGGAGATACTTTAGATATTTCTGGACAAGGTGTTCCAAATACTTCAATTACAATAAAAATTTTAAATCCAAACCAGATTACAACTAACACTAGAATAACACAAGTAGACAGTACAGGTAAATGGGAATTAAATGAACCCATAAACATACCACTAGATGCAATTTTTGGTAAATACAGCATTACAATTTCTGATGGTAAAAATCAACTTTTAAAAAATTGGGAAATACAAACAAATAAAAAAATCCTAATTGAATCCAGTAAAAAAATATTTGATGCAGGTGATTTAATTAAATTTAATGGAACTGGAGTTCCAAATGTCCAAATGGAATTGATTTTAGAAAATCAGTTAGGGGATGAAATTGCATCAGAAATTATAGAGGTAGATGATTCAGGATTTATAAATTTTGAATATCAAACTACAGAAAATGACGATATTGAAGGAACATGGACATTAATTGTGAATCAAGGAGACGATACAGAGTATATCCATGTGGGATATGATCAAATTCCAAATATTCCAGTTATTGTAAATTTTGATAAAGAAAATTATCAAACAACAGAATCAGCAATAATTACTCTAGTAGGAGAGCCATCAGATAACGTAAAAATTATCATAATTAACCCAACAGGTGGAATTCAAGGAGAAGACATTCCACTTACATTACAAGAAAATGGTAAAGCAAAATATAGTTTAGATCTATCAGGATATTCATCAGGGATTTATTCAGCAGTAATTCAAAAAGGTAATTCTCAAAATAGTGAACAATTTTCAGTAGGATTACAAACAGGATCAGGACCTATTGAAGCAAAAACCACACAAACAGAATATTCACGAGGAGATAGATTGTTAATATTGGGCAATGCAAATGCAAATTCTTTAATGGCAACTACTTTATTTGATCCTTCAGGAAAAGAAATTAAAAAAGTGAGCACTCCAACAAACAATGATGGAATATTTTCAGAAAATAGAATAAAAATTCCAAAAGATGCCCAAGTAGGACTGTGGAAAATTCTGATCACAAGTGGTCAAAATATGACTCCTATTGAAATAAACATAACATCCAAAATGGATCAAAAAATGAGTGTTAGTGTGACTGAAAATGTTGAAAGAGGAGAAATAATTGAAATCACAGTGTTCACATCAGATAACAATACGATTAGAATGAAAATAATGGATGCAAATAATGAAATCATTGAAGAATCATTAACTTGTACCGTAACAAAAGAAATGAAGTGTCAAACATTTTGGATTGTTCCAAAAGAAACAATTCCAGGAACATATACAATCAGTGTAACAAATAACATTCATGAAGACTCAACAATATTTGTAGTCAATTCGAATTAAAACAATTTTATTTCACCTAATTAGAGAAACTATAATGAATTTAAAAGACAAAATAACAGAATATCCAAATTTTCCAAAAAAAGGAATATTATTTAGAGATTTTAGTCCAATTTTAAAAGATCCATCATCATTATCATATATTGCAGATGAATTTTCAAAACATTTCCATCCAAAGGATGTAGATGTATTTGCAGGAATTGAGTCGAGAGGATTCCTACTTGCAACAATTTTGGCATTAAAATACAACAAAGGTATGATAATGATTAGAAAAGCAGGAAAATTACCAGGAAAAACTGCAAAATTGGCATACACAATTGAATATGGGAAGGACACAATTGAAATACAAAAAGATGTAATTGAAAAAGGTCAAAAAGTTGTAATTTGTGATGATTTGTTAGCAACAGGTGGGACAGCAAAGGCATCAGGTAAATTAATTGAAAAAGTAGGTGGGGATATCACAGGATTTGCATTCATAATAGAATTAACAGAATTGAATGGAATTAAAGGACTTAGTAAATACAATTGTAAATCATTGGTGAAATATTAATGGAAAAAGATGTAGAAATTGGTATTTTTGGTGGAACTGGAATTTATGATTCAGGATTACTGGAAAATGCACAAGAAATCGAAATAGATACACCTTATGGAAAACCATCAGATACCATAACAGTAGGAATTTTCAAAGGAAGAAAAATTGCATTTCTTCCAAGACACGGAAAAAAGCACACAATACCTCCACACATGATTAATTTTAAAGCAAATATCTGGGCATTCAAAGAATTAGGAATTACAAGAATCATTGCACCATCAGCAGTTGGAAGTTTAAAGGAAGAATTAGAACCAGGACATTTTGTTTTACCAACACAATTTTTAGATTTTACAAAATCAAGAGATGGATCATTTTCTGAGGATGGTAGAGTAATCCATATTTCAGTTGCAGATCCATTTTGTCCAGAATTACAATCATCAATTCTCAAAGTAACAGATGAACAAAATATTGGAATCCATAAAGATTGTACCTATGTATGCATTGAAGGTCCGCGATTTTCAACTAGAGCAGAATCAAAATTCTATAGAACAACAGGTGCAGATATTATTGGAATGACACTTGTCCCAGAATGTCAACTTGCTAGAGAAGCTCAAATGTGTTATGCATCAATTTCAACAGTTACAGATTATGATGTATGGGCAGATAAACCAGTTACAGCAAAAGAAGTTCTAGAAACACTTTCAAAAAATGTAGAAATTACAAAGAAAATTTTAACAGAACTAATTGATAAAATTCCTAAAACAAGAACTTGTTCTTGTGCTAAAGCATTAGAAGAAGCAGAATTCTAGTCATCTACAAAAGATTCTCTCTTGAGTCCTTCTGGAAGAGTAAGATCCCCCTGAAGTAAATTTTGTTGAAGATTCATAATTACCTCCTCAACATCATAACCTAATTTCTCTAATTCAGTTTCAGTAATTTTAGAAAGTTTAGCACCAACATTTTGTCCACCGATTCTACCAAAGGCTATTGCAGTAAAATGAAATTCATGATTGTCTAATATAAAATTGCCATTAATTTTTGCAGCCATCTGGCTACCATGAATGTCATTAATGTGAACTTTAAGATCCATGAGTAATTCTAAATCTCTATAGCTTTGTTAACATTGTCTTCAATCAAAAAGCTCCAATGTTGTTCATCTTCAATTTTAAAATTTTCACTTTTCAAAGAAATAACTTTTTCATCCAAACATTCGTGTTGAATTGAACCATTTTCTTTTAATTTTACTAATTTCCATTTGTATTTTCCTTGTTGTAATTTACATACATTAACTGCCCATTTTGCATCAGAATCAATTTTAGGCATGCCAACTACATCAGTTAATTCTTCAATTCCAAGCTGCTTTTCTTCACAGAAATATTTCTTACAAACACCACATCTCCATACATCAACAGAACCAATAGTTCGTTCATCTATGTTGAGATTAACTACACCATAGTATGTAATCTGAGGATTATCGCAGCATTTGTAAACTGCAGGAGCTTTTACTTTTTCTTCTTCAGGTTTGTCTACAGTTTTTTCAGAGTCGCTCAATATTGTTCACAAATTATTAGTATTATTTAGTTCTTGCATCATCATAAGGTTGTTCTAAAATTACTCCTATATTATCAACAATTTTATTTCGTTTAAATTCAATATGTTCTCTTTCACACATTTTTCTATACATGTTAACAGCAGTAAACCTTGGATGCATTGCTTCAAATTCAGTTTCAGAAATATCAATGAAAGCACCAAGACTCATTAAATCAGTACCAGTTTTTTGAGCAGATTCAGATGAAATTTTTAATTTGTCTGCAATTTGTATAGAAGACATTTTTCCATACCAAGTAACTAACAAGTAAGTTTTAGCCTGTATGGGTGTTAATTTGATTTCAGAAATTAAATCATTTTCAAGTTTTGATGAATCCATTATTTTTTAAAGAAATTAAGAAGTACATAAAACATGAGGAAATAAATTATTTTTTAACTAATATTTTTTTTGAGATTTTTAAACTAAATCCCATAGCAATGAAATGCACAATTGCACCTACAATAATAGCAGTTATCAGATTATCAAGAACAATCCAAGTAATCAAAAAGGTGAGAATTGATGGGATCGTTACAATTGCACCCATAATAGTTCCTTTCAAGATAATTTCACTAATCTTAAGTTTAGATTTTGTTGAATCAGGCAACAGGAAAATTATCAAAAATGGTAATAAAAATCAAAGATACTTTATATTTGGTGGGCACTGATTTGTATCACTTGTCAAGTTATAAGAAGACATATTCAAATGAACAATCATTAAATTTTGTAATTCCGATAATTGTAATTTTATTTTTAGGAATAATTTACATAATGACTCAAAGGGCAGATTCAGGTTATGTCAGTTTTATTTTAATTGGAGGTGCAGCAATTACAATGATCTATTGGGTTAAAGTAATTAAAAAAATGGCAGTTGAGCAAAAACCTGCAACATATGATCAAGCAAGAGAACAAGAAACAAAGAATTGGGTATACGACTTAATCAAAGGTGAAGGAGAATTTGTTTTTGTTGCAGAAGTTCCAGGTCCTGAAGATAAAATAGCAGTGAGATTAGTAGATGGCATATTATATGTTCGCGGTACAGGAGGATTTTCAAAAGAAGTTCCAATTGAAGGTGCCAATGAAATGCAAATAATGGATTTCAAATATAGAAACGGCGTATTAACACTAAGAATAAAATAACTAAAGACTTTTTGCTAATTCTAATTTTTGTGGTAAATATTTATCAGTAATATTTGTAAGACCATATTTTGAAAAAGCCTCTAGTTCAGCTTTTCTTTTTAATTTTAAAAATACATCCAATTCTTTTTTCCAAATACCATCTTGATATCTAGGATCCTTTTGTAAATCATAACACCTCTTAATATCAGATTCAGTCATTGGGATCGTAGGTAACTTGTATTTCTCAATATCAGTAGCCCATACTCCAACCCATTTTGCATCTGGAACGGTTAATTCTCTAAGATGTGCAGCATTAGCTGAACCAGATTTAATTACCATTGCAATATGTTCTCCATACACATCACCATCAGTAAGACAGATGACAGGTAATTTCATTTCATCATGAAGTCTTTTCAATAAAGTTCTGGTAGAACGTGGGGCTTGTCCACCAGTGTTAATGATAATAGATTTGAATTTTTTATCAACTTGTTCTTCAACAAATCTTGTAAACAAACCACCTTTCTCAATTGCAATTACAATTTCAGCACTAGTATCAACTAATTCTGCAGTTGTCAAACTAGGACCAATCGAATAACCATCGGGATGGTTAGCCAAATTCATAGTCTTGCCCTCATAACCAGGAATAGTATATTCAATATTTAGATCACCAAAAATAGAACTTCTTTCTTCAGGAAAAATATGAAAATCTTCTCGAGCTCTAGAAGTAACAGCCTCTAAATCTACAATAATATTATCAGATTCAGATTGGTCCTCAAATTCAACAGCAAAAGCCTGTGAGGAATAATAAACATCTCTCAAAGTTGATGATTTTCGTTCATTAGTTAACCTATTTGCAAAAAATGCCAACCACATTAATTGTGTAAATGATCTTAATTGTGCTGAATTTCGAGAACTTCTCAAAGCAGCATTATTACCCAAAATGTATTGTCGGAGTTTTTTATCATAGACAATATTACTTACAGATCTGCTAGGAATTGAAAATTTTGGAAATTGACCGTTATCTAGATCGTCATATATTTTTGCGCCATGACTTTTGAGCATTTCAAGAATAGTTTTTTGTTTATCATCGGCTTTTTTACTTCGAGCTTTAATTTTATTTTCTTTTTGTTTTTTACTTGTTGCCAATTTCATTTTCCTCCTTTACTGCTTTTTTATTTTCAGTTGCAATTTCAGTTTCTAACATTTTCTTATAATTAGGTTCTTTTTTCTTTCCAGAAAGTTCTGTACAAAATTCTGCAATCATTGGAATGTATTTTGCATAAAGATTAGCTCGTTTTTTTGCCATTTCAGCTTGACCACGTTTAGACATGAAAGAAGAAAGTTTTCTAGACAAAAATTGTAATGCCAATCTTAATTCTCGTTCTATCTCTTGTCTATCTGCAACATTTTCTTTTCCTGCAGTTTTGTATGGAATTCTAGTTGAACAAATATGAGATACAATAATGAAAGGTGGTTCACCTTTAACCTTGTATCGTCCCCAATCAGTATCATTTACAACTTTAATCACAACATCACTCCCTTCATCATAAAGTAATGGAATTCGGTTAGCATACCGATACACATGAGGTCCACCTGTTTTAATATCACCACCATAAGCAATTCCCATTTCAATAATAAAAGGAAATCCAGAATAAGCAGATGCCGGACGTTGAACTACAGCGACAAAATCAGGATTAAAGAATTTTTTTATTCCTTTTTCTAGGGGTTCTGCGCCTAGGGGAGCTAAACAACTTGAATCAGGAGCCATAAAATCATCAAATTTCTGAAGTGCATCACTCAGATTGACAAGTTCTTGATTGGTTAGAGTTCCCATTCTTTTTTCTG
>Ga0209044_1002398_pt1 | contig 10275 bp, 7 predicted proteins | sample SaaInlV_130m_DNA_FD_184655 | JGI IMG/M metagenome (GOLD analysis project Ga0209044, IMG submission 184655) | Marine microbial communities from expanding oxygen minimum zones in the Saanich Inlet - SI037_S4LV_130m_DNA (SPAdes) (version 2) | ecosystem: Environmental > Aquatic > Marine > Intertidal... | reverse complement strand
GTCAGTGGTTGCAATCGCTCTCCTTTTGATTGGACACGGAATCGTGGATTGATATTCAGTGATTACTTCATTGAAAGTTGCATGGGCCCCCTTGCAACATCCGTCAGTTGGATGGGTAGTCTCTGCTCATACCCTGTGAGTCAAGCGCTCAGCCCTTTGCAACCAATGCACAGTCATTGCTCACACTCGTTGCGTTGGCAACAAAGCCCACTGTAACCACTACTCATCCAGTTGCTAAAGGCTTGCAAAGCTAAGGAAACAATCGTTATTCAAATCTCAATGATTGCTGCAAATGCAGTTCTTGTTGAATATATATTGATGATTACACTTGCTGCTAAATCTGAACTGACAGCACTGCTGTCACCCCCATAATTTTCGCTTGAAGACGCGCCTTGACTCCAACCCCATGTGACGAGAGACCCATCGGACTTCAATGCTGCAAATGCACCGAATGTGGAATAAATATCAATAACGCCAGAACTCAATTCGGAACTCACAGAACTGCTATCGCCACCATGATTACTACCCCATGTAACGACTGAACCATCGAACTTCAGCGCTGCAAATGCCCTCCCCGTAGTATAAATCTCAATAACACCAGAACTTAATTCGGAACTCACAGAACTGCTATCTGCCGCCCCCCACGTAACTACAGAACCGTCTGACTTCAAGGCTGCAAACGAGAATTCTGTACCATAGATTTCAATAACGCCAGAACTCAAGTCAGAACTCACGGAACTGCTGTCGCCACCAGATCCTGAACCCCACGTAACTACAGAACCGTCGGATTTCAAGGCTGCAAATGCCCCCGTCGACGAGGTATATGCTGACACAATATCGATTACATCAGAACTCAAGTCAGAACTCACGGAACTGCTGTCGCCACCACGTTCTGCCGATCCCCACGTAACTACAGAACCGTCAGACTTCAGCACTGCAAATGCGGACCCAGTATAGTAGATATCAACGACATCAGAACTTAAATCGGCACTCACGGAACTGCTGTCGCCACCATGTCCTTCCGCTCCCCAGGTAACTACAGAACCGTCGGATTTCAAGGCGGCAAACGAGTATGCTGAACCATAGATTTCAATAACACCAGAACTCAAGTCAGAACTCACGGAACTGCTGTCAGCTCCACGAACTGAATCGCCCCATGTTACTACCGAACCATCGGACTTTAGGGCGGCAAATGCATACCATGAAGAATAAATATCTATCACATTAGAACTCAAGTCAGCACTCACGGCACTACTATCGCCCCCAACATTTCCAATGTTACTCAATGGCTCACCCCATGTGACGACTGAACCGTCGGATTTCAAGGCTGCAAATGCATATCTTGTTGAATATATGTCGATAACACCAGAACTCAATTCTGAACTCACGGAACTGCTGTCACCTGCACCCTGAGACTCTAAGCCCCATGTTACTACCGAACCATCGGACTTTAACGCTGCAAAGGCAGAGTCAGTAGAAAATATTTCAATAACGCCAGAACTCAAGTCAGCACTCACGGTACTACTATCGCCCGCACCTTCATCACCCCATGTGATGACTGAACCGCCATGGCATCCTTCTGAATTAACAGTCTCTCCAGCAGGGGTATTCGGGCAGAGGTCCACACTGTTCATCACACCATCAGCATCATCATCGAGTTGTGATTGTGAACAACCGTCAGCATCTACAGTTTCTCCAGCAGGAGTTAATGGACAAAGATCGACACTGTTCATCACGCCATCTCCGTCATCATCGAGTTGTGATTGTGAACAACCGTCAGTATCGACGGTCTCTCCTGCAGGAGTGAGTGGACAGAGGTCAAGATTGTTCATCACTCCGTCACCATCACCATCTGATTGTGATTGAGAGCACCCGTCAGTATCGACGGTCTCTCCAGCAGGAGTAAGTGGACAAAGGTCAAGGTTGTTCATCACGCCATCTCCGTCATCATCGACTTGTGATTGTGAACAACCGTCAGTATCGACGGTCTCTCCTGCAGGAGTGAGTGGACAGAGGTCAAGATTGTTCATCACTCCATCACCATCATCGTCCAATTGATTGTCAGCACAACCGTTGGCATCAACAGTAGCTCCAACGTCAGTATCAGGACACAAGTCATCAGCATCAGTAATTCCATCTTCATCTGTATCTGGTAATTCACAGCCTGTGGCATCGACAACAGCACCTGCAGGGGTATTCGGGCAAAGGTCAACATCATTCATCACAAGGTCGCCATCATCATCCAATTGATTGTCAGCACATCCATCTAAATCCACTGATAATCCAGTATCGGTATCTGGACAGAGGTCATCAGCATCCACGACAGTATCATTATCCAGGTCGACTTGGTTCGATAAATCTGTACATCCGGCGAGTGAAACGGTTAACATCATCAAAGCAAAAAGAACAGTTTGCAATTTCTTCATGGAGATTCCACTCCTCATGAAGTAAATGAATACAACGGGTCCCGTTATGCTCGTATACGAGCATGTCGGTACCGTTCCGACACCCGTTAGTTGCATGGGTATTGGATGGGTTCAAGCCCAATCATGGACTACATTTTCCACCCATAATTTCAATGCTCATGCAAGCGAGGCAAAGGTATGTGGGATGTTATTACCGTAATTCTACTCTTCCTGCTGTTATCCTTCGGAGTTTGGCGTTCCTTCACCTCAGGTGTATTGAGAGGAGCGATTGAGTTCACAAAACTCGCAGCGAAAATGGAAAACGACATGTTTGACGGTGAAACTAAAACATTCGTTCTCGAAAGAAACGGTAAAGAAAAAGCCGTTAAAATCAAAACGATTAACAATGCATGGAACTCTATTGTCTCACCACGAACGTCCTCCGGCAGCCTTTATTTTGGCCTAAAGCGAGAAAACGGTCTTCATCTTGATTTTTCGGCATGGAGCGACGGGGAAGATGATTTCATGACATTAATTGAGAAGGATGGAAATAAAGTCATTAAGGAATCCGAATATAATCTTGAAAAAAAGGGGCTAGCGCCTGCCATTTACGCATTGGTAGATCTCATAGAACGAATGAGTTCTACTTCCACAGTTTGGGATGAGGTTTCTTAGGACAGGGAATGAATTTCAAACCATAAACCGAGGGCCCCCTTAGATTGAATGGGCGAACAAAGGGTCGGTTGGATGCCCCTTGTTGGAAGCACCAACTAACCAACTCGTGTATATTGGAAGGGGTCAACTGAAACCCCTTCCAACTGAATATGGTAGTTTGATGGGCTTTGCGTGGGTCGGTTTTCTCGCTACCGTTCCGACTGGCCCACTGCTAACCCTTGCAAACACTCACTTTGAACACATGGGTTTGAGCATAGACCCTTGTGTATCTCCTTCTTCGTGACGACTATATCATTCACAAAACCGTGACGGGTCTGATTAATCTTAGTCATGATTAATTACTAAGGGGGCTTTGATTGCTATATGCGTCTAATGGCTTTATTCATAATTACAACCTTACTCTTGGTTCCATTATCAGGGTGCATTGGAGATGATTCTACAGATGGTGTCAACGGTCAAGACGGGGTTGATGGTACACCGGGAATACCTGGCCAGGATGGTCAAAATGGGACCACTGGTGAACAGGGACCTCCTGGTATGGAAGGCGAAACCGGCCCTGCTGGTATGGAAGGCGAAACCGGCCCTGCAGGTACTGACGGTCTGGATGGAGTTAGTACACTAATCAACACGTTTACCGAGCCACCATCTGAAAACTGCCTCGGTGGCGGTACGAAGATAGAGGTGGGAACTGATACAGATGGAGATGGCCAGTTAAGCCCTGATGAGGTGGTTCAAAGCCAGTACATTTGCAATGGTGGATATTCAAACACAACAATGCTAACTTCCATTAGTTTACCATCAGATCACTTGGAATGTGACTCTGGTAGCAAGGTGATTTCGATAGGTTTGGATAACGGTCAGGAAGGGGGAAACAGTGCGAACGGGATTCTAGAACCAGGGGAAATCGAATCCACTACAACCATCTGTAATAAACGAGCATTAAGGATGATAAAAGATATTAATCCAGATGATACCGTTCCCGAATTTTATACTATTCCTGATTGGGAGCCGGCTGGATTAGGATCGGAACTTTTCTTCTTGTCTTCTGATGGCACCCATGGTGGTGAGTTGTGGAAAACAGATGGAACTCCTGAGGGGACAATGATGGTGAAGGACATCAATCCAGGCACTTCGAGTAGTTATCTGAATGAAATGACTGTTTTGGGAGATGAGGTTTACTTCTGGGCGAGTGATGGAGCAGTGGCATTTGGTGGACTCGTGGAAGAATTATGGAAGACAGATGGAACTCCTGAGGGGACAATTAAGGTGAGAGATTCATTTTCAAATGCGATTCGTAAAGGAACATGCAATTCGGAGGAATTGAGTGTTTGGAATGGTTCAATTTACTTTTCTGGATGGAATTCAACTGAACAATATATCGGGTGCGAGTTGTGGAAGACCGATGGTTCTACTGAAGGGACAATGATACTGAAGTCCGAGGGCGTAGATTTTGACCCTTCCGCCTTCATAGAAGTAAATGGCTCTTTAATCTTCAGTGAGGGACGCACACTTTGGAAGAGCGATGGTACTGAAAACGGAACACAAGCGATTTATGGTAATTTTTCGTACATAACGTTACAACTTGAAGCAGTCTACAAAGGGGAAGCTTATTTCGCAGCCGAACAACAATGGTCCGGTACAGGAGTTGAACTTTGGAAGACTGACGGAACTACCAACGGGACGGTGCTCGTCAAAGAGTTGAATCCAGGGACCTCAGCGTCAGGGAACAGTTATCCGAACCTTTTTACAGTTTACAATGGCGATTTATACTTCAGTGCCACTGATGGATGGGACTGGAGAGATCATGGAGATACACTTTGGAAGAGCGATGGTACTGAAAACGGAACGGTCAAGTTCTTTGAAGAAGAATGGGATTGGAATTGGGAAGAACGTAGTCCCAGAGATTTGGTAGTCATTAATAATTTGCTTTATCTCACCATGGTAGATGAAGGCGGTTACATGCGAGGACTCTATGTGACAAACGGAACTACAAATGGAACAGTATTGCTCATGGAAGACGTCGATTATATCGCTTCGCGGATATGGAATGATCCAGCACGGTTCGATACCCCCTTTGGCGATTCGGAACTCACATATTTTATCGTACGAACGGAAGGATATGGATTAGAACTCTGGTCGACAAATGGAACAGCTTCAGGCACCTCTGTGTACTTTGATGCCAATTACGGCCTCGGCGATGGGGTCCAAATGGGTTTCTCATTCAATAACCAAATCTACCTCATAGCATACGACGGTGAGCACGGCCTCGAGTATTGGACAGAAATAACCTACACAGAGGTTTACTACACATAGTGTAGAATGTTACGTTTGATTCAGCCCACCCCGACCCCTTGTGGCTTATTCAGTTCCTGCACAACGGTGTTTGCATGGGTGGAATCGAAGGTAAGTGTACGAAGAACCTTGGTGTATGCATAGGCCTACGAGGGTAGCCTCTGCCAAGCATCTTGTGATTTCGTTCAGTTCATCGAACTCAAATCTAAAATCAACGATTCTTTCGCATGAAAATTTATTTCTAAATTTAATACTCACCATGTCAATAAATTAATTCTAGAACCTATGTCTTCGGCAATACATGGCCAAGGTCAATATTGGAGATAAGTTAAGTTTGATTCATGAATTATGGACACCAAAGGTCATCGCTGAAATGAACGATTATCAATTCAAATTGGTCAAACTTCAAGGTGAATTTGTTTGGCACAATCATGTTGATACCGATGAAGTATTCATCGTAGTCAAAGGTTCAATGTGCATTGAAATGGAGCATGAAACCGTTACGCTGAGTGAAGGTGAGATGTATGTTGTTCCAAAAGGCGTCATGCACAAACCGTATGCTACTGATGAATGTCATGTAATGCTGGTTGAGCCACAGGGTATCGTAAACACCGGCGAGCAAGAAGGCGATTTGACAGCTGAAAACGATGTTTGGGTGTGAGGCTATGACCGGGTCGCTGATCGATGAAGACATTCGAGTGGCTCAAACTTTACCCTCGAGGTTCTACACCGAGGTACATGAATTTGAGCGCCTAAAAAGCGTCTTTTCTGGTTGGCAATTTGCAGCACACCAATCAGAATTACAAGCACATACCATTCAACCGCTTGAACATATTGAGGCCATCAATGGTGAATCAATGGCTCTAATTCGAAGTGAAGAGACTCAATGTTTTTCCAATGTCTGTACTCATCGAGGTATGCGTTTGGCGCTTGAAGCCTGCACGAAGAATATTTTGCAATGCCGCTATCATGGACGGACCTTCAATCTCGATGGAACCTTACGCCATATGCCAGAGTTTGAGCAAGCCATTGGCTTTCCAAGTGATACTGACAACCTAAACCAATTCCCGCTTAAACAGTGGATGGGGATGTATTTTGCCGCTCAAGAGGCCGTTCCCGATTTGCCGTGGGCCATGCTTGAAGAGCGCTTGGGATTCCTCACGCCAGAATCGTTCAACCACGACGCGGGGAGAGACCGCGACCACACCGTAGACGCCAACTGGCTGCTTTACGTGGATAATTATCTCGAAGGTTTTCACATTCCTTACGTTCACCCTGAACTCAATCAAGCCCTCGATTATTCGGGTTATGTAACAGAAACATTTGATGGTGGAGTGTTGCAAATCGGTAAGGCAGTGAAAGGTGATGTAAAGTTCGATTTGCCCCAAGGGCATCCTGATGATGGACAAGATATTGCAGCGTATTACCTGTGGTTATTCCCAAATATGATGTTCAATTTCTATCCTTGGGGATTATCGGTCAATGTCGTGATTCCAGTCTCTCACAAGCAATGCCGAGTTCTCTATCGCGGTTATGTCAGCGATGCAGAAATGGCGAATCAGGGTGCGGGTTCAGTGCTTGATACCGTCGAGCATCAAGACCAATGGGTGATTGAAGAAGTACAGAAGGGCATGGCATCGAGAGCCTATGACCGTGGGAGGTACTCACCGACACGAGAGCAGGGTGTGCATCATTTCCACAGAATGCTAAGTCAACAATTCAATTGAGTCAAGCGACCGTTGGGTCCATGTGGAAGTGAGTCATTCCGAAGTTCTGGTAAATCTCAGGCATTTCACCGTTCTTTGAATAGAGGTAGAGGGCTGTGACTGCTACTTGTTCGGCTGCATTAGTCCATGCCAATGCAATAGAAATCCCGATAGCACCAATTCCTAATCCGATGAACCACATTGGGCCGAGTGCAACCATCATTACAAATGTGACAATTGCGATTAGGATGACAAAAAATCCTCCAATCATACCAATTCCAAGACCAGAGGTGATGTTTTCTCCCCAGGATTTGAAAAACATATTCTTACTTGATTTGAGGCTATCTCCGATACTTTGGTTTTCGATAATCATGTGTGGAATCATGAAGAACGTCATCATCCACCAAACTGCTGCTCCAATTGCAGAGAGAATCATAGCAACGACTGCAGCTCCTCCTTTTTGCTCTCTTGCTGCTTGATTGATTAATTTCAATAGCAAACCGACTGTTCCGGCTATAATTCCCCAGAGAATGATGATATGAATTTTGCTCATTGCAGCAGACACGCCGTCCATGAAACTCGGGTCGCCACCTGTAAGTCGGATATGTGAATTCGCAACTATGGCACTGTTCCAAAAGGTAACAACAATTGAAAGAAACATGTATCCAAAAAAGGTGAAAGCCATGAAAGCCCCAGTCATTTGACCTTCAGAATCGACTGCCCAACCCTGTTCAAGGTATTGTGGCATGCCCATTAAAAGCATGGTTAAAAGACTCAAAGTGCCACAAATAAACATGTAAACAATCAGTTCAGGGTCTTTCTTGACTACTGACATACTTAATTTGCTCATTTTCCATCCGCGGCTTATTGTTGCAAAGAATCCCATAACTAATGGAGGGGCAGAGGGAGTACATTTGGCTGTCGGTAATCGTAGACTCTTATTGCGAGAATATTCACCAATATTCGACACGCGGTTTTTTGAGTCTTAGATTGGTGCTTTGATAATGGAACATATCTGCTAACAGTGTTTGGAATTCCAAATAACAAGGGTGCTTGTGTAGACCGAGTGTTTTAGATTCGTTGGAAAGTCGGATTAAGATGAACTTTGGCCGATTACCATGAGAAAAGAGCCACTCATGAACCACTTGAATGTAAGCAATACGAAGCGATTCGCAAAATGCTTCACCGACTGCTTGGGATTCTAGTGAAAGCAAGGATGGCCAATCATCAGGCACCCAATTGTCATTGAAGTGATTCCATGAAGGCTTGAAAACCGATTCTGCATATGAACGTTGAATTGGACGTAATTTCGTTTCTAATTCTGCAATAACATTCTTTTTGTTAAAGGCTTCAGAAAGTTTCTCGACATATTCCGGATATGTTGGAGGGTCGATCACAACTGAAAATCGCGCTTTACTTGACCCCAAATTAGGATATATATCCCATTCGCGTGTTGGGTTGTCATTGAAATCATATTCATTTCTCTCCCATTTTTCGTCATCCAATTCAGGGGGCGGAGGAGGTGGAAGTTCCTCTGGGTAAATGATCACTTTTGCACCAGAGTTGGAAAGTGTATCCAAGAGTGTGTCAGAGATATTTTCACCTCGAACGATGATTCGCCGGTTTTCAATAGGAACATCTGAACTGCGGATTTGAGAAAGGAAGGAAAAGAGGTTGTCAATTTTCATACTGGCGATGAGTGAAACATCGTCTGCAGAAAGAGCCCATGAATCAATTGGAATCCCTGGTGTGTCTGAAAACAACGGGGTGGAACGCATCGAGACCCAGTTTTCATAGGCTTGGATATTCTCAATTTGCTCATCGCCTCTAATCCGAAGCAAGTCGTTTTGCCATTGTGAAAGTTGTTCGGGGTTAGTGTCTTCAATGGTTAGGTCCCCATAGGTATAGCCGGTATAAGTAGGGGCAGGAGGAGCGATTTCAGTTGTGATTTCAAGGTCCCCTTCTTGTCGTGATTCGAGGTATTCTTGTTGCCTTCTTTGTCGACTTGCCATACGGGCAATTGGATTCAGAGATTCTTCTAGTGCACCGCCAACTTCTTCTATCGCTTGTTCGACATCATCTCCGGCTTCAACGATATTGACGAATGAACCACCGCTTGCGCCACTAACCTGACGAAATACATTGACTGAAGAATCAGGCAATCCAAGGCCGATGATGTGGAATTCAACATCAATACCAATCATTTTGATTGCCTCAATACATGGTTGAAATCCGTGCACTCCATTGAAAGGCGGAGGGGAACTCATATCCATTCCATCACTAATCAAGAAAAACAACCAATCAACACTATCCTGTCCGAGTTCTTCTGCTTCTTCAACTAAAAATTTCCAAAGATAGGTTCCCCCATTGGCCTTTGGAAACCTAATTTTCAACAAATCTTCTTGACTACGAAATTCAAGAGGGGCAAGGACTCTGGAACGCCATCTGCTGTTAATTGTTGAAACTTTGGTTTGGCGGTCTTTGAAAGTAGGAATAAGATTTTCCCACATTGCTTTGGCCACTACATGTTTTTTGACCCTTCCTTTGAGGCCAAGACCTCGCCGGATTTTACTGAAAATTGAGCCGGAGTCACCGGAGAAATCTTCATTCATTTCACCTTGAATTCGTTCATTCATTGAACCAGAGGTATCGACATAAATTGCTATTTTCACCATGCTGAAGCGCCCCCGTATGTAGGTTGAAGACTGTGATATATCATTTAATAGTACTTATCAAGCCCTAATTTGAATTGAAGATAATACCAAAATCTAACAATAGTTAGATAGTCGAACACCTCTTGTATGAATCATGGTGGAGCGGAAACTAAGCCCTGATGGAAAGTCTGAATGGACTGGTTCGGAATGGGTTCCCGTTGGTACAGAAGTCCACCATGCAGCCGGAGCAAATGTCTACACTCAGCAAAAAATCGTTGATAGTGTCATCATGGGGAATCTTACTTCCCAAACGATTGTTCAAAACAGTCCCGAAGATATGGCGAAAGCCATGGTATTGGCGCTTGAACAAATTGGTTTTGTGGGAAATATTCAAACAACTAATCCCTCAAATAATCAGATGTCCAATGTCCAAAATCTCTTGAAAGCAGGGGATGAACTCAATTCTAGAGGCGTGAAAATTCAAGGTTCAACGGATTTAAAACTCGGCAACGCAGCTCGTTTAACCGGGCGATATCAAGGGGC
>Ga0209044_1002384_pt1 | contig 10323 bp, 9 predicted proteins | sample SaaInlV_130m_DNA_FD_184655 | JGI IMG/M metagenome (GOLD analysis project Ga0209044, IMG submission 184655) | Marine microbial communities from expanding oxygen minimum zones in the Saanich Inlet - SI037_S4LV_130m_DNA (SPAdes) (version 2) | ecosystem: Environmental > Aquatic > Marine > Intertidal... | reverse complement strand
TTGTTTTTTATGATAGCAATGGGTATATTTACAATATTATATGAAAAACAGCGTAATCAACCATTTTCGTTGTATATAATAGTGATTTTATTATTTAGTATATATGGGGTGCTATTTAGTTATGAACCCGATGATAATCATGTATGGTTTGCTTATTTATGCTTTCTATCCATATTCGCATTTATGACATATCATAGTTGTATAAATACAAGTCATGTCCTGTATTTTTTGTTAATGTTACAAATATTCATAGGCATTTATTTGTATAAGGGAACTGTCCGTTTTTTTCAGTTAGAATGTGGGATGTTGTTTGTATTTGCAGTATTTTATTTGTATCTTCATTGTCTTAGATATATGAAAATCGTGTTTTGGTAATTTGTTTGAACATTTTCTCATGAAGTAGTAAACATGGAAAGTCCGTTTGCAGAAAATAACAGTACATTTGTATTGTATTTAGAACCTGTGCGCAATCAGTATTATAAAACGTATCAAAATATAATAACAGTAAGTACGATGCCCCCTGGTCCATTGGAACAATTAGTAAAACCCCAATCATTCGATAAATTATCTCCATTTCAGCAGGCCGGTCCATTTTATACCGGGTTCAATTGTGTCAATGTATTGTTGCGATACCCCAAAACGAGTAATGTATCATCAATGAAGCATGGAGATTCTTTCATGACAGCGGAAGATATTCCGTCAGTATTATCGTATTTACAAAATAACAATTACAATGTCGATACTACCATGACAAAGATGATGTTCAAATCGCGCATTCCAATGTCAGGCGTAAGTGAAAAACGAATGTCAGGTGATCGACGTATGATATGTATGGTGAACTATCCTCAAAATGCCAATGTAAATATGTAATAACCTCACTGAGTATATAGAGAAAATCTTTATTCTCTATATAATAAAAAAGAATATATGTATGATTATGTTGTTCTAGGTGGTGGCATAGCCGGCTTGTATACTTCTTACAAAATTCTTAAGAAAAAGCCGAATGCCAAATTATTGATATTAGAAAAGGAGCGAAGATTGGGTGGACGAATATATACACATCACGATAATATAATGGACGTTGAAGCGGGGGCTGGGCGGTTTCATAATGGCCAGATAAACATGCTTTCTCTCGTACGTGAATTAGGTCTACAATCAAAGATGACAATGATTACTAGTAAAGCAATATATATAGACGAAAACGGAAAACGTTTGAACTCTATATTAGATGCACCGAATGATATAATCGGTGTATATAAATTTATTGAAAATACCAACGCTACAAAATTACCTTCCCCTGAACCAGCTCTTATGGCAGCTTTAGATAATTTTTTAGGAAAGGAAAATTTACCAAATGCTGGAATCATTACAAAAATATTAGTGGCCAGTAAATTGGTTTCAACAGAAGAGCTTCGCAACCAAAGTTTACTCGACTTTGCCAAAACCGTGGTGAGTGAAACTGATGTCGAATTTTTGAAAGCATCGTTTGGATACTATAGTGAACTAGTAATCATGAACGCATATGATGCAATACATTTGATTGTATCTCATTTATCTCCGGTTCATCAATATTACGTATTGAAAGGGGGACTGTCTCAAATAATTGCAAAATTGGAAATGAAAATATTGAAATATCTTCATGTTCGAATTTTAAAAAATCGTCATGTCGAAAAGATACGAAAAATTACATGGAAAGGTGAAAAATCATTTGAAATAAATTGTTCTAATGTAACGACAACGTATAGTGGAACCAATTGTATTTGTGCATTGCCCAAACCGGTAGTCGAACAGATTGTATTTTTCCGTCCATTAGCAAAGTTATTGTCTCAAATCAAATGTGCACCATTGTGTCGAATTTATACAAAATATCCTATTATTCCAAAAAATGGCAATAACCCAGCACATCAGTGGTTTCATAAATTACCAAAAATAACGACAAACAGTGCATTACGAATGGTGATACCATACGACGAATCGAATGGATTAATAATGACGTCTTATAGTGATAATAAATTTGCAAAATATTGGAAAAATTTATATGAAACAAAAGGAATAGAAGGAGTAGATGCTAGACTGATGATATTGTTAAAGAAAACAACTGGTATCAAAAAAATACCAAAACCCATAAAAACCGAAATATTTTATTGGGATTGTGGGGTTGGATATTGGGGTGTAGGTGCAAACAGTGAAAAAACATCCCAATTATTGGTGCAGCCATTTGGAGAAGATACAAATATGTATCTATGTGGAGAACATTATTCTGCAAAAAATCAACAATGGATAGAAGGGGCATTGGATACTAGTAATGCTGTGCTCAAAAAATTGATGTAAAAATCATGATAATTACAAAAATATAAAACATTCCAACAGTTTTTAATCGTAATGAGTTTGTTGTCAGCTGATAAATACAATCTTCAAAGTGATTCTAGATATCATCCAGGAGACTGTTTGTGTGTAAAATCACAAATAACTACGTTAATACGTGTACAATGTGAGAACTGTATTGATGAGTCAACGGTTTACACGAAAAAAATCAATGAAGATATAGGATGTACATGCATGGAAACAGAAGTAATACACACTATTTGCAACATATGTGCAAAAATACGTGATGAAATTGATACATTACATGTTACGTTAGAAAAAGTAATGTATGTGGTATCGACCGAAATCAAGGACTATGTAGATTGCAGAGAAGGAATTGCTGAAATCGAAATAATTGCAAAGAAATTACGAAATTTGAACCGAAAATTATTAGAAAATATGGTAGTACAAACTCAACAGGATGTGTAAATACATTACACTGCTATTGTTCGTTAGTAACGCCTTGTATTTTTTTTAATGATAAATGTTTCAAAAAATCAGGGTTTACTTGGTCACCAAATATTTTTTTTTTTGCTCGATTGTAATCATAAAATGTATGATATTTTGCATATAGTCCACTATTTGAACGATTCATCGAATACAGATTGTATATATTCATCTCACCGTACAAGTGGTCAACAATACGATTGCGATTGAATTCGCAATTAAGCTCATGAACACACTGTTTAAATACGATTTTATATCGGTTGTCATAACTCCATATGATATCCCATAGTTCTTTAGGTAATCGATAATATCTGGAATGTAGAGTTTCAAAATACTTAGGTTGTTTTCGAAGTGCCATTGATAAACCTGTTTATAATACTAATAAACCATATATAACAAATATATAAAAACCTGCTTATATTATTTATTACAATTACAAACAAATGAATATGATAGTAGCAGTAAACCAACATGGAATTATAGGAAGAAACAACAAAATGTTGTGGCATATACCCGAAGATATGAAATATTTTCGACGCCAAACGATGCATAATATAGTAATAATGGGTAGGAAAACATATGATTCATTGCCGTGTGGATTGCTTGATTCACGTATTAATATAATTATCACAACACAACCTGAGAAGTACATTAATAAAACCAGTCAAACTGCCATATTTTGTACTTTAGTTGATTGTGAAAATATTCTACAAAATTTGAAAACAAGTATGAATAAACAGGTTTTTGTAATTGGTGGCGCAGAGATTTATCGACATTTTTTTGAAAATTGTGATAAAATCTATGTTACAATGGTAAATAATGAGGAAAGTAATGGAGTAAGTATATTCTCTTTGTTACAGACATGGAAATCGACATATACTATAAGGTCGAGAACCCCGAAATCTATGGATTCTAAAACTGATTATGAGTTTTTAGTATATGAGAAACACCAGATGATCAAATAAATCGCGTGTGAATATGATAAAAAATCCCTATTGAAAATATACATATATTATAACATAGAATGACATCCTTACTTGATAGAATTTTTGGAAGTGAACCAGAAGTATCCCCAAAACCTATCGAAAATGATTATAAACAGCCGAAAGATGCATCTAACGAAGGGACCGAATTAATAAATCAGGGAGCTTATGGTTGTATATTTAGGCCAGGAATAGAATGTTCCGGAAAACAACTTACATCAAAAAAGTATATCACAAAAATACAGAAATACAAAAAAACATCTATTCGCGAAGTCGAATTTGGAAAAAAAATAAAAAATATACCAGGTTATTCGCGATATTATGCGCCAATACTCGAAACATGTGATATAACAGTAAATACATTGAAGAATGATACGGAAGCAAAAAAATGTGATTTTATAAATACATTACCTGAGTATCGTAATAAAACATATGAATCAAATCGTATACGATATATTGGAAATCAAACATTAGGTGAATATTTGGTAAAAGAAACGTCCAATATAGGCAATGTGGAGAGTTATTTTCGAAAGTTGATAAACACTCATACCACACTATTGAAAGGTATTACAAACTTGAACCGTGCTGATATTCTGCATTTTGATATCAAAGAGAACAATATTATGTGTAGAAAAAAATCCGGTGCGCCTGTGATTATTGATTTTGGGTTATCGATAGATACTAGTAAACTAACTGACACTACATTTCCCATCCAGGATGCTTTTTTTTCTTATACAGCAAATTATGAGCCATGGTGTTTAGATATTGCGATGATAAGTTACATGGCACATAAAACACAAAATGCGGATGTAGAACAACCCACCATAAATGCATGGCGTAACAATACTGCTTCGGTAGATTCTATGAATGAAGTTATACGTGAGTATATAGAAAAAAATCAGGTTATAGCTGGATTGTTATCACCGAATGAAGTGAATATCTACAAAGAAAGTATGCAAACATATTACACCCCCCTTATAGAAGGGGGTATGTTCAATGTACCAATATGGGGCAATGTCTATGATGAATTAGTGAAATATCATCCCAGTTGGGATAATTATAGTGTAGCAGTTATGTTTTTACGATTGTTGACTCAATTGGGTATATCTGAATATGCAAAAGAGTTTCAATTTATAGAAAATTATATGAATATTTTGAAATCGATAGTAATGATGCCTCCAGATAAACGTCAAACCGCAATCGAAACGAGTGTTGAATTAAAGAAATCATTGTCGAAAATTACACGAAAGGGTAAAGCAAAAATTGGTAAATTATTTACACCCGATTTTCAAAATAGAGAAAAATACAATGCTCGGTTTCAGCAAATAAGTCAATCTAAAAAAGAATCTGTAAGGGTAGATGATAACCTTCTTATAAAAAAGGAGAAGAATATCCAAAAAATACGTAAAGATAAGAATATTGCTGTAGAATGAATGCCACAATGACCGTGTTTTATTTATTACCCAAATAAGATTTATGAGAAGAATAATCTTTTCATAAATGTATGTATAAAGTAGCTCCTTTTGATTATGATGACGTATATTTACATAATGAATACAAATAACTAGATGGGTTTGAATATCTACTGCAGTCTAATGTATTTGCTATAGTTTCGTACATGGTCATTGGTCCAGATGACTGTATAATTGTTTTCAATGCGTGTATTGAATTGCCTGAATGGTAATAATGTTTATGTCCAGACAGGTTGACATCTACATTAGCAATGTTTTGTGTAGCAACATTCCAGTATATAATAGTCGGTGACACATCAAGCATGTTCATATCAAATATCTGTGAAATCTCATCAAATTGCATATGCAATGCAAAATCACTGATGCATACAATCTGCATATTGTCTACAAATCGTGTAGTAGACATGCTGCCATATAATGATTGTATAATAAGACTAATAGAATTTTCATATTGGAGACTAGAACATTGAGTTGGCGATATGGATTCTATTATATTTTCGACAATATCTACGAAAGAATCAGTATGTTTCCATTGAATCCATGTTGGAGAACTTGCAACAGTAAGAATTCGGTATTCCATGCTACTTCTACTAGAAATCATCATTGCAATCGCAATTGCTGAATAGAATGCATCCGGGTCAGTTTGTAGCATTGTACTAGACACATCGAGTAGTGGTAATGTAAATTGAAAGTCCCCCGGATTGATGCATGAAATGGTTTTTTTCCACATGCGGTTCAGGTCATTACGTGAAAAATCAACCATATTATTGTCACTATGTTCTTTGTGATATAAAATATGAATGGCTTGTTTTACTAATATTTCACATGACGGAAGAGAACCTATGCGATAATTATCCACATGTTTGCTATTATTTTCGTATATAATATCACTATCTGTATGCAATTTAACAAAATGCTTCATATATGTTTCGGTAGGCATGTGTATACGGCGAATTGTATCCCAATTGTTTTGAGTCATTAGTATTTCTGGTGTTTGAAGTTGTTTGTTCAAAAATGAAATCTGTTTACGAAACAGGCGTTTACATTTTGATATGGCTTTTAGATGAGAATCAGGCGTGGTAGGGGTACGCAATATGTGTGGATGTACATGTGCTGCCCATAAACGTACTAGTTTTTCATACATCCAATTATATTTTTTGTTTTCACGTGGTATCCATTTGGCAACGTTCGATATATAATCTGGGTTCTTAGGATGCAGTGAATATTTCCAGTTATAATTATCTTGAATCAATTGTAGAACTGCCATCTCGACGCAGACATCAATTAGTTCATGTGTGTCGCCTTTCTTCGAATGTTCACGCAAAAAATCACAACATGCAAATAAGTCTTTCCACGAACCAATTGCTGGAGACCCCCATTCGGCATTCGATTTCATATCAATCGTTTTATATGTATTTCGAACAAATTCATGTAATGCATAAATCGCCAATGTAGGGTATACATCATAAAATGCCATAATCAATAAATAAGACATTGTTCGTTCTCCTTTTCCATGATGAATATCCCGTGTGTAAAATAATAGACGGTAATATAGGTCAAGTATAGTGATGTATTCGTTCTTATTTTTATAATTATAATAACATTTTTTAATGGATTGGAGAACATCCACAAATTGAGTGTATAAATCACGATAAATATCCCAATTGTGCTTCTTATTGAGATTAAAGTGGAAATATACTAATTGTTCTCGAAAATAGTCAATATAATATGATGAACTAGTGGGTGTGATGGACGGATAATCGTCCATAGAAGACATATTTGGTAAGTCCATCGTTATTAGAAGATATACATGTGAACATTTAAATTGTTTTCATGTATTACATGCGTCGTTTCCGCGTTCCTCGGTTCTGTACTTGTTTTTTGTATTCTTTTTTTTCATCCTCTTTATCAAATATACGTACTTTTTTGGTTATTTTATTTCCAGATTTTATATCAGGTTCTCTATTCTTATTTTTGATTGCTGGTTTTAAAATGGATTTTATAGTTTGATTATGTTTTTCGACCAATATTTCTTGAAAGAAAAAATATATTGTGTTTGAAGAATGGAAGATAAAAATAGAAGACGGAATATGAATAGTATCTGTAATAGATGTTTCTTTAAAAAAGCCCGTTCCACCCAATGCATCTGGTGTAGTATTGGAAAATGATTGTACATTCTCTGGCTCTATATCAACAATATGAGTAAACATATTAGTAAATTTGTATTTGGATATAGGGGACCGGAGTTTCTTTGCCTGTATAATTTTCAATAGAGCATTGGATGTAATATGTGAACCTGACATTTTACTACTGACGTTAGGTGTCAATGTAATCATTTCGCGTACGATTTTTTCAATGTAATTATTTTGATTGATATACAGGAATATACCATGTATAGATTCCATAGGTTCTCTCACATAATTATGTTGCATAGTTTGTAATTGTGTTTCATTTTGAATCCATGATGTATCTAAATCATCATCATCGGTATCGGTCATAATATCTTGGTAAAAAAGATAGTTATATGTTTGTTACATTTGTATTTGAGATATTGAACATATTAGAATGAAAACAATATAAATAATGATATGTAGTAAGTATGTCTCGAAACAGCGTATACTGTTACTAAAATCACATGCGTACAGAGAGTATGTTTGACCATACACGTATATAGCACGTTGTTTTATTCAAATCGATAAGATGAATAACTACAACTATCCAATTTTAGTATATACAAAAATATTTGTAAAAAATAAAAATCGTCGAAAACATAATCGAGACAGCAATCTACTGGGGGTAGATTACCAAAAATGGGTAATGATATGATTATCTTATCATTACGCGACTATAAATATCATTGTTGTTACAATATATCCGTTGTGAAAAATTGATAATACAAATAATGTACACATGGATGTAACTTACTATCTGTAATATATGAATATGAATTCGATATGCATCCCTCGGGTAGACTCAATGATGACAATCGAATACATTAAAAATAAAATAAACGGATTAAATATTGGACATATTCGCTACATACGCGAAATTCCACTACGAAATGACCCAACCCATAAACGAATTATCATGCGATTTCATTGGAATGAACATAATAATCAAACAAAGACACTACAAAAGCAAATGGAGGAACTAGGGTCATTGAAAGTAGTATATGATATGCCCTGGTTCTGGAAATTGGTGGTTGCTCAATAAGTTAGCAGCTATTGGTATAATGATATTTATCAAGATTGATATGCCGTTTCGTATAGAAAGATGCATCTCTCTTAGATTGAATTCCGTGTTTTCGAACTTCCGGAATAAATAAATGGTCGTGAAATAATTTTATATTCAACCCAATCGTATTTTTTTTATAACAGTTTACAAAGAAGCAATCTAATGGCAAATTATTTTGAATAAAATATTCGAGACCAATGGCGAGTAGATGGTCACGGAATTTTTTACTACAAATATAAGAATATGCACCGTAAATATGTATATTTTCAAAAAAAGAGTCATTCAAATCAAACCAATTCGTTTTACTCTTTCTATGCTCAATTAACAATTGATTTACTGAATTATGTCCAATGTACATGAGGTCGGTTTGCAAGACATCAACATTTGTAATATGATAATACTTATCAAAATCTTTTTTGATATATACATCGTCTTCTAGTATCAATGCACGGTCAATGCCTAGTTGGTTTATATATTTATACAAGTTGATAGTTGATATAATAACACCAATCGCTCCAATAGATAGATGCATTTTCTTAACCCCAAATACATTATCTGTGATAAGACCACGTTTGTAATCCCGAACATATTGTTGGTATATTTCAACCGTTTCAGGTTCATTTTTTGCATAATGTGCATCATATATCTCAACATTTGTGATATTATAGAGTGATAACTGTTCAACAATTAATTTTCTACTTATAGTCTCATCTGGTAAGCTAATAACAAAAACAGGTGGTACCTGGATGCACACCGGAGTACATAATTTTACGTATGTTTCAATTTGTTTACGCATAATACTAGTTTTGTCATTATAATAGGAATTTTCGTATATAATTGAATTTCCTTGGTTGTATATACAAAACATTTTTGGTATATGTTTTACTCGATGCTTTGCAAGTTCTGCCACACAATATAATTCCGCCCAATCAGTGCATCTATCAAGCCAATTATTGTTCATCATTAAATATGATTTTGGTATCATTTTGAATAACCATGCATATCCGGTGCGTAAATGAGAAAATAACCATACATTATGCGACCTATATGATGCTGTATTTTTACAATCTTCTGGATAATCTCTGCCAATGCAATAGCGAGCACTTCTGTAATTGTTGAATACATTATACCCCGAATAAACAAATAAGTAGTCATTTTTAGTATAGATATTATTCAGTTCAGATAGTACATGTGTTCCAGATAACCAGTCATCTCCATCTAATATAATAACTACACTATTCCGGTCAACGAGTTGATACATAGCATACTTAGAACATGCCTGTTTTTTATTTTCCTCATTTTGAATATAAGTTATTTTATTTTCGATACCATATGCGGTAACAATTTCCCAAAATAACTCATGCGTAGAGTCAGTAGAACAGTCATTTGTATAATAAATATGCCAATTATGATAGGATTGGCGAATAATGGAAAGCATATTATTATAAATATTTTTTGTATTATTATACGATGAAATAACAAATGAAAATAATATATTTTCTGGTACTTCATTAGTGGTAGTAACGAATTCAAAATAAGGAATAACATGATTAACTAGTTCGATAGCAGGTTTGATTGCAGGTTCGATAGCAGGTTTGATTGCAGGTTCGATAGCAGGTTTGATTGCAGGTTCGATAGCAGGTTTGATTGTAGGTTCGATAGCAGGTTTGATAGCAGGTTTGATTGCAGGTTCGATAGCAGGTTCGATAGCAGGTTTGATTGCATGGTTACTGGAAGAACGAGAGGAGGTAATAATCCCACTATTTTTATAAAATTTTTCATATCTTTTTTTTTTATTTTTTGTAATTGTTTCATATTTATGA
>Ga0209044_1002383_pt1 | contig 10323 bp, 7 predicted proteins | sample SaaInlV_130m_DNA_FD_184655 | JGI IMG/M metagenome (GOLD analysis project Ga0209044, IMG submission 184655) | Marine microbial communities from expanding oxygen minimum zones in the Saanich Inlet - SI037_S4LV_130m_DNA (SPAdes) (version 2) | ecosystem: Environmental > Aquatic > Marine > Intertidal... | reverse complement strand
TCTTCCCTCCCCATCTGGGACAGCACCAGAGGAAATCATCCCTTCCGTAAAAGAACAGGTTCTTCGCTCTGAGGAGATTAACGTCACCAGATTGCATGTCGCTGATACCTCTCTCAATAGCGAAGCCGCTTACCTCAGGAAACTACTACTTCAAATGGGGGTTTTTGGGGAAGGCATCCCTATTTACCTCTCGATAGAACCTGCCATCGAATCGTCTTACCAACTGGAGACTAGCAACGACGGCATCAATATTGTAGGGCGGGATGAACAGGCAGTGTTTTATGGCATACAGACACTTCGCCAAATAATCCGCCCGCAGAAAGCGGGTTGTACCTTCCCCACAGTTCAAGTCGCCGACACACCTGACTTTGAACATCGCGCTTTCTTTCTTGATATTGCACGACACTTTCAGCCTCTGGACCAGATAAAGAAAACGATAGAGGTCATGTCGACCTATAAGATGAACCGACTTCAATTAGGCATTTCAAATGACGAAGGCTGGCGCCTGGAAATTCAATCGGTGCCTGAGCTCACCATGGTTGGCGCCCGTCGCTCGTACCATCGATACAAACCGGATGGCACGCTAAGGGCCCTGTATCCCGCATGGGGCGACGACCATCAGGACTATGCGGGTTTCATTTCTCGAAACGAGTTTGTCGATTTGCTTCGACATGCGAAGAAACATCACGTCGAAGTCATTCTTGAGTTCAACTTGCCGGGTCACGCCAATGCCGTCATCCAATCCCTTGGTCAGTCAGACCGGTGGCAGCTAACCGACCCTGAGGACACCTCTGAATACAGGTCAGCGCAAGGTTACACGGCAAATGTCATTAACGTCGGCATGCATGACAACTACCGACTGGCAAAAGTCATACTGGAAGAAATAAAGACCATGTACGATGCTGCCGAACTGCCCATGTCCCGAATTCATTTTGGCGGTGACGAGGTACCCGAAGGCGCCTGGCTAGATTCCCCTGCCTGCAGGAGATTACCTGTATGGAATACAGCCTGGGATGTCACGAATCCGGAACAGGCGAGGGAAGCTACACAGGCGCTGATGGCTTACCACTATGATCAGGTCACAACGATTGCAGAGCAGGTCTCACCAGGCATCCAGACAGGGTTCTGGCATGAGATGGGTGCGTCCGGCGATAGCAACACCAACAGCTACTACAACGCATGGTTGACCTCAGATGCAGACACCAACCTGATCGACTCACTTATCGATCGAGGCCAAAACCTGGTGATTTCCAACGCCAGTTTTTTATACCTGGATATGCCATATGCAATGCGCGCAGATGAACCCGGGCTACCGTGGGCTGGCTACATCAATACAAAATCAATCTACAATTTCGACCCACTCGGTTGCTGGGCACTGACAGCAGGTCAGTCCAGTCAGGTCCTTGGCATTCAGGCCCAACTATGGAGCGAGACGGTATTCACAACAGATCTGATGGACTACTACACCTTCCCCAGACTACTCGCTGTCGCCGAGCGCGCGTGGAATAGTCGACCGACGCTAGACCGTTGGCCGCAATTCCGACAAGCTTTGATAACACGAGAACTTCCACACATCTCCAAGCTTGGCGTCAAATACCGGCCAGACGAACTGGAGAAATAAGATTTACTAAAGCCTATAACCAAGGTCCCGTTTCAGGGCATATACCTAACAACTAGGAAAAGGCGCGGAGCCCTTTTGATTCAAGCCAAACGTTCACTTCAGTTTGCGTCTGCTGGTCTAGTGAGCGTTTAATATTATCGACAATCATTCTCCGGGAAGTTTCGGGATATGGCCGCGACAAGTAACTCACATCCTCCCCATAGATTTCTGCATGGAAAGCTTTCGCACCTGCCTTCTGTGCGGCACCATTTGCCAGAACGTAAGGCTGGTAAGTATTGACCATCTCCCCGAGGACAAATTCACCAAACGCCGTGGTTTCCGGGAAAGTAGGCACTCTACCCGACCCATCCCATTGATCTAATTCACCTTCTGCATAGCTCACTACCCGTGGATAGTTCGCCGTCACTCTTTTTGGCACAGGATCCATATAGGTATGAGCCCTGAGCCCTCCGAGCACAATACAATCAACAGCCGTGGGACGTTCGCCCATAAGATAACGCGTCTCACCCAGCTGCTTTTCTATGGCCTCCAGGATCCGCAGGTACTCTGCTTCCGCTGCTTTTCTTTGAACATCTGAATCGGTGCCCGTGGCCCTGCAGGCTCTTGGTCCCCAACTTAGCATTCTCTCGGCGATGGCCGGATTCCCATCAGCCATAATATTCGATGCAAACTCCGCACTCTCCGGGTAGTGCCATCGATAGTGCACCATGGTCCTTGCTACCCACTCATCGAAGTACTCTTCGACGATCTGAACAAGCACTGCCTCGGGGCCAGCCGGGTACATCTGACGTTTAAGATAGCGTTCATCAAGCATGTGCATGATGGGGGTGGTATCTCCAATCATCCAATTTTCAGGCGTCTGGAGTACGGGTACCTGGTGGGTACCGGATCGAGCCTCAATTGTGTCCGGATCGCTAAGGTTCTTGTTATGCATTTCAAACTCGAGGCCATAGAAGAGACACGCCGCCTCAAGCTTGCGAGTGAAGTAGCTAAGCTCACCGCCATAGATGGTGTAATGGTTCGAGATGTTCGTTCCCCGTTAGCTTGCTTTTCTAATCTTGAGATTCAATTCAAGAGTCCCGAGCATAATACCGGGCTGATGCAGCAATTTATTATCGCTGCCGTATTGGATGTCATCCAGGCGATCGAGCAGTCTGCTCCAGGCCAACTGCTGCTCTATTCTTGAGATACCCGCGCCAGGACACACCCTGGGTCCGGCTGAGAATGTCAGGTGCCTGGTAACAGCTTTCCTATCCAGTCTCAGCTCAAACGGGCATTCAAATTCGTCTGGATCTACATTTGCCGCCGCCCAGCGCAGATGCAATACCGATCCTTTCGGCACCGTCACACCCTGGAACACTTCATCCTGGCTGGTCTGCCGGGTCGATAATCCCTGGGTCGGAGAACGCATGCGCATACCTTCTTCCGTGAACTGCCTGACCAGGTCACGGTTGTTTTTCAGGCGGTCAAACAGGCCTTCATGCTCGCAAATCAATTGCGCCTGTTCCTCTATCGCATATTGAGTCGTTTCCAGGCCACCGATAATCATGGCATAGACAATTCCATTAACTTCAAGATCCGTGAGCTTCCTGCCTAGCGGAGAGTATGTGACCTCTGTGAGAAACGAAATCATGTCCTGCTGAGGGTTCTCCCGCTTTTCTTTTACTTTTTCCTGAACATATTCCTTAAACCCATCCAGCAATACAAACTGTTCACGAATCTCTTCATCGTCAAGTTTGTTTTGATGACCTCGCCCATATACAAAGGCTTTTACTTGGGCTTCACCCCATAGGCCCAGTTGCGGTATATCTTCTAAGGGGAATCCCAGCACACTCGCCATCACACGCTGAGGCAAAGGCCTTGCAAATTCCTTGATGAAGTCAATCTCTTCCTTATCGATCCAGCTATCGATCAAGTCATCCACATGCTTTGTGATCATGGCCTCATGGCGGCTTGCCCCAGGTCCAACCCACGGGTCTGTCAGCTCCTGTCTATGAGCACGCCAAAGATCCATGTTCGGCCGCAGCGTCACCATGGACGCCTGCATCGCATTCAGGTTCGGCACATTTTCGACATCGACACCTGACTCAGCCATCTCTCTTATAGGGCCAGACATAAGTGGGGGAAAACGATCAGCGTCCCTGACCACCGTGTTGATATCTTCATGCTTGGTCAGGATGAAAGCATCCGTGTCAGGTGTTAAACCCTCACCGGCCAGTTTGTGGACCGGGGACTCACCGTGGAGTATCGGATACGCGTCATACCAGTGTTCCTGCGCACCGGGTGCGAACAGGTCAACATCTTCAAGACTCATGGGACACTTCATGTCCGTCAGAAAGTGATTGGGTGTCTTGTCACTCATTGCTGATCGTTCCTTCCTTTTTCTTTTAACTCTATTTCAGACAGTACAGCTTGAAACAATGGGTGACAAGTAACGGCGCGAACCAAAAAAATCGATTGTTCCTTAACTAATAGCGGCCCAAACCGCTCCACCAAGCGCACCAAGGACCAGGATACTGCAGGGGAGCATGGTGAGCATCATGCCTACACTGCGACTTGAGGGATCTTTCACGTAACTAATCGCATAAATCGCCCGGCCCGCAATGAAGACCAGCCCGATCGCGGCAGCACCAAGAACATGGACATATTGAGCAAAAAACCAGATGCCCGGCACAAACAAAATCAGCTGCTCAATCGTGTTGTAGTGCACTCGGAAGTATCGCTCGAACTCTTCATTCCCGGTTACGGCAGGTGCTTCAAGCCCTGTACGGCCCCTCGCAAGACCAACTCTAATACCCAGCACGAAGTACTCCAGCAGGGCCAACATAATAACAATCACTACCAGTTCCATAACACTCTCCTATTCCACTTTCCAATTTGGCACTCGAAGGGGCCTCAAATCATTAGCTTAAACTAAATCATGGTATCAGGGCCTTCGCGTTTCTGCGTCAGCGAGCTTTCGCAGGTTCTCGGTATGATCCTCCCGGTTGATCCTGTAGATGCTGAGAACAGCCAATGCAAGGAGGTAAAAGAAAAGCACCGTTGGTACGTAAATATAAGCCAGGTCAAACAACGTTTCTTCAGGCACCTGGCCGGGCTTTGCTTGGGTGGGGAACTGGATGATTGCCAGTATCTGTCCCGCAACGACCACACCCAGCCCATTGACGGCCTTCTGGGCAAAGCTGTTAGCCGCAAAGAAAATACCTTCGGACCTTCGGCCTGTTTTTACCTCACTGTCCTCAACGACGTCAGCGATCATCGCCGCAATCAGGGATGAGGACATGATAATCAGGGTGACCTCTACCGTATTGAAAACCACCAGGGTCCAGAACAGCGTGTCCGTTCCATTCTCCGGGAACAGGCCAAGGACTCGAAGAATGAAAGGCATCGGCGCCATTGCAAAAGCGAGCCCCAGAATCGTCATACCGCCTTTTTTCTTTCCTAACCAGCGGGATACCCTGGGTGCCAGCATCAGCGCGATAAAGGCCGAAAAGAAATAAGGAAGGTTCATGTAGCCGATTTGGGTAGTCGTAAGTTCCCAGAAGTGTCGGGAAAAATAGATCGACAGTGACGTCGACACGCCTGCTGCAACCGCTTGCAACAGGGCGGAAACAAACAGTGCGAAGAAAGACCGATTGGACAGTGTTTCCTTCATTTCCTTCTTTGTCTTCGTAAAGCTAAACGGCGCACTAGTTGGCGGCTTTCGAAGATACGGAATATGCTTGTGGGTACCGATTGCAGACACGTAGATAGAGACAAAAATGACAATCGAAGCGGTCAGACCGTAATCACTCCAACCCTGAACGTATTCCAAACCGCCCTTCTCTTCAGGTAAAAACACGAGGTAGTTCATCACCGCCATCGTTAATCCACCCCACCAGCCAAAGAAAAATCGAAAACTCATCATTTCCGTTCGCTGGTCGTAGTCGTCCGTCAGTTCTGCGACCAGCGCCGTTGCTGGTATCTCATAAAAAGTAATCAAGGTACGAATCAGGACCGCCATGCAGACGAAATAGAGAAATAACCCTGTCTCATCCCAAGCGGGAGGAGACCAGAGAAAATAGTAGGCAAGCGCAACAGGAACACCTGCCGCATACATATAAGGATGCCTACGTCCGAGCTTCGAATGGGTGTTATCGGAGATATAGCCCACCAACGGATCAGATATGGCGTCGAACACCAGCGCAATAAGAATGCCCAGCGAGACAAGATCTGCTCGTAACCCAATAACCTGACTATAATAAAAAAGTAGCAGGTAATTGAATCCATTGCTTTTAGCACCGTTGGCAACAGCTCCGAAGCCATAGTAAAGCTTGGTTGATAAATCGACCTTTCGGGTCCCCGGTGAACTTCCCTGAACTGGTTGCAAAAAAACTCCACTGATCTAACAACGCGAGATCATACTGAGTCACATCACAGAGGTCGAGCGATGGTTTGTTGGTATTTCCATGACGTCATACTGCTGCTAGCATCGCACTCCGCATCCCCAAAGAAGGAACTGAATTGTGACCGTTTCTGGACAACCAATCAGGCGCAAGGAAGACCTCAGATTCATCACCGGCAAAGGTCGATATACAGATGATGTCAACCTTCCAGACCAATGCCACGCCATCTTTGCTCGCTCGCCTGTAGCTCACGCCAATATTACGAGTATAGACACCACTGTAGCGGCAGGAATGCCTGGCGTTCGCCTGGTTTTGACAGGGACCGACTATGCTAAATCTGCTCTTGGAACGCTGATTTGCGGCTGGATGATCCACTCCAAAGACGGCGGTGAAATGAAACCAGGCGTACACCCCCCGCTTGCTCTCGAGAAAGTACGGTACGTAGGCGACCCCGTCGCGGTTGTTATCGCAGATTCTCGCCAAATGGCACGTGATGCAGCCGAAATGATCGATGTCGAATACGAACAACTGGCCGCAGTAGTCTCATTAAAAAACGCTGCGGGTCACGAATCTTCTGTCCACAACGACGTCCCAGGTAACGTTGCCTTCGACTGGGAACTGGGCAACAAAGATGAGACCCGTGCTGCTTTTGACTGCGCCAGCCACAAGATTGAACTGGACCTTTACAACAACCGTCTTGCGCCAAATGCCATGGAAACCCGTGCGCTTAATGCTTTCTACGACAAAAGAGATGATCGCTATACAGTCTACATAGCTTCCCAAAACCCACATGGCCTAAGGATGACTCTATCGGCCGTCATTGGCCTTGCGCCTGAGCACAAACTTCGCGTTATATCCGAAGACGTCGGTGGTGGTTTCGGTTCAAAGGCATTTAACTACCCTGAGGAAGTCATCTGCACCTGGGCAAGCAAACTTGTGGGACGGCCAATAAAATGGACAGCCGATCGCAGCGAAGCCTTCCTAACGGATGCAAATGGGCGCGACCAGCAGGTTCACGCCGAAATGTCGCTTGATTCAGAGCACAGGATTACCGGATTGCACGTCTCAATCACGGCCAATATGGGTGCTTACCTTTCTACATTCGGCTCGCTCATTCCGACTTACATGTGCGGTCCACTGCTATCGGGTCAGTACGCAATCCCGGCAATCTATACCGAAGTCACGGCGGTCTATACCAATACGACACCGGTCGATGCCTACCGTGGCGCGGGCAGGCCCGAAGCTGCCTTCGTTATCGAGCGACTGGTTGATCTCGCAGCCCGAAAACTCGGCGTCGATCCAGTAGCGCTACGTCGCAAAAACTTCATCCGTACGTTCCCTTACCAAACACCGGTACTATCAATTTACGACGTGGGAGACTACGACCTGGAATTGGACAGAGCGCTGGAAATGATCGATTACGAGGGTTTTGATACCCGCAAGGCCGAGTCCGGTTCAAGGGGTAAGTTACGTGGAATAGGTCTTGCCACATGGATCGAAGCGGCGGGAATAGGACCGTCACAAAAGCTCGGGGAACTCGGTTCCGGTGCCGGATTATGGGAGTCCGCACAGATTAGAGTTAATCCAACGGGCTCGGTCGAGATATTGACCGGATCACACTCCCATGGACAAGGTCATGAGACGACTTTCGCACAACTGGTCGCTGACAAGTTTGGTATCAGTATGGATGAGATTGAAATTATTCACGGCGATACTGACAAAGTACAGTTTGGGATGGGTACCTTTGGGTCCAGGAGCGGTCCCGTTGGCATGTCAGCCCTTGCTATCGGTTGCGACAAAATTGTGGAGAAAGGGAAAAGGATCGCCGCCTACAACATGAATGTGGCGCCAGAATCCGTTGAATTCGAAGGAGGCGAGTTCTACAGTGCCGGCAGCAATGCTCGAATGGCGTTTGCTGAAATCGCTCTGGCCTCATATGTCGCGCAATCTTTCCCAACCGATGAACTTGAACCTGGGCTAAAGGCGGACGCGTTTTTTGATCCACCTGATTTCACCTTCCCCGCCGGTTGCCATATATGCGAAGTGGAGATCGATCCCGAAACCGGCGCCACAGAAATCCTGAATTTCGTGGCAGTAGACGATTTTGGCACCGTCATTAACCCTATGATTGTCCATGGCCAGATGCACGGCGGGATTGCGCAGGGCATTGGCCAGGCACTGCTTGAACACGCCGTTTTTGATGAGGAGGGGCAACTCCTGACCGGTTCCTTCATGGACTATTGCATGCCCCGCGCTGATGATCTGCCATCGTTTAACACCGATTTCATCAACACCCAGACACTTAGCAACCCATTGGGTATCAAGGGCTGTGGAGAGGCTGGCGCCATCGGCGCGCCCCCGGCGGTGATAAATGCTATTGTCAATGCGCTGGATATCGACCATATCGATATGCCAGCAACCCCCTTAAAAATATGGTCGTTGATTAACCAATGAATGTGAAAATAGTAGAACACGCCACTATTATCGATGGTACAGGAAGAGATCCTTACCCTGCCACCATCACCATTACTGGTGACCGAATAAGCGCTGTTGATGAGCAACCGATCAGCGACAACATTGATGGCACGCGCCTGGACGCCTCTGGTTTAACACTGATGCCTGGACTGATTGACGCTCATTGCCACATGACGTTTGACGAGCCATCTTCCAACGACGAATTATTTTTCCACAGAAGAGAAGCACTGGCGGCCATTATCTCTGGGCAAAATGTCAGGAAACTACTGCAGGCTGGTGTCACCGCCTTCGTCGACCCGGACTGTATTTTCGATATTGGCGTCGACCTTCGGGATGCCATAGAAGCAAACGTGATACCGGGTCCTAGAATGCTTTCTGGCGGCAATGCACTGTTAACTTCTGTCGGCGGCACGGCCGGCCGATTGATCCCGGACGCTGGCCTACGCGGATACGCAAAAGTTGTCTCTACGCCGGACGAGATTCGTACTGAGGTCAGGCGCCAAATCAAAATGGGCGTTGATTGGATCAAGGTTCATGTTACCGGCCTGCTGCCAAGGCAAAAAATGAAGGGCGAAATTCAGGCCTGGTCTCTAGATGAGCTTAAACTGGTTTGCGATACCGCCCATGAGCTAGGGGTGCCTGTGATGGGACATTGCCGGGATGCCAAGAGCATCAAGGACTCCGTCATCGCCGGCATAGACATGCTGTTGCATGCCACCTTTATGGATGAACCAACACTTGACCTGGTCATCGATAAAAAAGTCCCCATTGCTCCTACATTCACTTTTCAGGCCAACCTTGCCGACCATGGCCACACCGTAGGCGCGGATGAGAATCTTCGAGAGATATTTCGCCGCGAGATCGAAGAAAGCGCGGAACTCATACACAAGGCCCACAAAAACGGCGTGCCAATACTTTGCGGGTCCGAGAGCGGGTTTTCGTTGACGCCTTATGGTGAGTGGCACTACCGGGAACTGGAGGTGTTTGTCAAAGAACTCGGATTTTCACCACTGGAAGCCATCAGCGCCGCGACCCTGCAGTGTGGTAACCATGCAGGTTTCGATGGAGACACAGGCAGTATTGCCGTCGGAAAATTAGCGGACTTTATTCTTGTTGATGGTAATCCCGCCGCGGATGTCACGATCCTCGGGGATAAGTCCCGTATTAAATCTGTCTACGTGGGGGGCGAATTGATGAACACAGAGCCGCTACCTCCCAGGAAACCTATTTCCGGATGGAGAACCTCACAGTACTCCTCCTCAATACTGACCAAGGACAAGATTGATGGCTAAGCCGCACGCGAACTCCGAACACGCCAACACTTCAAAAGCACCATGGGGAAGAAACATTTATCAGGCACTCTATCCCTTCTTTGTACAACAGTTCGTACAACAGTTCGCACACTAATCGCGGCAACAAGCCATGGCACAAACAACCTTGTCTCGATTCAAAGATGTACACGCAGCACTGTGTAACCCCAAGTTAAGGCAGAGCCTTTACGACGCGGGTGAAGTCATCATGAAAGATGTACTGCTGACATTGCATGGCGAGGAACATAAAATTCGCCGTCATCTTGAGTTGCGCCTATTTCGCAGGAACTACGCCCACCACTACGAGACCTATGTATTCCCGAAGACTCTGGCATGGGTACTAGACCCACTGGTCGCTCGCGGTGAGGCCGACCTGGTTGACTTTGGTTACCGGGTCACCATGAACCTGACCGCAGATTTTGCGGGTGTTGATCGACCCCAAAAAACCGCAGAAGAAACTGATCGGCTTCTCGCAATAGTTAAAACGTTCAGTGAGGGCGCGACTCTGATTCATTCTGATCGCGACCACAGC
>Ga0209044_1002350_pt1 | contig 10412 bp, 6 predicted proteins | sample SaaInlV_130m_DNA_FD_184655 | JGI IMG/M metagenome (GOLD analysis project Ga0209044, IMG submission 184655) | Marine microbial communities from expanding oxygen minimum zones in the Saanich Inlet - SI037_S4LV_130m_DNA (SPAdes) (version 2) | ecosystem: Environmental > Aquatic > Marine > Intertidal... | reverse complement strand
CAGATTGCCGATTGGTCGGTGGTGCCGTACTTCCTCCAGACCCTTGCTGTGGTCGGCCTGAGTTTTGAAAACATGGCGGACTGGGGACTGACTACCGAGATGCTGGTGCGCGCCGGGATCGATCCTTCATTGCTCCAGAAAGAACCTGAGGAGGTGGACGAGGCGGAGTATCGCAAGGCACGAAAGTTGTTCCTCGATAATAATATCCCGAAGGAAGTGGTCGATCTGCTCGAGTCGATTCGCGGAAAAGCCGCAGTGATCGAAGCGGCCGAGGTGGTCGAAGGGATTGGTCTGACCAAGGCCAGGGGGAATGCATTCAAAGGTGTGTATTTGACTTTCATTGCACCTGAGTTGAAGAAGATCAAGAAACGCGGCAAGACCTACTTCCCCAGTGCCATCCTCGCTTACCAGGAAATATTCGATATCCCTGGTATGGAAACATTTTCGGCATTCGAGTTTGAACAGATCCGCGACCTGATTACTACCACTTCCACCCAGCCAAGAGCTTGGTCGCAGGAACAGATGGTCGAGGGCGAGATCACCAATAGTGCACTGCTGGGAGTGCCACAGATGCGACTTCCACGATATGACTTCTTCAATCCGGGGACGGTCGTTCGGATTCGCAGTATCAATGATCCTTCCAAGGTGGAATACGGCCTTGCTGCCGGTGCGTTCCCGACTCCTCGGGGCGGATTCAGAGGTATGGGTAGTGGCGCCATCTTCCAGGGCGGGGTGATACTCAAGGAGCCATTAAAATTCGAGTGGGGTGAGCGTGAGGCGATGGTCAGTGCCGCCCTGAGGCACCCCATCAACATCAACACCGCACCTCGCAGAGTCATCGAGGCGGTATTGACCGGTCTCTCTACCGATCGATTCGAGCAGAACTTCAATGGTGTGACCGTTGAAGAGGCTCGTGGGTTGACCGATCTCTTGATGGATGCGATGCCGATCTCGGGTTTTGCTGCTTTTCGTGAGGTGGTGGAAGCCGCTCAGTTGAGTGGTGTCCTCGATGGTGGTGATTCAGAAGCGATCCTCATCAACGCCTTGAATCCAAATCAGCCACGACTCTCCATCTCTACCACTGGATTTTGCTATGCGACTTCGGAGATATACACGGTGGAGTCTACCGGTGTTGCCAGGAGTCCTGTCGGTACTCCGCTAGCGACAGTCCGTTATCGTGAAGTGATCGAGGTCGCACCTCCGGATCCACTCTCATTGAGGCTGGAAACTCAGGAGGATTGGGCTTCCATCTATGCCACACGGGATCCGGGAGGTGGGCGCTTTTCTCGCTTCAATACCACTTTCGTTCCCGGTAGGGCGTCGAACCTTGTGGTCAGTGGACCCATCCCCCTCAACCGTCGAAAGTTCACCGGTCCCTCTCTCGATGAAGGAACTCTTCGGGGGGAGACCATCGCCTACGATCGTGATTCTGGAAACTACGGCTTCGGAGCGGTGGGATTGCTCGAGGTCGAGCACTTCAACGAGACCATCGAAGGATACGAGCTGGAAGATGGTTCCTGGAAGCGTTCAATTCTACTTCAGCAAGAAACTGAACCGACTCAAGGCGGTGGTCGTAGAGGGCGGGCATTGCGAGAGCCTCAAATCGAATTGACGCCGGATCAGGGTGCCAACAACGACGCTCTTTCGACAGTTCCTGCACTGGTCGATTTCTGGTATCGCCCGCGCTGGGGATCGCGCAGTGGCAACCGTGTCATTTTTGATTCGGTCGGCCCGACTCTGGATCGCTATCGTGATCGAGTGAGATTGTTCTTCTCCGGGGATACACAGGAGTTGGTGCTGCAAGTCTTTGATGAGACCGGTTCTGCGGTTGCGTGGGATACCAAGGTGTTACCAGCGGCAGAGGTGCGATACCCGGTGACAACCGTCACCTTCGCCGATGATACCTGGTATCACATCTCTGCCGGTTGGAGATCGACCAGACCGGGAGATCTGGTCCTGCTGATCGATCGTCGACCGGTGGGTCGACAATCGTGGTTGTCGCGTCTCAATGGTGCCCTTTCATTCTCGGGAAATCGAGTTTCTATCGTCGATGCCGACATGGCGACCAGATTTCCCCCGACCGGGACCTTACTGGTCGGTTCGGAAGCGGTCGATTACTCCGGTCGGGAGGGGGCATCCTTCATCGTCAGGCCGCCGGGGCCCAACGGCTCACCTCCGATCGGGCGAGGTGTCCGCGGGACAGTGCGCTCGAGCCATGCGTCCGGTACTCCGGTGAGGCTTCTGGGCTATTCACTGCCATTGGCAAACTCCGACCCGCGACGAGCGCTGACCGATTCTTCCAACGACATCATCATCGGTCCGGGGGGAGCATCGCTGGAGATCGAACTCACACCCACGATGAGGGTCTCTGACTTCACCAGTAGCGGAGCAGTGGTACTGACTCCTGCTACATTTTCCCGAGCCTCGACGCAGATCCCTTTCGTTCCCGGAAGTCCGGTGACCAGTACCCTGGAACTGGAGCCGTTTGCCGCCAACTCACTCTCTTTGCTGGTGCAGACCAACGGGAGCCATCCTCTCGAACTCGGTTTTCCGCCGCGGGGATACTTGCACATCCAGCAGTGGACCCGGCAAGGTTCCGAACCGTACCAGGTGGTGGCGACCGAATTCGCCAAGTATTCGTCGATCACCCCGGGACCGATACCGGGCCTTTATCGCTTCACGGCGATGGGTAGGGCTCTCCTGAACTCGACCGCGACCGAGGGGATCATCAGTGCCACCACCGACACGTTCCTGCAGGTCAGGGGTGTTTCGATCGAGTCGAACACGACCGATTTGAACCTGAGTTATGCGCCATCCGGAGTGATCCAGATCGACTACATGCCCGGGTCGCAGAGGATCGGCCTACTTCAAGATGCAGAGTGGATTCGATACACCCAGATCGCCGAGGGAAAATTTTTCATCTGTGATCCGGATCAGGTCGATTCATTTCGCGGCTTCACCGGGGACCAGTACATCAACACCGGGGATCCATTCCGTCGTAATCGCCCGCTGTGGGATATGAATGGGATCGTGCGCCATGCCGCGGGTCAGGAGATCACCCAGGTGGTCCGGGCAGTGGGGGCCTCCGCTGGGTTTGGTGACGAGGTGATCCTCGGCGATGGATTTGGCGATCCGACCAACAGACTTCGTGAAGATACGCCGCTGAGAGTTCGCAAGGTACGAGAAACCGATAGTGGAACCTACGTCAGTTTCTACTGGCCTCCGGAAGGGACCTATCGTCCGGGACAGGATCCACGGATCCGTCGATTCCCCAGCGGTGGATTGCCTTCCTCGACCAACGGGGAGATTCGGTTCGGCTCATCGATGATCAGTGGGGATGGGATCGATGCTCCGGGGACTCTGGACGAAGTGCGTTTCAGCCGCCTTGACGCGAGTGATGTTGAAACCTATGCATTTCCAGCGGCTTCCAACGGTGGATTCCGGACGATGGCGATCCAGGCGTCACCTGGCTTACCGTCAGGGGTACGTACCGAGGTGCTTCGAAGCGGCTATTCGATACAGGATTCTGAACAACCGGGCGGAGTTCTCGACAAGATCCATCTGCTGGCTCGATCGAAACTCACCGCTTCTGCTCCGCAACCGCAGGCGGGGGCCAACGGTGCTAGTGCCTTGCCAGCGGGAGTTTCTCGTTCCTTTTCGCGGGGCGATCCGCGTGGATTTGGTCTCGGCAAGCGAGAAGGCTTGTTCCAGGTTGATGATGAGGTGATGCACTACACCTTTGATCCTGGCCAGGTCGAGCCCGATGTGGTGATCCAACTGGAGCAGGATCTGCCCCGCGATCCCTACCTCGACGAGGACGCCCTCGGTGAAGGGGAGGTGGTTCCCTATGACCCCAATCGTGATCTGAGAGTAGAAGTGGTCAACTCGATCCAGGTCGATAACACGGCCAATCTTCCACCCAATGGTGGGTTCCTCGAAATGATCACCGGTCCGACCAACGAGGTGCTGTATTACGAACAAGCTTCGAACGGTGTACTGCGCAATGTGTTGCGCGGTCAGTTGGGATCATCGGTGGGTGGGTACGTCTATCAGTGGTCTTATACCGACGCACAGGACGTTGTTCAGGTCGTGACCAACACTCATCGGTTGCGGTTGATCCCCTCACGCGTCATCGATGTGATGACCCGAGGAATGCTCGCCACCGAACGCACCAGTAATGAACTGGGACGTGAACCTCTGGTTCCCCTCCCCGGTATTCCGGTGGCTCGGCTCGCCGGGCAGGTCGCTGAATCAGGATTGACACTGGAGGTGATGGGGCTTCCAGGAACCGAAGGTGGGAATCTTCGGTTGAACGGCTTCCCCTCCGGTGAGGGTTACCTGCTGGTGGATGACGGCATCAATTCGACTCCCGACGAGATCATCGCTCATACCGGTGCGCAGGGCAGCAACTTCGGGCTGTTTCGCGATGATCGTACTGGAAAAGGAATTTTCCGCGGTCGCTTCGGTACCGACTTCAAGGTTCATCCCGCCGGGACTCCAGTCATCGAACTGCTGGCTCGACATCACGATCGCTATCAACCACTGGTGGAATCGAAGGATCTGCAGTACCTCGAGCGAGCCTGGACGATGCCCGGAACCATGTGGGATCGAATCCGCTGGGATGTGGAACAGTCTCGCAATCGAGCCACCGCAGGAACGGTCAGGGTTCTCGCTCGATTCGATGGCGTTCCGGGGTGGGACTCGATTCCGACCAATCAGCCCGGTGGCCTCTATTTGTTTGACGATCCGACCGATGTCAATCGCCTCGGACAGTTTGGCGACGCTCTGGAAATTCGGATCCACTACCGTCACCGAAAAGGAGCCCATGGCCAAACGCGACAGTCGGGGGTGTGGAATGATGAATGGAAACATCTACCCGTCTTGAAGACCCTTGGAGTCGAACACCGTAAGGAGTGGCGGATTCTTCATCACGAGGAATATCCGTACTGATGAACAAAGAACAGGGACTGACACTCATCGAGATTCTGGTGGCGCTGGGTATCTTCGTGATGCTCGGTAGTGGGCTGGTCGTGTTCCTGAGAGATGGAATTTCCACCTGGCAAGTCGGCGAATCGAGACGCGAATCGATCGAGCGAGCAGAAGCGATCCTCGAGCCACTCTGCGCCGACCTGCGCTCACTCTTTTCCCAACCAGATCCGGGACCCGGTGGTGGGCTGGTCGAAGTCTTGCTGCTTTGTGACCGAGATGGCCGGGGGCGATCCCGTTTGAGGATGGTCAGCGTGCTCGACGAGGAGGTCAGGAATCCGATTACGCGGATTGCTGGATCACTCACCGGTGGTCTCGCCGATATCGATTACAACAATGACTCGATGGAAGCTCGACTGGGAATCCTGCGCGCCCCTGGTGGCCTGTGCGAGGTCAGTTACTCGATGGGACCCGAAGAGGGGTCCGAGGTGTTGTGGAGAGGCTTCAAGAGTCCTATCGGGGGCGAAGGTACCCTTTTTAATGATGTCAACCTTGCGCCGGATGTCGACGGGACGCCGCGGCGCAGTCGTCCCATCGCAGATGGAGTACTCCACATCGAATGGTCGTTCTGGGGTGGTGATCGTCGTCGCTTTGTCGCTGGCAAGGTGCAACCACCGCTCTCCTTCTGGGATTCGACGCGGGGCATCTTGCCGATGGACCGTCAGTCGGGAATCTACTGGGATTCAGGAAGCCGAGATGATCCCTTCGATGATGTCTTTCCCGATACTGTCGAGGTACTGCTGGTGCTGAGACCGGCCCGTTCCGCTGCACTTGCCCGTCTGAGTGCGGATATCGACGGGAGTACCGGAGACATCCTCGTCGATTCGACCGCACAGTATCCGGTCGGTCCCGACAGTTACATCCGTATCGACTCCGAATGGATTCGAGTGGGGCGGCTCACGAGTAAGGCATTTCTTGACTGTGAAAGAGGGATGCGAGGCACCACTGCGGTGGAGCACTCCCGTCTTCAGTCTGTCGTCCATGGTTCCGAATTCCGTAAGACGGTGAGGATCCCAGGGGCCAGGGATCCGGGGTGGCAACGATGAAGATGGAGAGCAAGGAATCCGGATTCACCCTGCTCGAGGTCGTGGTGGCTCTGGGAATCCTCACGGTGGGGGTGAGCGCCGCGATCGCTCTGTTCGCCGCAGGTACAGCCTCTCATCGTCGTGCGGTTGATCGAATCCGTGCCATCGAGGTCTCGGAGGTGGTTTTGTCTGCTCTTGAGGGCACGATCCGCGACGGCGGAACCGTCACTGATTTGATCAATAATCCACCATGGGATCCGCTGCTGGCTCACTGGCCCGGAATTTCTGTCGAAGTGCGATACGGTACCGTGCCCAAGGAAGAGTACACCGATGAACTCGTGGTAGAAATTCATGTCCAGTGGATCGCACGCGGGGTCGATAGTGAGGAAGTCTTTCGACAGATCGTCCCCAGGATGAGAAGTATTCGACTGGAGTCTCCCTGAGGTAGTCGCCGATCAGACGCTGACCACGGCTCGTTCCATCAACTCCACCGGCAAAGCTCCAGCACCACTCTTCAGTTGCCAGTCCATCTCGATCAGGGTTTCGATGATTTTCAGAGTCCTGGGAAGATCACAAGTTCGATACTGTTTGCGAATCCTCGGAAGAAACGGTCGGGCAATCCCGGCCTGCTCGAGAATCTGCTGCTCTCCTCCACCCTCCGCCACGATGCGATGAACGCTTCTCAGTTCCCGTGCACGTTTGAGAGACAGCGCCAGGAACTGTAGTAGCAATCGTTGAGGATCCCGCACTCGTTGATTCTTTTCATCGAGTGCGCCGCGCTCGACGATATCGGAAAGCACTCGGAGTGATCGTGCTCGATCCTGTTCGAACCAGGAGTCGACCAGCTCAAAGGCAGTTCCGTCACCACCAGCGGCACTATTCTCGACGATGATGCTCTGGTCGATCTGGTCGATCTGACGGGAGTCACAGATGGTGGAGATCTTCTCGATGGCGCTGGCGAGTTGATCCATCTGGGGGCCGATGCGATCGATGAGTAGTTGGGCCACCGGAGCCGTCACCTTCAGCGAATGAGTGTGAAAGCGATGGATCACCCAGGAGTTCAGTTCGTGATCCCAGGGGTTGGCATCCGGTTGCCATGGGGGTGGACGGTGAAAGGGCCGATCCGCCGAGATGGTGAGTCCGAACTTGCCGATCGCCTTGGCCACCTTGCTCCGTCCATCGAGAGCATCTGCGGTGAGGATCAGCAGTGATCCGGTGGGGGCGGATGAAAAGAACTGGACCCAGGAATCGGGGTCCGATTTGAACCAGTTCTGAGCATCCTGGACGATCACTACCGGCCCACCCCCGAACAGGCTCGGTGTCCTCAGTTCATCGAAGATTTGACGAATCTGTTCATCGGTGGCGCTTCGAGTCCCCTGGTAGCGAAGGATCGAGTCGGGGTCTGGGGTGCCGCCAGGCAGAGATTCGAGCAACATCGCGATCGCTTCACGGCGTAGTAGTTGCTCCTGCCCGACCACCACGGTGATGGGGGGTGGCCCCTCCTTGAGCCGTGCGGGAAGGGTGGCCACGGTCACCTTGCGGTTGGAAGATCGGGATCTGGAAGATGATTTGGCCATGCCACATTGTCGGCCTGGATCTGACTGATTTCAACTGTTGGCCCTTGAACAGCCGTGAAAGGTTCTGTATCTAGAGCCGTGACAGGATTGATTCGGGGCAACCCGGGTCGGAAGTGTGGTGAGAATCCACCGCGGTGCCGCCGCTGTAACCGGGGACAACCCCTGCATCTCCAGGCGTGGGTCTGGAAAGCCACTACGAATTGTCGTGGGAAGGCGCAGGGAGAGGACGATCCGGAAGCCAGAAGACCTTCTGTCAGTGAAATCGTCGGGGATTGACCTCCTTCGATTTCTCCGCTGGATCCCTCCGATTCACGCACAGTGCGTGGAATCGGACCAGAACTCCGAGCAGAGAGGTCGCATTCAGTTGCTGCAATCGTTCTTTAATCTCCTTCTCAACGACTTCTATCGATGCCGCTGGAGAAAATCCGTACGAGTCGGCTGGATCGTAGTCGGCTGGATCGTGGTCGGCTGGATTCCGGTCCTCTCTATTGCGGGAGATCCGATCGCCCAGATTTCCACCGAGATTCCCAATGCCAACGTCGACTCTCACCCTTACTCGATCGTCATCGACGATGCACACCAGCATGGTTATGTCTCCATCTGTGGCGATGTCGCGCCCTTCGGTGAGGCGGTCGAGGATCACAGTGCGTATCAGGTGATCGAGTTCGATGCTCGGACTCTCGAGGTCCTGCGTACCTTTGATGTCGGATATTATCCGACGGATCTATTGCTCTCCGGTTCCGATCTGTGGGTCTGTTGCTCGACCATCAGTAGCCTGTTCAGAGTCGATCTGGTCAGTGGGAACGTCACCGCTGTACCCTTCAGCGACAGTTCGGGAGCCGCCATCGGATACCCATCGGGACTGGCCCTCGGCTGGAACGGGGAGATCATCGTTTCCTCCAATGGCGGTAGTTTTGATGGGTCGGATGAGAACATCGTGATCCTCGATCCACTGACTGAAGAAGTGGTTCAGCGGATCGAAGTTGCCGGTGGCATCTCGACTGTTGTAGCACTGGAAGATGGATCGTTGCTGGTTCCGGTAGGCTTCCCGGGCGATGATTTCACGGCTGCTCCCGAATTGCAGTGGATCGACCCCACCAATGGACAGTTGCTCGACCAACTGGTGATCGACGTCGAGACTTCCGATTTTCCAGCACCCAGTGATCTGCACGTTCTGGATGATCAGAGTGCTTTGCTGACCATCTTTGGCGGCAGTGCGGTGGTGTATCGCATCGATCTCAACAGTAGAACTCTACTGATGGAATACCCGATGGAATCGTCGGACACCGTGCAAAGTGCCGTGGCCCAGGGGGCCGCGGGTACCTTTCTCGTGGCGGAATACTTCGCCGGCACCGTGTCGCGCTACCAGCTCGACAGTGGTGAGCGGCTAGAGATCCTGACCGGTGGGGATCTTCCCAATCGGATCTGCGTCTCCGGCGGACGTGTTTATACCACCCAGCAGGGAATCGAATCGATCAGCGTGCACGGGGTCATCGGAGCCTTCATCCGTGCTGATCTGAATCTCGACGGACAACTGGATCTGGCCGATCCGATCCTATTACTCGAGCACCTGTTTCTCGGAACATCGATCGCTTGCGACGATTCCGCTGACACCAACGACGATGGAACGCTGGATCTCTCGGATGGAATCCAAATCTTGTCTTTCCTCTTTTCACAGGGTCCTTCTCCGCTATACCCTTTCCCCGTCGCAGGGAATGACCTCAGCGATGACGACCTCGATTGCGAGACCACCGGATGAGTAACTCGACCTGTCCATCCTCTTTTGAGAAAGGAATCTCCATGTCCTTCAGTAGCAAGTCCTTTAGCAGCATGATCCATCTCTTCTGGATCTGCTGTGCCATCGCATTGCCGACCTTGCTCCACGGCCAGGGCGCCTGGTATGGCGACCAGCAGACTTTGTGGGTCCATGGAGAGTCGGGTTCCACTCCCATCGTGAATCTGTCCACCGATCTGAGAGCCATTGCACGCACCGCCAGTGGCGGAGGCTGGATCGCCATCGAGGAAAACAACATTGCCCGACGCTGTGGCGCCGTTAAATCCGTAGTCGGGCGTCATTTGTATAACGATTGAATCAGCCTGAAGAACGAGGTCTTGGCAGGTAACCGTAGCATTTCCTACGAGATTGCAAGTCTCTGCGTCGCAATCGAGCGCATCTGCCAGAAGCTCAACCGTATCACACTGAGCAGCATCGGTAAGAATGGGTTTCGCAGAACCAACCTTAGTGCAGGTTAGAGCAATGAGAATGAAACAGCAGTGGAGAAGGCGCATGGTCATGGGTTACCGGGTTTAGTACCTGATATCCAAAGGCGCCTTGATGAGCAATCGTCTAGCGCTCAAAGTCCAGAGCAATAACATTATCGCTTTGAACTTCTTTAAACCCCACGTCCTCAGACAGGGTGATTCGAATGCGCACAGATGGTGAAACACCTTCCAGGATCTCAACGGAGACCATACGCACAGGACTATCAAAGTAGCGGGTATCGAGAGGCAACGTATTAATGCGCTTGGTGACATCGGTGTTCTCAAGCGTAATCTCAACAAGGCCCGGCTTGGACGCGTCGATTCGATACTTCACGGGTTCGGTTGTTCTTACGAAAACACGTGACGCTTCTTGGAACTGCTGAAAACCAACCCAGTTCATGTCTCGAACTTCTGCGGATAAATCCTGAGCGGTTGCGGTTGAAGCGGTCAATAATGCGAATAGGATAGCTGATTGAAGTATCTTCATGGTCTCATTTGTACCACGGAGCAGCTGTGCTACCAATTTTTGTGCCGTCTTGAGAATTTAACCAGCAAAACTTTG
>Ga0209044_1002335_pt1 | contig 10465 bp, 12 predicted proteins | sample SaaInlV_130m_DNA_FD_184655 | JGI IMG/M metagenome (GOLD analysis project Ga0209044, IMG submission 184655) | Marine microbial communities from expanding oxygen minimum zones in the Saanich Inlet - SI037_S4LV_130m_DNA (SPAdes) (version 2) | ecosystem: Environmental > Aquatic > Marine > Intertidal... | reverse complement strand
ATAACCTTTTTTCCCGTATTTACAAAATGTTGGATGGCGAATTCTGCAGGAAGTGTTTTTCCTGAACCAGTATGAGCAGTAACTAATACATGATTACCTTCAACAATGGATTCAATTGCATATTTTTGAAAATCGCTGAGAGAATAAGGATATAATTCAAAATGAGATTCATACTTTGAATTAGATGGGTAAGGTTTATCACAAATAACAACCATATTTCCTTTGGTATACATATAATATGTAGGGTATTGTTTATATATGTTAGCATATACATATATGTTGACCCATTTTATTTTAAATTGCAAGTTTTCTGGGTGTAGGTCCCTTGGTATTTAATGGAATTTTCCAGTTTTCTCCATATCTATTAATCAACTTTGTTTCATAATTATTTGGTAAATATAGTGTTTCATTATTCCAATTATACTCAATTAACATATTATTATCATTATAACATTTAGTCCATAATACTTTTTCCCATATATCATTAAAGTTACCTATATTATCCAATATAGACATATAAAAATCTACAGAACAATAATTATCAGTATGTTTAGTTTTTATAATATATTTAGAATTACCTATACCATAACCGTATTCAAGTATAAATCCATTATCTATTAATATTTGTTTAATTATATTATAATTATTAATATCAATAATTATATCAACATCGTCATCTCCGTCAATACAAGAATTTTCTCTAACTATTCCTAATAATGTTCCATATCCAATGAACCAATTTGGTATATTATTTGTATTTAACAAGTTAGTAATAAACAATAGGGTTTTATTTAATAGTTCTTTATCGTTAGATTTACCAGCCATAAATATATATACTATTTATAGTTATAAAAATGAATGACCAAACGTATTGGAACAAATTTTATAATAACAGTACTAAACTTGTAAATTGCTCAGATTTTTGTGTTTTTGTAATGAAATTTTTTGAAAATAATACAGAAATCGAGTATGTCTTAGATAGTGGTTGTGGAAATGGTCGTGATTGTTATTCACTGGTAGATAAATATAAAGTAGATGGAATAGATAATTCAGGTTTTATTCCCGAGAATAAAGAAAATTTAACATTTATATGTGGCGATTTTATTAAAACAGATAAAAGTAAGTATAATTTAATTTATTCTCGTTTTACGCTACATAGTATTACCAATGAACAACATCAAACATTTTTAGAAACAATAAATGTCAATACATATTTAGCAATTGAAGTACGAAGTATTAAAGGAATCGATGATAATGTATATTATGGTAAAACCCATTATAGAAATTATATTGATTTACAATATTTAAAAACAATTTTATTGGAAAATAATTTTGAAATACTTTTTATAGAAGAAGGTATAGATATGGCAAAATATAAAACAGAAAATCCAATTTGTATAAGAGTTATATGTAGAAAATTATAAATAAAAAACTTATATAGTGGTAGGAAATTTAGCACGGTCTTGAAATAAAATGCCTCTATGTCCGCGAATATAGCTTTCCAAATCGTATCTAATGATATTAGCAGGGTATTTTAATGAAAATTGTTCAAGAATCATATCCATATAACGTTCGTTACTGGCTTTTGAGAATTCTAAAAAAGTACTTGCACCGGTTTTTGAGAACCCAATTGCATGTAATCCGCGAACAAATCCCGACATTGTATAAACCGGATGATTATTGATAACAGCATTATGTTTTGTAGTTTGCTTCCAATTATTTCCATATGTGCAAGCTCCCAGATAAAAGAACATATTAGAAATTTGTTCGTATTGGACGATTTCATCAATATGAATAGGTTCTAATACATTGATATCGTCTTCAAAGACATAAGCGTAGTCGTCATCTCCGTTTACAATCAATTCATAAATATGTTGCATAGTTATTTTGTTAGACATAACATTATCTTCATGGGGAATATGCTGTACTAATATAACGGAAAACCCTATTTTTTCCAAAACATCTTTGGAGAATAACGTTCTCTCTGACGATTTATTTGTAGTAAGAACATATGCAGGTCGGGTGTTCATGATAATATAATTAATTCACAAGTAATTATATTGTTTTCAAAGATAATATATTATTTTCCAGATAGTATATAATTATCTTGTGCGATATTTGGTGTAATCGCATCCATTTTGTATCATGGGGATTGGTTTGTTATATTTTGTAGTGAATCCATAATCTATCAAATTTTGTTGAACAATATCATCATACATATCGTAAAACCTGGATACATTACGGGCTAGAACAAATAATGAAATCTTGGTATTATCAGAAACGACCGCATATTCATAGTAGTCATTTGCAATAGGTCCAACTTCGATTACCCAATATGGTGCTGACCGGGGAACTCCTTCCAATTCTACCGTAAGTTGTCCACCCGAATGTCCATCATCGTAATAGGCATATCCAGATATTTGGTCAACACTGCCATCTTTATCAAACTGACTATTCAATACTGTAACATTCGTGGATGTCAACCCATAGTCAGCAACTGCACATGTACCGTCTCCCTGGAATGTATCGTCAAATTTATCTTTATATACCTGATACCACCTCCCCATGTACATGGGTAAATCAAGTTTTGACACAGGTGAATAATCAGCGTTGCATAATGTGATAAATGCGAGTACAATAAATAGATTGCAAATCATGTTACTATACATATTTATCATCTATAGTTTTAAGTCGATTTCAAATATGTATCCAATAAATATTTGAAATAATGTATACTATAGAGTATATGGACCCGATTACAGGGTTAGTTATCTATTTAGTAGGGTCGGTTACATGTATAGTGGGTATGTATTATTATGTCGAACATCATTCTCGCATTTGGTGCAAATATATTGAATCTCAATAAACGTGCACAAAATAAAATATCAACGACTGTATATATAGTTTAGTTGAAAATGAATATACAACATAATCAAAATATACATGGTGTTCCATCAGGTGTATCTTATGGGCAAAATGAACGGGTCGACGAATTGAATTCTCGTTTATCAAACCGTCATTTTGCAGATAGTCCATTGGAACCCAATTACGACCCGCGTCCAGTACAAACCAAAATGACCCTTTTTCCATTAGTAAAAAATTCGAAAACCACTACAGAAGTCGCATCGCAGTACCCATCCCACAGTGTTTCTGCAAATTTCAATCCTGGCAATGCTCGCGCCCCTACTAATGGATTCACCCAAAATATAGATACTGAAACTATCTTACGTAATCAAACATTTGCACTACAGCATGGTGCGTCTCAATCTGTATATGTACCATCTTCATCAAGCGAATTGTACAATGTACATGTTGTATCCGCTCCATCTGTCCAGCCTCATCTCGATTTATTTTCTAGACCATCGTTTACACAACAGCTCCATCCAAATTTAGCAGGAGCAAACATTGGCAATGACAGTTTCTTCAATCATACTCGTACACAATTACGGAATCAATAAATAATTTTTATAACGTTTTATTATATACCGTACTATATAATAAGTGCTATGCTCGATAAATTATATACAATATTAACCACCCAAAACCCTAATTTGTTTTTTTTGCGATGGGTTCTCATAATAGCAATCATAATAGTACTCGTTTATATATCTAAACACATGCATGACAAACGACCAGAAGGGTTCTCACAGAAAGAACCCTTTGTATACAAGTATGGAAAAAATACAATAGATTCCTTTTATGCAGATATATATGATTCGTTGCATGATACTGCGAAGCGTTCTCAAAATGAGTTGATAAAAATAGTAGAAATGACAGAACCATCGGTTGAACACAGTACAATGTTGGACGTAGGAAGTGGTACTGGATACATGGTGAATGAATTAGGTGAGGCAGGATATGAAGTCTATGGTATAGATAACGCAAAAGACATGTTAGCGTATGCAGTAGACAAATATCCAGATTCTGAATACATATATGGAGATGTATTAAATTCCATGCAGTTTGAAAAATCGACGTTTACTCACATATTATGTACGTATTTTACAATCTATTCCATAGAAGATAAATCCCGTTTTTTTAGAAACAGTTATTTCTGGATGAAACCAAACACATATTTAGTGTTGCATTTGGTAGATACTGATAGTTTTACTAATATGATACCCTACAAAACAACATTTGACGAAGAAGACAAACGTTCTGGAAAACGGTCAATTACTTCAACTGCTATATTTAGCGATTATAAATACAAATGTTCATGTGCGATTCCAGATGATGTTAACGATATACGTACTGAGTTCAAAGAAACGTTTGTTGACCTAGAAAGTGGCCATATTCGTCAAAATGAGACTCATTTGTTTATGGAAACCATGGATACAATATTACATACTGCAACACAAAATGGGTTTATTATGCATGGTAAAGTAGATATGGAATCGTGTAATGGTGATAATAATCAGTATTTGTATATTTTGGAGCGTCCGTTATAATGGTTGTCATGATTGTTCTCATATACACAATTGAACTTGTGTAATTGTACTGTATTATTTATACAAAACACTTATTATACTAATAGTCGTATTATATTCCAAACCCTTTTCGCAAAATATAGTAGATATGATTGTCCAATATATTTTTCTGTGGGGATTAATATTATTCATTTTATTTTGGGCAGTAGTGAAAATAAAATATCCGTTTTGGAACAATCAACCAGTGTTTCATTCATATGATTGTATTCGTTCTCTTTATAAACAACCATTTGTTGTTCAATCAATCGGTCCATATAAAACCAAATTCGTAGACAATTTGCATATACATACATATCCAGTTGACGATGAGGATAATAATACAATGAAAGAAATTACAAAATTATTACAGTCTTATTATTTGGTATTAGAGAACATTGACTACATGATAGGAAAAAAAGAGTTTCATACACTACATACTGGACAAAACGACATGTCGTATATGTCAGTTTATACAGTTCTCGAATATGAAATGAAACCATCTACAATAAAAGATAAAAACACTGAAGTATCAACAAATACATCTGTAGATATCGTGAAACAAGACAAAATAATAGGATGTGTTACTTCGCGGACAGTTACTATGTATGTGCGCCCAACAAAGAGTGAAACAACATATAACAATATGACTGTGTATTTTATGGATTTTTTGTGTGTATCTAGGGAACATGATAACAAAACAATCAGTCGAAAGTTAATACAAACACATGAGTACAACCAACGAAAATACAATAAAAATATAGAATGTAGTCTAATAAAGAAATCTGGAGAACAATTTGGTGGAGTTCGGCCATTGATTACTTACAAAACGTATTCATACAACATACCAAAACGAAAAATAGGAAGAATTCCAACCGAATATTCAGTAAAATTATTACAGTCAAATGATATGTCACTTTTTTTAGATTTTTTTACATTTAATGCAAACCATGAACCCAAAACGTCTATGTTTGATTTCATGGTTCTCCCTTCTATTGGAAATATTGTTGCACAAATGAGAGACTGTCGATTATATATAGGTTGTTTGTGTCATAAATCGACCGTATTAGGATTTTACTTTTTGAAAGACGCATATTGTTATAACGAAGAATATGAATCAAAAACGTTAGCTTTAGTCGGCAGTATACAAAATTGTATCGATACACGTTTGTTTTATATTGGGTTTTTACATGTATTACGAGATATAATACATACAAATGCTGACTATAAAGTAATCGTCATTGAAAACATAGGACATAATCAATATATTAATAATAGCTGGATGAGTTCAGTACAAATAAGCAACGCTACTGATATGGCTTATTATAGTTACAATTATGTATATCCTTGTTCTCCCATCGACGCCCAACGCTGTTTTGTATTATTGTAGTAATCGTATTACATCATGGTCACCGTCAAACAATCGTAACTGTAAAATCGTAGGTATATCATAAAATCCAATATATTGATGAACCTGTATACTCAGGTTCTCAATATCGTCTATTTTGCCAACATAAAAGTAACATGAAATACTACCATATATAGTCGTACATAGAAAACGGTCTATTGATATATGTAGATTCAGCTCTTCCATCCATTCTCGTTGCAAACATTGTTCTTTCGTTTCCCCGGGTTCTAACTGCCCCCCAGGAAATTCCCAATAGTTTGGATTTGGTCCACGTTCATCGCGGAGACCCATCAGTATATTACCAGCATTGTCGTACATAATTCCACAAACTACTTCCATATTGTCACCTGGTAATGACATTATATAATAATATACACATGGAATATCATTATACCTTTTTTATCGTACATATTTCCCACTTCGGGCGAACGAATCGAGAACATAAATAACAAATACACCTAAAAAGGTATACAACAAAAATTCTTCAGTAATATTATTCGTTTTTACATGCTGTTGGTCTTCTAACAAATGAATCATATAATTGAGTTTCTCCATTATTTTATCATCAAATGAACTGGACGAAGTTCCAATCCCCATGTTAGCATAATATGGTTGTGATGATTTATTTTTGGATTGTTGATAACTCTTAGCATAATTATTATATACTTCAGCACTAGGCTCATTCGCTTTATATTGAGATGCAGCATCAGGAGACGATTTCAACGAGTTGGACGCAGTTAGATAGGAAGGTCGAGGAGGGGTATACACTCTACCAGAAACAGGTGATTCCATATCCCCTTTTACCTGCATTTTAGGAGGAGATATAGGGTTGAACTCCCCCATTTTGTTACTCTCTATCGAATTAGAAGGTTGATTCATTTTATTCAACAATTCATTGACTTTACTATTTTTGTATTCATTTGTGTTTTTCATATCGTCTAAAGAAGATGGCATTTGAAGTTGACTATTATGTGGATTTTGATGATGCGAAATATCGTCACTGTCATCTTCATCATCATTTTGAGAGGGTGTTTTTTTATAAGTACGTCTCATAGTAGCTTGTCTTCGCTTTGGCGGTTCTTCATTTGTCCATGGACTTGCGTATGATACTAAATTAGACATTCAAAAAGAATTATTAATACTTAAAAAATACGTAGATATTATTTTTCCATAACTGAACCATTGAATAAGAACCTGTAAATATGAGTAATCCATCGAATACATGTTTTGCTAAAGACAACTAGAAAGAAAATGATAAGTAAATATATACAAATCATGAAAAACACTGTTGCTCAGTTCATACCAATCATATTGATTGTATCATTATTATCGTGTTCAGGAGAATTTGTAGAATTCAGTCATACCCGTTTAGGAAAAATTGTAGGAATTGCATTAATATTGTTTTACACACATTTAGATAAATATATAGGTTTAGTGTTCTGCTTGATAGTGGTTATCTATTACCAAAGTGACTTTGTAGAAAACATGCTAAATACGGATGATATTATGAACAAAATGTTCGAAAATTTCGAACAACAGAAAAAAGAAGAAAAAGAAACAAGCGACAGTGTGTCAAAAATCCAACCAGTGAAACAAAAACAAAATGCATTAGCGGAGACAATGTCAAATATAACTGATGTGTATCCGGGTACTAATACATATAGTTCAGTGAAAGAAACAATGAAAAACAATGATGATTCATCTAAGAAAGAAGGAATGACACTATTAGATGAGTTTAGGAAAGAGAACTGCAATGGAAACCAGCTAATGTACAAAAATATGAAAGTAAACCCAGATATGATAGGACATGTATATCCAAACCTAGAATGCAAGAATGGTAAATGTAATGTATGTGATAGTACATGTGAGTGTTCAATAATAGAGAACAGATTAAAAAACGAAAAAGAGTTGTTTTCTAAATTTTCACGAGATATGGAAAATACCGATACTAAACCACATAACGCATAAAAATATACCAACAATGTATACAATGGTGGATAAGAATAAACATCAATCTACTACATCTGTATTTAAATATGTTCATGAGCAAATACAGGCACTCAATAGTAGTAAGGTATTTGCTGGCATTATGATAATAACTTTGAATATTGTATCTCGTTTTGTTAATATTAAATTGAGTAAAACAATGGAATCTTATTTGAAATATACATTTAGTAAATATGTACTAGTTTTTACGATTGCATGGATGGGAACACGTGATATATACATAGCATTATTTATAATGGGATGTTTTGTCATAATAAGTGATTTTTTGTTTGACGAAGAAAGTATATTTTGTATATTACCAGAAGAGTTCAAAGACCATCATTTATCCATGTTAGAAGAAAATGAATCAATGACAAAGGTAACAGAAGAAGAAATAGCTAATGCGAAGAAAGTACTAGACAAAGCAAAAGAACAAAAAAAGGATAATGACCTCGAAAGTTACAAAATTTAGTAGCTATAATATGTGGGTTGTAGTTATACTATATGAAATAAATTATGCATATAGTATAATTAGAAGAACAATAGATGGATGTCGAATTTGCAATAGAAAGTCTATCCGTTATTATTTATACCAATATACCGGATAAACAATACCAGATGGTGAATTTTTCTCGAAGTATGCTGCATATACCAAATACTGATGATGAAGACCGTGAACAAATAATATTAGAAGACCTCCCTTATTTCACAATTGATGTTGAATATCCAGTGAATGTATTAACAAAATTGGATTATTACGACAGAGTAGACTTTTTTTTCAATGCGAATAAATTTGTTGATATATTAAGGCCGTATTATAACAAACGTGATAATTTATCGGACGAAACTACTCCGGGAGAGAGTTTTTATGATGTACGTGAACGTAGGACTCGTAAAAATATAATGACAATGTTAGAAATATTATTTCCAACAAAGTTTCCAGTGATAAACGATATACAAACTTCGCATGATTTTTTAAAAGATAAACAGTCAACTCGCCCTTTATGGTTCAATCCATTTCAAAAACACTATTTTTCCTATTTAAAAATAGGTGGCAATACGTATACTGTGAAGAAAACAGTATGGTTGAATGATATATTGAATCATCCATTATACCGTAAGATGGTTGTAGAATATCGTAAACTACGTAAATGGGCAGATGAAGAATTATACAGTAAAGAGAGTCAATATGAAACACCAGAACAACAAATTATAGAGCTCGACCTCAACATTGATGCGGCCATAAAAATTATGTTGGAACAAATCATGAATAACAAATTCGCTTACGTCAACACTAAAGAAATAATAGGCATCCTTAATGAATTAAATAAGGCAACTGACCAGAATACTCGAACGGCTAGTTTGGAAAAGTTGATAAGTTATAATTTGAACAACATACAAAATGTGAAATTCCAGAAGTATATGGATATTCTCACCGAGAATCATGAAGAAATAAAAAAAGTTGCGAATAATCGAAAGAAAATACAGGAAAAAAACGATAAAATACAAAAAATATTTACAACATCTTTATCAAACATCGGTGAACCCTATAACAACCAAGTTGTAATACGTAAATTTCAAGGGATTTTGAATGAATACAGTGAACCGTTTCGTAAAACGTCCAATAATGCATTACAGACATTGATAGATAGTGTTCTTAACAAATCAGTCAATGACCCTGATAATTTACCTACCCAGTATTATACGTTACTTGATATTATATATGAAAAATATATCAAGAATAATCAGGTTGATAGTGCAAAACTAAAAGTGCTTGACGATAGTGTGATAAAGTTGATGAACGTAGGTATTAGTTACATAAACATTGGAGGTGATACTACTAAGCCAACAAAAGAAGTATATTTTTTGATAGATATGGTTGACGGTAAAATTCAAGATGACAATGTATCTTCTATTTATTGTCCTTATATTGGAGATTATTTGGGAACCAAATTAGAATATCTAATAAATAAGTCGAAACAAAGTTCTTCAAATTCATGGGCGGTAGACAATAATCGTCAAATGTTTTCATTAAAGAAAATCGAATCATCTATTACAAATAACTTTTCGGAGAACGAGTTAGTATCAAAAGACAGTATCCCGACAAAGAAAAATGGACCAGACCAACTAACTAGTAATTTATCATCAAACTCTGCATCCACAAAAGATGACCCGAGTGCTAATTTCAAATTATATATTATGATGAAAGAATTTGCTGCAGAGTTAGACTCACAAATCACAAATTTACAATATAAGTATTTGAATGACACATTTATTAACAGTTTAAACTCCAACAATATTATCAATATATTGAAAACAATGGACAAATATCCTATTGGTAAGAAACTGTACTTGATTATTGAAGAATGGAATGCAAATATAAACAGACAGGACCCCAAAGTGTTGCAAATGATAAATGGATTAATTGGTGAAATCAAGATAAGAAACGCAAATATAGCAGATGAAAAAGAAAGCCGCGCTACCAAAGATGATAAAACAAATCAACGATTATTGATATTAAAAAAAGAAGAACAAATAAACAATATGTTAGAAAGCATTGCAAACAATATGTTGATTCATGAGAAATCGAAGAGACAGTCTGGTGGTA
>Ga0209044_1002324_pt1 | contig 10503 bp, 9 predicted proteins | sample SaaInlV_130m_DNA_FD_184655 | JGI IMG/M metagenome (GOLD analysis project Ga0209044, IMG submission 184655) | Marine microbial communities from expanding oxygen minimum zones in the Saanich Inlet - SI037_S4LV_130m_DNA (SPAdes) (version 2) | ecosystem: Environmental > Aquatic > Marine > Intertidal... | reverse complement strand
GAAGCAATTTGGCGGGTTAACTTTCTTGGGCCAAGTAGGCACAAGGCACCATTTGCTATCGTCAAAGCTGGTACAATGTCCCCGCGTTTCGCTAAAAGCCCGCCGCAAGCCATGCCACTAGCCCATTGCCCTTACCGGCATGGTCGTAGAAAGTGTGGTGACTCAATCCATCGTCAAGTGCAAGGTTCCTTTTCTTATGAATCTCAGTAAAACCAGTGCCTGGACTGAATCAGATGTTCGTTCGTTTCTGGCAAGTTCCACCATCCCCATGCGTATCGCGACGAATACGGCCAGTTACCCCACCCTATGCTCTGTCTGGTATCTGTTTGATGAGCAACAAGGTGACCTGCTATGCGTGTCTCATGAAAAAAGTCAGTTGGTTTCAGACCTCATGGCAAATCAGAAGTGCTCCTTTGAAATTGCACCCAATGACCCCCCCTACTATGGCGTTAGAGGAAAAGCAGTGGTGACGCTGTCGAAGGATAAAGCGTTAGAAACACTTACCACCTTGATGCCCCGTTATTTAGGGGGTACTGAAAGCAGGCTCGCGAAATGGCTTATTGGCCGCAGTGATGAAGAGTATGTCCTGAGGCTGAAGCCAGTCCAGGTCACCTCCTGGGATTACAGAGAGAGAATGAGCTAGTTGATTAATGTCATCAATGGTTAATCTGTTTTTGGTCCTATACCGTAAATTACAACAAAAAAGAGTGACTGAAACGATGTACTTAGCATTTGGGGTGATACTATTTTTGTTGGCAGCTGTGTATTCCATAATACTGCAAGCTGGTAAAAGAAACGTACAAGTGGTCCGAAAGAATTGTCTACGTCAGCCTGACGAAGACGCCGAGTTTTGATTGAGCGTGTTAAGAGGAGATAGACGACGTGTTTAATTCGGCGGTCAGTGTTTCGCCGTCTGGCAAGGGCGCAACAGTAATGCCTGGTAATGCCCGGTAATACCCGAAAGGTCTATCGGTGAACATTTAATGCCAGAGGCTAAGACGAAGAACTAACTGGCATTCATTCGATGCTCATTGCTCACCCAGTCGGTCAAAAAGTCCTGGGCACTGTGCTGTTACTAACCGCTGTTAGTCCGTGCTCGAGGAGCCATATCAACTCCTGATTCGATCACTGGTCAAGACCTCCGAGACACATATATTTGATTTCTAGATAGTCATCAAGCCCGTACTTGGAACCTTCGCGACCTTGACCGGACTCTTTGACACCACCAAAGGGCGCCATCTCATTTGAGATGAGACCTTCGTTGATACCCACAATCCCGTACTCAAGTGCTTCCGCAACCCGCCAGACACGACCTATGTCACGGGAATAAAAGTAAGACGCAAGCCCTACTTCCGTATTGTTAGCCATGCGAATCGCGTCTTCTTCTGTCTTAAAGCTGAACAAAGGTGCAACTGGGCCAAAAATCTCTTCTTTGAACACCCGCATGTCTTCACTGACATTCGTCAGGATCGTCGGTTCAACAAATGAACCTCCCTGCACTGCCCGGCTGCCACCTGCGACAACGGTTGCCCCCTTGTCGGTCGCATCTTTAATGAAATCCATCACATCGCTGGCAGCGGTTTCATCAATCAGGGGGCCGATAGTGACACCTTCACTGATTCCGTCTCCGACTTTCAACTTCGCCACGGCAGCCGCCAGCTTCTCAGTAAATGCATCGTAAACACTTTCCTGTATAAGCAGCCGATTAGCGCAAACGCATGTCTGTCCGGCATTTCTGTACTTGCTGACCATTGCACCTTCAACCGCAGAATCAAGATCCGCATCATCGAAAACGATAAATGGTGCGTTGCCGCCCAACTCCATTGATGTTCGCTTTACCGTCGCTGCACATTCCGCCATCAACTGCTTGCCAACCGGCGTTGAGCCCGTGAAAGTCAGTTTGCGTATGATGGGGTTGCCGCTCATCTCCTTTCCGATCTCTGCGGTTTTCCCGGTCACAATATTGATCACCCCGGCCGGGACGCCTGCGCGCTCTGCCAACTCAACAAATGCGTAGGCAGACAGGGGTGTAGCGTTCGCTGGCTTACAGACAACAGTGCATCCAGCCGCGAGCGCCGGTGCAATTTTTCTGGTCAGCATCGCGTTTGGGAAATTCCACGGTGTTATACAGGCAACTACACCAACGCCCTGTTTAATACAGACCAGACGCTTGTCATTCGAAGGATGAGGTATCGTGTCACCGTAGACTCGTTTGCACTCTTCAGAAAACCATTCGATGTAATTAGCACCATATGCGATCTCACCCCTCGCCTCCGCCAGTGGCTTCCCCTGCTCTGCGGTCAGTATTTTCGCCAGGTCTTCCTGATTCTCCATCATCAGATCAAACCACCGTCGCAGAATGGCTGCGCGCTCCTTGGCTGTCGTTCGACTCCATGATTTGTGGGCGACCTCGGCCGCTTCGATAGCGCGGCGCGTTTCATTTGTTCCGCATCTGGCAACTTCAGCAATAACCGAACCGCTGGATGGGTTTACTACTGGCAATGTGGTGCCATCGTCGGCTGAAACCCAGCCACCATCTATATATGCTCCAGCCTTTAATAACAGGCCATCACTGAGCTGTTCTTTCATTTCTTTGTTTCCTGTTGGTCAAATATTTCCATCGCGCTCAGGAGCCACTTGGGCGCCGAGGACTCTGCACCTACGCCGCCATAGGTCAACTGACCTTCACGAGTTATCGCGCCTGTCTTGATGCCATCAACGATTTCTTCAAGATCAGTCAGGAATTGTACAAGAGACTCATCTTCCATGACATCAAGTGTCAGGTGAATTGCCGGCGGGTTCGTAACACCCAGCAAACGCCAACCACGATCTTCCATTCCGCTGACCACCACCCTGATGTCAAATTCGTCTGAGGCAATCATCAGCAACGGTCCATCTGACTTCCAGGTGTGCAGCCCATCAATCTCTCGGCATTTTTCGACAATTGACCGCTTTACGTGCAAAACCCGCCGCGCATTTTCCAGATACCCTTCTTTCCCCCAGTAATGCATCAGCGCCCATATCCCGGCAACTGGGCCCAGAGTACGAGACCCAATAAAGCCCTGCGAAAGGTAAAGGCCGCAGGCCCATTCTGTAATTGGCATATAGTGATAGCTTTGCTCTGCCTGAGATCGCCACAAAACAGTCGAGCAAGGTTTCGGCGCGTATCCATACTTGTGTAGGTCTGCCGAGATAGATCTCACACCCGGGACCCGAAAATCAAATTCAGGAACATCCTCACCGAGCATTGCGAAGAACGGCAGGATGTACCCACCGACGCAGGCGTCAACATGGAGCCAGAGATCATTTTCAATCGCCAGTTCACCCATAGCCCTTATGGGGTCGACCGTTGCATAGGGCCAGTTCGGCGCCGAACCGACGACGCCGATCGTATTCGGCCCTACTGCTGCCTTAAGCGCTTCAAAGTCACAGGAAAGATCGTCCAGCTGAGGAACGGTTATGACTTTGATATCGAGATACTTGCAGGTCTTGTGAACCGTCGAATGGGTGGAATAGGGGGCAACCACCTCTGGCTCGGTTATGTTCGGTTTATTTTCTCTCGCCCACTTTCGCATGGCATGGAAAGCATTGAAGTTTGATTCGGTTCCTCCACAGGTAAGATTGGCTCGCCCCTGCTCACCGCCATTGAGCAGGTTGATGCAGATATCGAGCACCTCATTTTCCATCTTCGCCGCCGCAGATTCCTGAAACGTAAATAGCCCATTCCACTCAAGGAATTCATTGAACGCCTCATGGGTAAGTTTCGACATTTCTTCCTGGCCCTGAAATGTTGTACTCGCCAGCTTGCCTCGCTGGCCTGGTGTCATCTGCCCACGGAGTTCTCTGACCTGAGACATCACATCGTCATAACTAGCACCCCGTTCAGGCAACGAATACACTTCATCTGACATTTTCTCTACCTCTGTGTTGGCGAAGATATGTGTTCACATCTCTCGTGCTAGTTCTTCTAACGAAGCTCTTAAGATCGACAGCAGCTGGTCTATATTTTCACGAGTAAATGTCAGCGGCGGCGACAGAACAAGGATGTTGCCAATCGGTCTCACAATCAGTCCTTTCGACAAACATTTTTGGTATACCTCTGCCGCCATCATCAGGGGTTCCTTTGTTGTTTGATCTGACACCAGATCAATTCCCAACATAAAACCCTGACCTCGAACATCTCCCACGACACTAATGTCTAGCAACTCTTTGGCTTGCGATTGAAGATAGGGCCCCAGATTTCGGACATGGCTCAGCAGATTCTCTCTTTCAATGATCTCAATGTTCTTCAGTGCTGCCGCGCAGGCGACAGCATGTCCTGAATAGGTGAAGCCCATAGAGAAAACACCATCTTCACACTGCGGCTCACTGATAACCTTGTAGATCTCCTCTGAGAAAATTGCCGCTCCCAACGGTACGTATCCAGAGTTGATACCTTTGGCAAGTATCATCACGTCAGGTACGAAGCCAAACAGCGCCTCGGAAGCCATCCACTCGCCCAGACGCCCGAAGCCGGTGACGACTTCATCAGCAACAAACAGTACATCGTGTTTTTGGCAGACTTCCCAGGCACCACGGTGATAACCCTCTGGCGCCACTAGCACGCCGCCTGCCCCCATCACGGGTTCGGCAATGAACGCCGCGACGTTATCAGCGCCCAGCTGTAGAATGTGATTTTCAAGTTCATCCACCAGAAACTGCGCATAAGCCTTTTCAGGAAGATCTTCGGCCCCTGCTGGGCGACGATACATATCTGCAGAGGAGACGTGACTGATCCAGCTCTCAGCTGCACGATCAAAACTGTTTTTGGTGGCATGGATACCTGTCAGATGCGCAGCTATATAAGTACTGCCGTGATAGCCATTATTTCTGGATATGACCTTCTTCTTATTCGGTTTACCCCGCAGGTTGTTGTAATAGTGAATGACCCTCATGGCTGAGTCATTCGCGGTTGAGCCACCACAGGTATAGAACACGTGGTTCAGGTTTCCCGGCGCCAGTTGGGCAAGCTTTTGCGCCAGTATTGACGCAGGTTCATTGGTCGAGTGTCCAAAAGGATTAAAGTACTGCATGGCCAGGACCTGGTCTCGCATCGCGTCAGCCATCTCTTCCCTTCCGTGGCCGATATTGACGCACCAGAGGCCCGCTATTCCATCCAGGAACCGATTGCCATCTGAGTCCATCACAAAGACGCCCTTGGCCTTACTGATAACGTGGCTTCCTTCCTGTTTAAATGTGGCAAAGTCTGTATAGGGATGTATGAAATGCCGCCGATCCATATCCCAAATGGCTTTTGCGTCTTCAGCCTGATCAATCGACGCCATGATTAAAATCCAGTATAAGAAAACATGGAGCACATGAAACCATCAGCTGGCCATGAAAACCAGACCCCTTTGTGGGTACAATGTGAGAAGCTGAGCAAAGCAACGAATTGAAGGAACATCTAAGTGCCTCAAAGCATGTTATCTTCAGAGAAATGGTACGGCCTACTGGGCCAAATTGTGGATGCTGTCGGGGAAAACAGCTTTTGCCAGCTTGTAGCAGACGCAACCCAACATATCAGTGGCTACGATAGTACTGTTTTCATCGCCTTCATACGCAATCAGAGACCTCAGCTGATTTTCAGCAATCTCAGTAAACAGGATGAAACGCCCACCCTTGGTCCTTACTTCGATGGCGCTTATCTGCTTGACCCCTTCTACGATCTGTTTCGTCACAATGCTGAAGACGGCGTCTACAGGCTCAAGGAAGTAGCTCCGGACGAGTTCTTTGATACCGAGTACTACCGCAGTTACTTCATGACCACCAGAATCATCGATGAGACTGGTATGCTGTTAAAGATCAATGACGACATTCACCTGTCCATCTCCTGCGGGCTCAGGGAAGGCAGCATGCCCCCAGACCTCAAAATTAAAGACCTCCGCACGATTTTTCCCTTTGTAGCATCAAGCTGTCGTCAGCACTGGTCCAGAGAAAGCGAGCTGTCACGCCTTTTGAGCCACAATGAAGGCGGCACAGAATTCAGTATTACCCTGGAGACGGCTTTCAACAATTTTGGCAAGGACTATCTGACCAATCGTGAATGTCAGGTACTGCATTTGATCCTTAAAGGCTATGCCAGCAAATCAATCGCTCAACTACTGGAGATCAGTCTCGATACTGTGAAGGTTCATCGAAAGCGGTTCCATGCAAAGCTCGGAGTTTCCTCCCAGGCGGAACTGTTTGCATTGTTTCTGGAGTCTATCGCCATGGTGCCTTCAGGCAGTGAGCAGGACCCGCTGGTCTACTACTTTGAAGGCCAGGCGATTAACCCGGCCTCAGAGTAATATGCTGGGTAACCCCCCCGGGGTATACCTTTGTATAGACTTTTTGCCTACTCTCAATCAAACCACTCACCGAAGGTCTACAATTGGCGCGCAGTGCTGCCGACAAAACAAAACAAAACAAATAGAGAATCAACATGGGAACCCTGAGGATCAACGAACAAAGATTGTGGCAGAGCCTGATGACCATGGCGAAAATTGGTGCCACTAAAAATGGTGGTTGCAATCGACAGGCATTGACAGAACTCGATCGGCAAGGCCGTGATCTTTTTGTCAGTTGGTGCATGGATGCCGGATGCACCGTAGAGTTCGATCAGATGGGCAACATTTTCGCTCGTCGTGCGGGCGATGATGAAGACGCGCCTATCGTCATGGCAGGCTCGCATCTGGACACGCAACCCACTGGCGGGAAGTTTGACGGCGTCTATGGAGTGCTATCAGGTCTTGAAGTAATCAGGACCCTCAACGATCACAATATCAGCACAACAAACCCTATCGCTGTGATCTCCTGGACCAACGAAGAAGGCGCCCGTTTTTCGCCCGCGATGGTGGGGTCCGGAGTCTGGGCTGGCGAGTTTGGTATTGATTATGGTCACAGTCGAGTTGACAAAGCCGGTATCACTCTCAAGGAAGCCCTGGTCGACATAGGTTACCTGGGGGAATTACCTGCCGCCTGCAACCAACCCGTTAAAGCGGCATTTGAACTGCATATCGAACAGGGGCCGATCCTGGAAAACGAAGATCAGCAGATCGGCATTGTCTCTGGCGTGCAGGGAATGAACTGGTACGACATAACCATTATCGGTGAAGCCTGTCACGCTGGCCCCAGCCCAATGGAGATTCGTAAGGACCCATTCATGGCGCTGGCGCCTGTCATCGACAGGCTATATGGGTTGGCAAAAGAAAACGCGCCCTGGTCGAGAGTCACATTCGGGGACATTTCCGCGAACCCCGGATCGCGTAATACGGTTCCTGAAAGCGTCACGATAACCATGGATCTACGCCACCCGAACCAGGGCGTTCTCGACGACATAGACCAGCAAATGCGTACTATCGTCGCCGAAGAATGCGCCAAAAAAGGGCTTGAATACGTCATACACGATGAGTGGAAGTCGCCTGCAGTGGTATTCAACGAAGCCTGTGTTGAAGCGGTCACCCAGGCAACAGAACTTCTGGGTTACTCTGCCAAGAACATGGTTTCGGGTGCTGGGCACGATTCGGTCTATGTTTCCAGGGTCGCACCAACCAGCATGATATTCGTTCCTTGCGATAACGGTATTTCACACAATGAGGCGGAGAACATTTCTTCATCACAGGCCGTCGAAGGCTGTAACGTCCTGTTGCACGCCATGCTTCAATCAGCCTGCTGATTCTGCAGCTTCAAAATCGGCTCTGATGGTTTTTTCCGACAAACCATACTGACCTGCAATATTGTTAAAGAACGGGTCCCAGTGGTTAACCTGCACCTCGATGTCATCGTTTTGCTGCTGAAGATTATTATAAGCGGTCTCACCGGGTATTCGCACTCGCTGACCCGGTCGCGGCGTGCAGTCACGAATCGAACTGACAAAACTATCTGACCGCGACTTAACTGCCTCAATTGGCCCAAATACCGCCGGGTTTATGCACATATAGTAGCTGCCGCCAACGGTTGTTGTCGCTTCGGTCCCATGTTTGATAGCGCTTTGATAAGCATCTGTATCAGAGAGGTCGGTCACTGGTACCCCAATCGGATTGATGATCGCAGTCATTGCCTCATTCCACAGATTGAGCGCATAGGTCCGTGGCGTCTCTATTTGGCCGGCGCACGAATACCCCCAGACCCTGCCATAACCCTCATACGGCTGAGCATAATCAGTGGGATCATCAGTCACTTCACCCGTTACGGGATCAATGCACCACTTACCCTGCATCGGTTTGTTATGCAGTATCGACTCCGATATGTCGGCGTCATAAAACTCACCGAACTTCAGAGAAGCCCAGATCGGTGGCTCGTCACCTGCAGGTACAATCGCATCAAAGGGCGGGCAGGACAGCAGGTTGACCATGCCGCCAAAAGGAGCAGCGAGTGGCGGCGTATTGTTTGAAGAAATCGCCATCATGTCCTGTTCGTAGGCCTTATAAACATACGCCGCGAAGCTCCCGGCATCGTTGTGATTGCCGCCATAGACGATAGAGATGCCGCTAGTTCGTGCTTTCTCAATGGCAATATCAGCCATGATATTCAAGGCATAGTAACCGGACGACCGTCTGCCATCGACAACCGCCCAGGCAGGACCTTCATTGATGACTTCAGGTGTCGACGTCATATCCATCACACCAACCTTTAGCGCGAGATCAATAACTTCGTAGACCCCAAGGCCCTGATTGAGCTTGCCCTGCAAGTGAGCAAAACCAATGGCTTCAGAGATACATTCCGCATGGGCTTCAGACCCGCCTGCAGCCTTCACAACACGCTCTATCGCATATCTCAGGAATCTGACACTCTCGGTTCTGGTTTCATCTGACATGTTTTTTACTCCGGTCAAATTTTCTGGCTCAAAAAATCAGGCACTACCGGCATCTATTCCGCCAGTTTCTGCATGGCGCGCTCATTCGTGCCTGCCGACGAACCACCACAGAGCTCTATAGCCTGACCATTGATAAACCCGCAGTCTTCACTCGCCAGAAAGTGTATTGCTGCTGCCACTTCTTCCGGCTCACAAATTCGACCAATGGGCACCATCAGCTTTTCATACCGCAGCATCGTCTCTCCACCCTCTTCGTGTGCCATCGGTGTGTTGACCGACGTCGGGCACACACAATTGACGCGAATGTTTCGATCACCCAGCTCCATGGCTGCGGTTTTTGTCACACCAATGGCAGCATGTTTAGAGGCCACATAGGAAGCAAGATTCACCGCGCCGCGTTTTCCTGCCATTGACGATGTGTTAACAATCCGAGCGCCATCATTCATGTGAGGTACTGCAGCCTTGATGCCATTGACGATGCCCATCACATTGACGTCATGGCAGAACTGAAAATCACTGGTTTGGGTCTCCATCAGCTTCTTGTATTCGGAAAATACACCGGCATTGTTTACCAGAACATCGATGGCGCCGTATTGTTCAACAGTGAAAGACATCAGGTCACTAACCTGGTTTTCATTCGCGACATCTACCACATACGACCTGCACCCCAGATCGCGAGCCAGTTCACTGCAATCGGACAGGTCGGCAATGACGACCCGTGCACCTGCGCTAACGAATCGTTTAACGACAGTCAGGCCAATACCTGATCCTCCACCTGTAACAACAACCACCTGATTTTCCAGTAAGAAGAACATAGCCACCTCTACTCTGATTGGATGGCAGCCAGCATACGACAAGTAACGCTGGTTACAACATTACCCGTTCTGGTTAATTGTGCCGCTCATCAAAGACCCGGCGCCATGCCACCAGCCACAGGCAGAGCAACCCCGGTTATGTAACTCGCACCCGCTCCCGCTAGATAAGCAACAGTGGCAGCTATTTCCTCGGGTTCACCACCTCTGCCCAAAGCAATCGTTTCATCTTCAAGGTTTCTAGCCTCTTCAACCGTAATGCCCTGTTCACCAGCAATACGCTCAAACAGTTGGTCCCGCATAAAGGTATTGACCGCACCCGGGCAGACCGCATTGCAACGGATATTCCTGTCAGCAAACTCAAGGGCAAGCGCTTTTGTCAGGCCAACAACAGCGAATTTTGACGCCGTATAAGGCATCGGAATTTCTGGAATAGCGCCGAGCCCACACAGTGACGCCACGTTAACAATAGCGCCACCGCCCGCTTTCAGCATTTGCGGCACAACCGCCTGACAACAGTGAAAGGTCCCCATCAGGTTCACCTCGAGCGTTTTCTCAAACGCTTCGGGTTTGATATCAAGCAGCTGGCTTGACCCACCACCGATTCCCGCATTATTGACCAGAATATCAATACCACCGAGGCGCTCGACAACCGTGGTCACCACTCGCTTAACCTCGGCCGGTTGAGTGATATCCATGATCAGATCCATCGCGGTGGCTCCCTTCGCTTCAAGTGCCTCCCTCGATGCCCTTAGGCTCGCCTCGCAGCTGGTAATATCCGTCAGAACAACTGCAACACCCAGGCTCGCGAGCTTTTTGGCTATGGCGCAGCCAATACCCATGGGGTGACCAGCGCCG
>Ga0209044_1002316_pt1 | contig 10520 bp, 4 predicted proteins | sample SaaInlV_130m_DNA_FD_184655 | JGI IMG/M metagenome (GOLD analysis project Ga0209044, IMG submission 184655) | Marine microbial communities from expanding oxygen minimum zones in the Saanich Inlet - SI037_S4LV_130m_DNA (SPAdes) (version 2) | ecosystem: Environmental > Aquatic > Marine > Intertidal... | reverse complement strand
AATTGATGGCTGCAGTGAACATGATGCCTATTGCTCCGACTCCGTCAGCTCCACGTGTGACCACGAAATATTGCCATCTCCATGGTTCGAACAACACACACGATGGCACAGAGTGCAAGAAGATGGGAAGCACAGGGTTTACCATGAAGGGAAAGGCAGTGACGCAAGCCATGATCAACAACAGAGTCCCAGGAGCAGTGGTGGATGGTGTCGCGGGGAAGATGTGAAGTGTAGGCGGAGATAGTAGTTTAAAATTTTTATCTATTAGTTACCCTAACACTATTGATAAAAATTTAAGACTCTACTCTCAAATCGCCAACCAAATTTTGATTTCACGAAAAAGAACCTCACCTCTAACTCCGATACTGGATTGTGGAGCGGAAGAAACATCGATTCCAGAAAGAGCAATCCCCCCTCTCTCTTCACGAATTGATCACGTCCCTACCATGGCCATCTATCCAAATGGGGATACCACCATGTCATCAGCAGCTGTAGTAGTCCAATCTGGATCGATCAATCTCAAGGCAAAGGTGTACAAAGACGACAAATTGATGCGTCCCCTGATTGCAGCACACGATATAACCTCACAGGGAAACACTATTGTACTTGATAATTATGGTCTCACAGTGAAGGACCAAGATGGGAAGATCCTAGCATGCTCATCCAAGGACCCAGACACTCGACTGTGGTCAATGCCCTCACTGAAGGCCATTCCCATCAACACATCAAAGCATTTGCACACGGTAAGTAATGCACATGTCAAATACGTAAATAACATTGTCCATCATTCTGTGCATGCATCGAGAACGAGTTATGCCAATGCAGTAATGGGAAGCCCTCCAGACAGAACCATGCAACTTGCTCTCGACAGGAACTATTTCCAGTACCCTGGAGTGACCCCCCAGATATACCGTAAGAACCCACCACATGCTATAGAGTCCAGTGAGGGGCACATGAAACAGTCTAGACAAAATGTGAGGTCGACTCGGTCCAAGAACGATAAAATTGAAACACTGTACAACTCTGTCACCAAAGATATAGCCCCATTGCGAGCATATAGCAGAGTTTGGGATACATCATCGTCCGATCAGCCAGGTCCGTTCCCAGTGGCATCATTGAAGGGATACAGATACATCCTCATTACAACATATAGGAACTACATCCATGCTGAACCTATGAAATCAAGATCGCAACTGGACTACAAGCATGCCTATAGTGCTACGTTCAAGTTCTTCAAGAACTTAGGCCATCGTCCAAAGTATCACCGAATGGACAACGAGACATCCGCACTAGTCGAAAATTACCTGGAGAACGAGCTAGAAATACCAGTACAATATGTGCCCCCAGGTAGCCACCGCACACTGCCTGCAGAAAGAGGAATCCAGTCCTACAAAAATCATTTCATCAGCACTGTATCACACATGCATCCAGAGTGTCCACTACAGTTATGGGCACAGTTCATGCCTCAGATAGAAGATACCCTCAACTGCCTACTGCCATACAGTCTGGACTCAAACATATCTTCTTACGAGGGAATACACGGGAAAAAGTATGATCTCAAGGCCCACCCAATGCATCCTGTGGGCACTCTGACTCTAGCATACACCCCAACTACCTCCCGAGAAGCATGGGAGGTACATGGAATGAAGGGATTCATGTTGGGACCAGCAACCAAGCACTATCGATCATACAGAGTCCACATCATAGAGACTGGGCAAGAACGGAAAACTGACACGGTGGATGTCTTCCCGACCAAAGTGATGCTACCTGGATCCTCATTGGGTGAACTAATATTAGAGAAACTTGCTGAAGACCCAGATAACAAACTTGACGAAATCAGAAGGTTGATCGAATCGAATAAGAGCACACTCGAACAGAGGGTGAACCCAACTATCGGTCCAGTGATTCCTGCACCAAAACAGAGGGTGCAAAGCACGGCACCTCACTGTCTAACCGTATCGACTCGAGCAACGAAACGACACAAGGTAGCTGATTCAACATATGAGTTGTACCCTAAAATTATGATAAGTGCAGCAAAAAGAAAGAAAACGTTAGAACATGTCGGGAGAACATTCAAGGATAAGGAAGATGGCCAAACTTACCAAGTTCAGAGGGTGGTAAAGTCAAAAGCAGACAGAAAAACCCCGCCAACTGCATTCTACGAACTGGCCAACATCAATGAACACTCTAACTCAAGGCGGATGAATGAGAATGATTTTGAATACCAACCGTGCGATGAATTCTTCATTCTCAAGCGAAATGGTGAGTACCTATACAGGGGAAATGAGTACGAGTGGATGCCGACACTGAACTCAGTCTACCATGCAAAGGTGGATCAGCAGTATCTCAACTTGGACGACGATGGCAAGCCAATAACCAATCGCACTGCACTGAAGTCAATACATCGAGACGACTGGTTAATCGAACACGCGAAAGAGATAAAGAATCTAATAAACACTGGTACTATTGTACCCAGAAGGCAAAATGATCAACCACGCGACAGAAGAAAAGACACCAAGTATTACAGCCCACAGGTGAAAGAGAAACTTGCAGATGACTCAACAGTGACACGACGAGTCAGAGGCACCTTCGGAGGAAACAATCTCGACTACCCCTTTGCAAAATCATCACCTGTTGCAGATAGAACATTAATAAACATTCACCAGCAGTCCGTATTGGCAGATATAAAGAGGACAGGAGATGATTGGAGATATATGTGTGCAGATTTCAAAGATTATTACCTGGGCAGCAAGCTACCACGATCAGAATGGCTAAGAATATCCACTAAATACATGAATGAAGAACTGCTCATCCAACTCCAAAACTACATAGTGGCGGGGACTGTTCTCTTCGAGGTAGTGGGAAGCATGTACGGCCATCCAGCAGCAGGACTGATTGCATACACAGACCTAGTCACACACCTTGCAGCACATGGGTACTTCCAATCACGACTCATCCCGTGCCTTTTTATGAACCAAGACAAATCAATCACATTCACACTAGTGGTAGACGACATAGGCATCAAGTACAAACATGGATCAGGTGAAATAAAACACCTACAAAAAATATTGGCAAAACCATGTTCAAAATGGGATGTGAAATTCGACCTCACGGGCAGTCAATACAACGGACAGCGACTACAGTGGAACTATGATAAATCAAACCCTACTCTCATCAAAGACATACCAGCGTACATGAAGCAAGCAGCACAGGAATTGCACCCTAATGAAATAATAAAAAGGTACACAACACCGTCGAGATATGTCGCACCAACATATGGCAAACACGAATCACCTCTAGCTCCTATGCAATCCAGCGCAGCACCAACGACAGCAGCAGAGACCAAGTACATCCAACAAGTACATGGAAAATTACTCTACTATGCCATGCAAGCCGACCCATCACTCGAACCAGCAGTTATAGACATATCCAAGCAATTGGCAAAGCCCACTCAAGATACTCTGAGAGATACCAAGCGATTACTAGGATATGCAGTACACAATCCCAACAGAGGCATCCTGTACAAAGCATCGGATATGGAATACAGAATTCAAACAGATGCATCGCACCATCGTGACCCCGGCTCAAGAAGCATGGCAGGGGGCATCCACTACTTGTCGAATAAAGATGATCCACCCACGACAGTAAATGGAGCAACTCAAACAGTCTGCAAAGCAATCCAAACATCAGTGTGTGGATCAGCTGGTGAAAGTGAATACGCAGCTCAATTCATCAATGGAGTAGCAGGTTGTCACGCAATCAACATACTGAATGAACTGGGTTATCCACAAAGCAATACCAAAATATACTCAGATAACCTAGTAGCAAAAGGCATAGCAAACGATGAGATTACCCTTCGTAAATCCAAAGCATTTCACACTCGATACCATTGGATACGTGACAGAGTTCGCCAAGGACAATACAAAGTAGTGCACCTTGAAGGAACTAAACTCCTCGCAGATTTCTTCACGAAACCGCAACCACCGATAAAGCAGAAATACTTTGCCTCACAACTCACCGTACCAACGAATTAGAATTGTAAGGACAACAAACTGAAATTTTTACAACTTGTTAGAGGGTGTATTAGAGTAATATGCCACACATTAATAAATGATGAACAGGTATAAGTTTACACTTAACACCATATCCATATATTATGCAAAACCATACTCTGCAAGAAACACTTATGCAAAAATAAACCCGTTACGATCGATGGAAGTTGTAACATCGACTCGTTATCAGAGGAGAGCGTACGTATAGAATAGAACTACAGACATAGCTATCATTATTGTTTAAGACATTCGTCAACATAATCGTTTGTAGTATCATCGCATACTCACGCACCTCTGACAGTCTTAAACAATAAAGATTGCAGAGAAAAAATGAATCACGCAGAACTGATCGTCGAAAGCAAGGAAGTGCTTGAAACACTGAGCAGAACAGCAGCATCTTTCATTAAGTCCGATGGCAATACATGCATCCACCTTATGCATGACATAGGACTCACGGAAGACGAGGAATACGAGAATAACCTTGAGATCGCCAAGTCCGATGCAAAAGTGGTCCAGATGCCTACCAAATTGGACGAACCACTCTTCAAGGAACGTTGTTACGTGGCACAACTCAGCATCAAGGTGGTCGCAGAACTCAGACAAGCAGAGGCACAATTGTTCACTGTACTGGCCGCAAGGATGGGTCCAAGCAACGTCCTTCTATCAGCGAGTTCGGAGTGGGCAAAGGAAAACAACCAACACACCTTTGTTGAACTCCTTGCCTACTACCGAAACTACGTTCTGGCTGTAAATCCAACCAACATCAAGGCAATCAAAGCTGCTGCCTCAGTATATGACAGATCCAAATCCTTCGATGAAAATGCAGCCACCTTTGTTCTACATGTCTCTGCTATCCAGCCCTATGATACAACAACGCAGTACCAGAAGATAGAATTACTGAAGACGTTGATCAATGGAATGCCAATGCAACAACGAGCCTTCGACCATTACTGCCAAGCCACTCCAAAGTTCAATAAGCAGACTCTTGAAGGGGCAATCAAATTCATGTCCAGGGAACTCAAGAATAATGCGTCCGATCACTTCGAGCAGGCTTCATACACCAATAGCATCCAACATGATGAGTTGATGGAAGTGAATGGACAACTACTGCAGGTTCAAGCAGTGCAAGAGGCAAGAATCAACCAATTGATGGCTGCAGTGAACATGATGCCTATTGCTCCGACTCCGTCAGCTCCACGTGTGACCACGAAATATTGCCATCTCCATGGTTCGAACAACACACACGATGGCACAGAGTGCAAGAAGATGGGGAGCCCTGGGTTCATGATTAAAGGAAAGGCAGTAACTCAGGCAATGATTGGTAACAGAGTTCCTGGGGCAGTGGTAGAAGGAGTAAAGGGAAAGATGTGAAGTGGAGGCGGAGATAGTAGTTTAAAGTTTATATCTATTAGTTACCCCTATACTATTGATAAAATTCGAAAACGCTATTCTCGCATCGCCAACACCGAATCAAATTCACGAAAAATATTTTCGCCCCTAACCCCAATTCTGGATTGTGGAGCAGAGGAGACATCGATACCTGAAAAAGCAGTCCCCCATCTATCATCGAGAATCAAACACGTACCTACCATGGCCATATACCCTAATGGTGAAACCACCATGTCATCAGGAGCAGTAGAAGTCCAATCTGGTTGCATCAATCTGAAGGCCAAGGTATACGACAACAACAAATTGATGCGTCCACTCATAGCTGCACATGATATCACATCGCAGGGGAACACTATTGTGCTCGATAATCGCAGCCTAACGGTGAAAGATCAAGAAGGGAAGATCATCGCACATTCATGTAAGGAACCTGATACTCGACTATGGTCGATGCCTGCACTGAAAGCCACGACCACCATCACTCCCGAACGTTCTCACACGGTAAACAATACTTATGCACGAATGAATATGATTGTTCACCATGCAGTCCATGCGTCAATAACCAGTTATGCCAACGCAACAATGGGAAGCCCCCCAGACAGGACCATGCTGCAAGCACTCGACAGGGACTATTTTCGATATCCTGGATTGACCCCGCAAATGTACCGTAGAAACCCTCCTCACGCCATCGAGTCCAGCGAGGGGCACATGAAACAGTCTCGCCAAAATGTGAGATCAACGCGGCAAAACCCCGATAATAGTACACTGTACAATCATGTGACCAATGATATAGCCCTATTACGAGCATACACAAGAGTGTGGGACACTTCATCATCAGATCTGCCTGGCCCCTTCCCAGTGGCATCACTCAAAGGATACAGGTACATTCTTATAACTACGTACAGGAATTACATACACGCTGAACCAATGAAGTCGAGATCTCAGCAAGATTACAAACGAGCATATGCTGACACGTTCAAGTTCTTCAGAGATATGGGCCATAGTCCCAAATATCATCGCATGGACAATGAGACATCGTCGCTAATAGAGAACTTCCTGGAGAATGAACTTGACATCCCTGTGCAATATGTGCCCCCAGGCAGTCATCGCACTCTGCCAGCTGAAAGGAGCATCCAGAGCTACAAAAACCATTTTATTAGCAGTGTCAGCCACATGCATCCAGACTGTCCACTTCAGCTATGGGCGAACTTCATGCCGCAAATCGAAACCACGCTGACATGTCTACTACCGTACAGCCTCGATCCAAAGATATCTGCCTATGAGGGAATCCACGGAAACAAATACGATTTCAATGCCCACCCAATGCATCCTGTGGGCACCCTGACCCTAGCATTCACGCCAACTACCAGCCGAGAAGCATGGGAACCCCACGGCATGAAGGGATTTATGACAGGACCAGCGCTTAAACATTACAGATCTTTCAGAGTCCATATCATTGAAACCGGCCAAGAACGGAAAACTGACACCGTGGATGTTTTTCCGACCAAAGTGATGCTTCCCGGATCCTCATTGGGCGAAATACTCCTAAAGAAACTTGATGAAAACCCCAACGACGAATCCAAGAAGACAGACAAAATTGAGGAAATTAGAAGGATGATCAAATCAAATCAAACCGTATTGGAACAGAGGGTGAAACCAACCTCAGGTCCAGTAATCCCAGTACCAAAACAGAGGGTGCAGAGCACGGCACCCCATCACTTGACGGTATCGACCAAAGCAACAAAACGACACAAGATTGCTGATTCCACATACGAGTTGTATCCAAAATTAATGATCGTCGCATCAAAACGAATGAAAATCATGGAACACGTCGGGAGAACATTCAAGGACAACGAAGATGGCCAAACGTATCAAGTTCAGAGGGTGGTAAAATCAAAGGCAGACAAGAAAAACCCACCAACAGCATTCTATGAACTGGCCAACATCAATGAGCATTCCAACTCGAGACGACTGAACGAACTAGACTATGAGTATCAACCATGTGAAGAGTTTTTCATCCTCAAGCGAGGAGGAGATTACCAATATAGAGGAAATGAATACGAGTGGCTGCCGACACTGAATTCAGTCTACCACGCAAAGGTGGACCAGCAGCTGCTCAACCTAGATGATGATGGTAAGCCACTTACAAACCGATCGGCACTAAAATCTGTTCACCGAGCTGACTGGTTAAACGAACATGCGAAAGAAATCAAAAATCTAATGAAAACAGGCACGATCGCACCAAGAAGACAAACCGATCAACCACGAGATAGATGGAAAGACACCAAACACTATAGCCCGCAAGTAAAAGAGAAACTAGCTGAGGATTCAACAGTGTTACGTCGAGTTCGAGGCACATTCGGGGGCAACAACCTACACTACCCCTTTCCAACCACATCGCCTGTAGCAGATCGTACATTAATAAACATTCACCAGCAGTCAGTGTTAGCAGATAGAAAGAGGACAGGAGAAGATTGGAGATATATGTGTGCAGATTTCAAAGACTACTACCTCGGCAGCAAGCTTCCACGATCCGAATGGCTACGCATATCCACCAAATACATGAATGAAGAACTGCTCATCGAACTCCAAGACTACGTAGTGGCAGGAACAGTATTATTCGAAGTAATTGGAAGCATGTACGGCCATCCAGCAGCCGGACTGATAGCATACACTGACCTAGTAACACACCTCGCAGCACACGGATACTATCAATCGAGACTCATCCCATGCTTATTTATGAACCACGACAAATCAATTACTTTCACACTAGTGGTCGACGACATAGGTATCAAATATAAGCATGGAGCAGGTCAAATAAAGCATCTACAAAAAATATTGGCAAAACCCGTATCGAAATGGGCTGTGAAATTCGACCTCACGGGCAGCCAATACAATGGACAGCGACTACAGTGGAATTATGGAAAATCAGACTCTACTCTTGTAAAGGACATCCCAGCATATATGAAGCAAGCAATACAAGAATTGCACCCTGACGAAACCATACGTAAATATAACACACCGTCAAGATATGTTGCCCCAACATATGGTATACAGACAGCCCCAATGCAATCCAGCGCAGCACCAGCAACAGCATCAGAAACCAAGTACATCCAAAAAGTACATGGTAAATTGCTATACTATGCCATGCAAGCCGATCCATCACTCGAACCAGCAGTTATAGACATATCCAAGCAATTGGCAAAACCCACTCAAGATACTCTGAGCGATACCAAGCGATTACTAGGATATGCAGTACACAATCCCAACAGAGGCATCCTGTACAAAGCATCGGATATGGAATATCGAATCCAAACAGATGCATCGCACCATCGTGATCCTGAGTCAAGAAGCATGGCAGGGGGCATCCACTACCTGTCGAATAAAGATGATCCACCCACGACAGTAAATGGAGCAACTAAAACAGTCTGCAAAGCAATCCAAACATCAGTGTGCGCATCAGCAGCAGAAAGTGAATATGCAGCCCAATTCATCAATGGAGTAGCTGGATGTCACGCCATTAACATACTGCACGAACTGGGATATCCACAAAGCAATACCAAAATATACTCAGATAACCTAGTAGCGAAAGGCATAGCAAATGATGAGATCACCATTCGAAAATCAAAAGCATTTCACACTAGATATCACTGGATACGTGACAGAGTTCGACAAGGACAATACAAGGTAGTATATTTAGAAGGAGCAAAATTACTAGCAGATTTCTTTACAAAACCGCAACCACCGATAAAGCAGAAATACTTTGCCTCACAACTCACCATACCAACGTATTAGAATGGTAAGGAAAAACAAACTGAAATTTTTACATCTTGTTAGAGGGTGTATTAGAGTATTATGCCACACATTAATAAATGCTGAACAGGTAAAGTGTACACTTTACACCATATCCATATATTATGCTAAACCATACTCTGCAAAGAACAAATTGCGCAAAAATACCGTTAACGATCTGGTAGAGTTGTAGACCAGATCGTATTCAGAGGAAAGCGTATGTATAGACTAGAACTACAGACATAGCTATCATTATTGTTTAAGACATTCGTCAACATAATCGTCTGTAGTATCATCGCATACTCACGCACCTCTGACAGTCTTAAACAATAAAGATTGCAGAGAAAAGAAAATGAGTCGAACTGAGATCATCATCAAAGGCCCCGCCATGCTCAATCAACTCACCCGAATGGCAATGGAAACCAAGAGAGATGGAAAGGGCTGTTCATATAAATTGCTCCAAGTGGGACATACGGATGGAGAAAATTATGGAGCAGAACTCACAGAAGCAAAACCGACGCAGGATTTTATTGACATCCCCATGAATACAAGGGACCCGAACTTTAGAGAAAATTTGGAATTGGCCAAGTTTCGCAACCAAGTGACCAACGATGACGCAAGGATCGATGCAAAGATGTACGACTTACTGGCTGCAGCATTGGGGGAATCACTGATGAGGCTGTTCACAAAATCAACATGGGCAAAACACCAAGGCCTCCACACCTTCGTTGAACTATATGCATACTATAGATTGGATGTCCTCAAGGTCAGCCCAAAAGAAATCGAGGAAATCCTGGCTGCCGCTGTCTACGATCGCAACCAATCCTTCGAGGAAAACATGTCAACCTTGTTGGCCATCATCGATGCAGTACAACCCTATGAAGGAGTGAATCAGTACCAGCAGATGAAGATGATGCGAGACATGATAAAGGGGGAACCAGTGATAAGAGAGGCCTACGAACATTACCTCCTACGGAAGCCCAAGTTTGATGACCAATCCCTCCAAGGAGCAATCAAAAGCATCACCACTGAATTGAAGAACAATCCTACCACCCATTTTGATCAAGTTTCATCAATCAACAACATGAGACACGAGGAGTTGATGGAAGTGAATGGACAACTACTGCAGGTTCAAGCAATGCAAGAGGCAAGAATCAACCAACTGATGGCTGCAGTGAACATGATGCCTATTGCTCCGACTCCGTCAGCTCCACGTGTGACCACGAAATATTGCCATCTCCATGGTTCGAACAACACACACGATGGCACAGAGTGCAAGAAGATGGGGAG
>Ga0209044_1002308_pt1 | contig 10552 bp, 9 predicted proteins | sample SaaInlV_130m_DNA_FD_184655 | JGI IMG/M metagenome (GOLD analysis project Ga0209044, IMG submission 184655) | Marine microbial communities from expanding oxygen minimum zones in the Saanich Inlet - SI037_S4LV_130m_DNA (SPAdes) (version 2) | ecosystem: Environmental > Aquatic > Marine > Intertidal... | reverse complement strand
TGGGATATATGAATCCTATATCCACACATTTAGAAATTGAATTAAATGAACGTTTAAATTCTTTAGGAACCGGTAGTGCAAATGCAGTTTGGCAAGCATCGTTGGATTGGATGGTAAGTCCCAAAATTAGACTTTCTGGGAATTTCTTGTTTGACGAATTTGTCATTGATGGTATTGAAAAAGATGCTGGAAAAGAGCATGGATTAGCTTATTCAGGGCGAATAAGTTTCACCCCAGTTAAAAATAAATCTTCTTTATTAACGGCGTATATATCTTTACTAAAAGTTGGAACACCCACCTTCCGCCATGGCTCAGGAACCAATAATTTTGTTATTAGAAATAAACCCTTGGGCTGGTATTATGGCAGTGACGGTAGGGAATTGAAAATTGGAATGAATTATTCTAATAGAAATAAGCTATTTTTATACATGAGCACTGGAAAACGGGAAAGAGGAGAAGAGAGTATTACTTTACGGCCGTATGAACCTTATAAAGATTATTTAGCAGGGCCGTTTCCAAGTGGCGGTGTGGAGATTCATGAATTTATTTCTATGGATTTTAAATGGGTTTGTAAACCGTCTATTCAGTTAGAAGGCAAAGCTGAATGGGGAAAAAATAGTGAACCCAATTGGATTTTTGGAATGAATATATATTTCCCAAAAGAGTTTCAATTGTAAATTTTATATATAGTTTAGGTTAAAAAAAAGCGACTGGTGACAGTCGCTTTTTTTTTAAATAATAGTGTGACTTAGATTTAGAAATCGTAATCTAAACGAACACCAAGTCCACCCCAAAAGGAAGCATTACCAACACCAGCCATATCGTTACTAATAAATCCTTCACCACCCACTAATATATTTACAGGAAGGTTTAATCCCTTCTTCATCAAATAGTCTAATGAAACGCCAGCAAAACCTCGGACACCTTGGCCAGATCCAATCATTCCGGCATGGCCTTCAGCAAATACAAGGTTTGCAAGTACAAGGTTTCCGCCAATTCCTGCAATGGTTGGGTTAAATGCATTTCCATCAAAATCTCCAGCATAGCCACCGAAAGCGGCAGAAATTGTAAAATCCAAAGGACCCATTTTAAATCCATAAGGAGTTGTGATTACAACTGTAGCACCTACAGGTACATTGGTGAACGTTTCACCTGAGATAAACCCGACGCTTGGCGCAACACCAAAACTAAATCCTGCTAAGGGCCCAGCTACGACTTCTTCAACTTCTTCTTCCATTGTAAGTGCATCTTCAGCATTTGCAGAGTCAGTAGCTGCACTATCCATTGGCGCAACTTCTTCAGCTTCAGTTGTTTCTTCAGGAACAGCAGCTTCAGTTGTTTCTTCAGGAGCAGTAGCTTCAGTTGTTTCTTCAGGAACAGCAGCTTCAGTTGTTTCTTCAGGAGCAGTAGCTTCAGTTGTTTCTTCAGGAGCAGTAGCTTCAGTTGTTTCTTCTTGTGCTAAGACAATTGAGAAAAAAATCGTTAATGGAATAAGATAATATTTTATTTGTTTCATGGCGACACCTTCTTTTATTATTGATTTTAGGTCGTATCGATAAAAAAATTATCAGTATATTTTCATTGATACAAGTTAAAACTAAAATATTTTTCAAACAAACTATTGGTGTATTAGAGATGAAATCTTTAAAAGAAACAAAACGAAAATCCGAAATCATGTTTAAAGGTAAACTTCTTGATGTCCGAAAAGATGAAGTGAAACTCCCAAATGGGAATACAAGTACTCGAGAGTGGATAAATCATCCCGGTGCAGTGTGTTTGATTCCAATCTTACCGAATGGGAAAATTGCCCTAATTAGGCAATACCGTTATCCAGTTCAATCCGTAATGATTGAACTCCCAGCAGGTAAACTGGATAGGGGAGAAGATCCAAAAGAGTGTGCAATGCGTGAGTTGGAAGAGGAGATTGGATATCGTCCCAATAAATTAACATTTCTGGCGCATATTCATCCAGCCATTGGGTTTGCCAATGAAAAAATGTGGATATATCTTGCTGAAGAGTTGGAAAAAACTGAAACCAATTTAGATGAAGATGAATTTATTGACCTAATGCCAACGTCTTTACATAACGCTGTAGAGATGGTTTGGTCTGGAAAGATCACCGATGTTAAAACGATAATAGGATTATTGTGGGCAGACCGATTATTAAATGATCATCTTTGATTAATGGGAGAATTCCAAATTTTTGTTTAATTTCAAATTGAGCAAAAAAATCAATTTAAAACAGAATGGTGATTTTTCTTAAATGAAGAAAATATATATATTTTTCATAATTTCAATGTCAGTTTGTTTTTCCCAGTGGCATGTACTAAATCATGATGGAACGATCAGATATTATTTATTATCATATCCTGATAATCCGACGGACCCATGTCCCTTAATTATCAATATGCACGGATATACAAGTAATGGATGGGGACAACAATATTATTCGCAGATGGATGAATTTGCACATCCCCAAAACATAGCAGTCGTTTATCCGCAGGGAATGGACAATGGCCAAGGAATACCTTCATGGAATGTTGGGACATTTTGGGATGGGAATTCATATAATGACGTGGGATTTATAGATGTGTTAATTGATTCAATCGCAGCCAATTATAATATTGATCTTGACAGAATCTATGCCTGTGGTATGTCAAATGGTGGTTATATGGCTTATGAACTAGCTTGTGAGTTATCAAGCAAGATTACGGCGTTTGGGTCAGTTACAGGGAATTTCATGCTCAATTCAAATCAGGTTTGTGATCAGGATCGAGAAATTCCCATTATCCATATTCATGGCACAGCGGATGATGTCGTTAATTATTATCCTCCGTCATTTGATGGCTCATTAACTGTTGGAGAATCGATTGATTATTGGAGCAATTACAATAATTTAACAATTGAAACAGTTGATTCGATTAGTGAAAATATAGAAAAATATACATACGCCAACGAATCCTTAACAAAGTTTGTCCATTTTAAAGTTATTGGTGGCGGTCATGATTGGTTTTACGGAACTTCTGAGGGATTCCACAGTAGCGTAGAATTAATAGACTTTTTTCTAGAGTATAAATTATCCGATTTCCAAACTGTAGATATTGTTGAAGGTCAAAGTAGTGATTTACCAACCAATTTTATATTACACCAAAACTACCCAAATCCATTTAATCCATCCACAACAATTCGTTTTTCATTAGAAAAACAAAATATTATATCTCTTCAAGTATTTGATTTAAGAGGTAGATTGATTAAAACGTTACTGATGGGAGAATCGCAACCAGGTGATCATGAAATTCAATGGAATGGTTACAACGATTTGGAAGATGCAGTTAGCAACGGTGTTTATTTATATTCTATTCGGACAGAAAATGAAATTCAAAGCAGAAAGATGATTTTACTAAAATGAAACCAGTCAACAGTGTGAAAAGGTTTTCTAAATCCATGGTTTGCTGTTTCTTTTTATTTGGGTTGCTCACCTACGCTCAAGCAACATCCACCATCAGCGGATTTGTTAGGGAAAATGCTACGGGTGAACCTATTTCCTATGCCAATATTTTTCTTTCCAATAGCGGTTTCGGTGCAGCTTCAAATAAAGATGGTTATTTCGTCATCACAAAAATACCAAATGGTCAATATGAAATAATTACTTCCATGATCGGTTTTGGTGTTTACAAAAAGCAGATAAATTTAACTGATGAAGAAACGATTCGATTGGATATCCGCTTGAAACGGGAAGCCATAGTAAGCCCAGAAATACTGGTCACAGCCGAACGACAAAAGTTTGAAAGATCCATGGAGAGTAGTCAGATTTCTTTAGATCTTCGCGAAATTAATTCTGCCCCTGCATTTATTGAACCAGATATTTTTCGAACACTACAAATGCTTCCCGGTGTTCAGACCTCCAGTGATTTTTCCAGCGCTCTTTATGTACGCGGTAGCACACCGGATCAGAACTTGATCATGCTGGATGGGATATCGGTTTACAATCCCTATCATTTGGGTGGGATTTTTTCTACTTTTAACACGGATGCAATTAGGGAGGCGGATTTTCATGCCGGTGGGTTTCCTGCAAGATATGGTGGGCGGATGGGCGCCATCTTGAATGTGATCAATCGAGAAGGGAATACTCAAACCGTGAAAGGGTCTGCTAATATTTCCCTGATCTCCAGTAAAGGATTGGCAGAAGGACCTATCCCTGAATACAAAGGGATTAAAGGATCTTGGATGATTTCGGGGCGTCGTACATATTTTGATAAAATTATCAATGCAATTAAAATTCCCATTAATAAACAGGAAGACGGCACAAAGGAGTATTTGGAGTTCCCCTATTATTTCTATGATTTACAATTAAAATTCAATTTGGATTTTGGTTTGGACCATCGGCTCACTTATTCCCGGTTTTACGGAGACGATGTATTGGATTGGTCTTTCGACGAAACACAGAATTACAATTACGAAGATAATACGACAGCTCGTGTAAAAAGAAGATTTGGTATTGATTGGCCATGGGGGAACCACACAAATGGATTGACTTGGCGGTGGATCGTTTCCCCAACTGTTGTGGCAAAAACATTCCTTTCCCGGAGCAGATATCGTTTTCATTTTAATATTCATTCACTAGACCAGGAAACCATCATTTATCCTGATTCAACAATCTATAATGAAACGGCCTTCTTTTTTGATATGTACGACATCATTTTGGACAATTCTCTTGAATCGGAAATTATTTGGAAAGCCAGAGACGGCCATGAGATCACCAGTGGATTTCAATTGAAAGATGTGAATTTTAATTTAGGTATGGATTTTGGCGTAACAACATTGGATACTTCCATCTTACTAACGCCACTTGATATGGATGAAGATACGAGAGAAATCGCATTTTTTATTCAAGACAAAATAGAGGTGACGGATAAATTAAAAGTCCAAGTCGGGTTGCGGGGCACGGATTACTCTTTACATGATAAACTGTATTTTGATCCTCGATTGGGAATAAAATACAATTGGTCTGATAATATTTCTCTCAAATTGAATTGGGGTATTTACCATCAATTTTTAACCACGGCGAATAACCAGGATGAAAATTTCAGATTAGTGGATTTATGGATGGGAATTCCCGAGAATAAAGATGCTAGCCAATCACAACATTCCATTTTGGGTTTAGAATATTTGTCGCCGTCTAATATTTTTTATCGAGTTGAAGTTTATAAAAAAGATTTTGATAATTTGCTCACACTAAAACAAGCGGATGCCTTTACAGAAAATGAAAATGAATTCCAATCCGAACCCTTTAATGAATTTTGGGATACCGATGCGGAAGCAACAGGGATCGAATTTTTAATCAAGAAATCGTCTGGCAGATTGAATGGTTGGCTTGGTTATACCTTTGCAAAATCAAAATATTATAATCCGCAAAGCGGATGGCATACGCCCAGTTTTGATAGAACACATACCATTAACATGGTAACAAGTGTGGAGATTAATGCGGATCTTGAATTTAGTACAGCTGTTTCTACCTCAACTGGAAACCCCTATACACCAATCATGGGACGTGTTTATGATTTTTCGCACTCTTTGAATACATCCACATACTGGTATCCTAATGATAGCTTTTTGGTGGGAGAGAAAAATTCAACTCGGTATGGTGATTATTTCCGATTTGATATTGGACTCACTCGAAAACATGGCAATCTTTTTGGACTCCAATATGATACGTATTGGCAGATTATGAATGTAACGAACCATGTGAATATTCTGGGATATACTTATCAGACTAAAACGGATCCTACAGGAAACCAAATGGGTGTACAAAGAAGAAAGGTGGGTATGTTTCCTCTTCTGATTACATTTGGAGTCAAATTTGAAATTTAGACTCTCAATTCTAACCCACCTTTTTTCGGTGTTTCTTTTAATTCCAGGATGCATTCCGCCACCGGAAGAATGGGAAGATATTGAATCAAACTATGACCATGTGTTGAATGTTTTAGGCATTGTTTCATTAGACCCTGGTATCTCCAGTTTTGTTGGTCTTTATCGAACAACGGACTTGGGAGAAATGTCCCAAATTTTTGTAGGTGTCGATACAGTTTGGTATGATGAAGAAAACGATATATATCATGTGGATTCAATTTATGAGCCTGCTGCATTAATCAAAGATGCCACTGTTCAAATATCCGATGGAACGAATACCTTTAATTTTACCTTTGTAGAATCGGAAGAATTTTATGATACAATTGTTGTGCCAATTCTCGGCTGGGAATTTGTGGATACAACTGAAGTCCGGATGAATTATTATAAAGATACAACAGATTCATTTACTGCCCAGCCGGGTGTTACCTATCAACTCACAATCAATTCACCCAATTATGATCCTGTGGTTGGAGAACTCACCACACCAAATTATCCAACTTTAATTGATTCACTCATTTCAGACACAATTTCATCAAGGGATACTTATAAGATATTTTGGGATAAATGGGATGATAGTACACGCGGATATTTATCAGGGAGTATTATCCAAAATAATGATTATTGGAAAGATGGGACGGACTGGTGCCGGCCTTATTTTGAAAGGGTGGTAAAATTGTCTGACAGCATTTATACCGTTCCAACAGAATTTTGTGACTTATCCAGTGATTCGTCGCAGACCGCAGACTATTTTATACGGCTCACAGCCATGGATGATAATTATTTTACGTATTTTGTTAAAGGTGAAATTGATGATTATTCTAATTTCTTATTAAATAGCCCTACAACGAAGGGCCGGTCCATTGGCATAGAAGGGGGATTTGGCGTATTTGGTTCAATTGCTTCGGATAATATATTTCGGACAATTGTCTCGGAATAATTATTCAATCTTACATGAAAATACTTTTAACAATTTTATTTTGTTTTACATCATCTTTTTGCCAAGTGACAAATCAGTCTTCCGGAGTTTTGAATCCTAATATTGGGCTGGGTGCGGGACTATACGCCAATGCAGGGACTGACAATATGGAGTTAGATGGTTTTTTTGAGATACAATTTAAAAATGGGCTGTACGGTGATGTTTGGTTTAGCAATGTGGATAGGGATCCGGAAACATCGATTGAATTCAATTCATCATTGGGTTGGATGAAAGCAATAGCACCTGATTTGATCTTGGGAGGAGGAATTTCAAATAACACTAAGTTGAAGGATGAAAGGTTGAATGAAATATTTTTGGGTGGGAATATTTCGCTCATTACCGGAATGGCATTTTTCGGATTGAATAATTCACCGGCGAATTTCATAGGAATCATTGATCTCAATTTTGGACCATTAAAAAAAATCCCGATAGATTTGTCAATGATGGCTGTGAGAGAGAACTCAGGATCAGACCTTTTTTTTATAATGAATAAAACAACTAAAAAAGGCATTACAGTGGGTTATACATTTTCCCGAGAGCGATTTGAATCAGAAGAAACGAGAACATTTACAAAACAGGGATACAAAAAATCCTGGACTGTCCCAATTCAGAAAGACGGGTTTTTTAATAAAGTTTACTTCGGGTTTGTATTTTAATTTGCCCGACCTCATTGAGGATCACCTCCGAAAGGCCACCGAATTCGGCACCAAGTACAATTGCGGTAGGTTTGGTATAATTAACAGTTCGGTAATCCAAAGCATTGTCGCTGCTATTAGCAGCATAAATAGAATAACCTTTACTTTTTAATTGCAATGAAATGGACGTGATTGAATCATGGACTTGGAGCTTTACCCAATTGTTAGATCTGGAAGCAGATTTCAAATTAACGCCAACTATCTTTTCATGACTTGAAAAGCCATGGAGATCAGGTATCCCAACAGCATCACATGAGCGGAAAATTGCTGCTATGTTATGGGGTTTGTTTACATTATCCACGATAACTGTCAAATCTGGCTGACGTTTATTTAAAACAGCTTTTATTTTTTGAAATCGTTCCGAAGTCATAAATATTATTTGTACTTTGCGAACTTAGTGGCAGATGAATTATTAGATTAAATTAACAGTCATGATTTCATCCGAATCTATAAAGAAAAAAGCATTGGAACTTGGATTTCAAAAAGTAGGAATCGCCAAGGCAGAAGCCACCCCAAATGAAAAAGCTGATCTTGAAACTTGGCTGAAGCAAGGTCGCCATGCCACCATGGAATGGATTGTTAAAAGAAAAAATGAACGGAGCGATATTCACACCTATTTCCCGGCAGCAAAGTCAGTCATCTCTGTTGGACTCAATTATCAAATCGGGAAAGGACAGAATGATATTTCATCGGATTATAAATTAAGTAATTATGCTTGGGGTGAGGATTATCATGATGTGATCAAAAAACGTCTTTTCCAATTATTGGGCTGGATGAAAGAAACTCATCCTGATTTGAAAGGAATTGCTTGCGTGGATACCTCCCCAGTCATGGATAAAGTTTGGGCCCAACGTGCTGGACTCGGTTGGTTGGGGAAACACACAAATTTGATTACGCGGGATCATGGGAGTTGGCTTTTTCTCGGAGAACTCATCCTTGATATTGAGTTGGAATATGATGAGCCATTTAATGATGATCTTTGTGGAACTTGTACTGCCTGCATTGATGCATGTCCAACACAAGCCTTGACTGAATATCAAATAGACGCGGGAAAATGTATTTCATATTTAACGATTGAACATCGAGGCGATTTGCCCGAAAATCAAAACAATCTCCATGGCTGGATCTATGGCTGTGATATTTGCCAAGATGTGTGTCCTTGGAACGAAAAATTTTCGGAAGTGTCAGAAATTCTCGAATTTCAACCCCGACAAGAAATATTGAATTGGAGCAATGAAGATTGGCAAAATCTGGATGAAGATGGATTTCGTAAATTGTTTAAAGGTTCTGCGGTAAAACGGACCAAGTTTGTTGGTTTGAAAAGGAATATTGAAAATAAATCGTCATCTTGAGCATGAAGGAAAGTAATTCAATAATTAATCTACTTCCACATCTACGGCACCGATTCCAACAGAAATATCTCCAGTGATGGTGGGGCGAGCATTATCCCAATCTTTGCTTACATATTTATTATTCCCTTTGGACAAAAGTCCATTTACATCTACAGAACTCAAAAAAGAATGATCTATACGAAGCTTAATATTTACATTTTTCGGTAAAATCAATTCCAACGCACCCAATCCAACATCAATGGATAAATCCATATCTTCATCATATTTTCCACGGAGATCAATCATGGCAGCGCCCAATCCAACATCTAAATTAAATTTTTTGGTATTAAGATTGCCCAATCCAATTCCATTAAATTCACCCAATCCACTGGAAATACTTACCCGTTCACAGATGATATTATTGGGTTTATTTAATTCAAGATTGACATCACTTAAGCCACAGTCTATTTCAAAATAAGATAAAGATAAATCGCTTAAATCAATTGTCGCTTCCCCCAATCCGAAATCCATTTGTAAATCTGTTGGGATATCTTTGGCTAATTGAAAGTCTAAGGCATTATGATAATCATCATCAAAATCAAAATTGATGCTATTATCGCCAAATTGAAAATTGCCAGTTTCACCGTTAATAGATAATACTGCAACACCGTAATTAGATGAAAATTTCACATCCGTTTCTGTTCGTTTAAGATCGTATTCGATAATACCCGAAATAGTTTTTGGTTTATCATTGACACTGATATTGAGTTCACCCAATCCAAAATTCAATTCCATTTCTAAGGATTGGTACTCATTGAGATCGTATTGATAAAAATCCCGTATAAAAGTTGTATCATTTTGAGAAAAAAGGACCGAAAGTGATAAGGCAATTATTGCATTTTTCATAATCATCCCCTAAAAATTAAAACTGTATCTTACAGTTGATTCAATAGGACCATCAGATCCTAATTGTTTGGCGAAATTAATACGCATATTTTTACCATCGCCATCATCATTGCCAAAGCCAATGCCTGCTGATTGAATAAACTGATCTGAATGATCCACAATATAATTTAGATCTACAAGGGTAGAAGTAGAATAAGCCATGCCAGCATCGAAAAATAATATAACCATGAAAAAGGTATCGGTAAAATCTTCGGTAAAAATTAGTTCGCTATTCATTTGTCCCATATGCGTTCCAGATTGAATTTTGAAATCATGTGCACTTACTGAGCCTAATCCACCAATTCCAAATTGTCTAAAAGTTGGGACTGTTTCTGATGCCATCCCGAGAATGACTCGATTTCTAAGCACGACTCCTTCAGAGAGTTTCAAGTTCGCAATGGCCATGTGTGACATCCGAAGTGTAGGCTCATCGAGTGTTTCATTATTTTCCTTAATTGTCATTTCTATTTTTGATAATAGTGCGAAACCGGTGGAAAGCGGGGTATAAGATGCTGTCCTAAATGCTAAAATTCCTTCTACATATTCAACGTCAGTTTCAAGCATAGATGGATTTTCTCTCAGTGTCCTTTTTTCGTGAAATAGACTCCATACATTTGAATTGACAACCATCTCCGTTTGAGTGGCTTTAACATATTTCACTTTCAATTTTAAAAGTGAAAAATCAAATCCGGCTC
>Ga0209044_1002267_pt1 | contig 10667 bp, 17 predicted proteins | sample SaaInlV_130m_DNA_FD_184655 | JGI IMG/M metagenome (GOLD analysis project Ga0209044, IMG submission 184655) | Marine microbial communities from expanding oxygen minimum zones in the Saanich Inlet - SI037_S4LV_130m_DNA (SPAdes) (version 2) | ecosystem: Environmental > Aquatic > Marine > Intertidal... | reverse complement strand
CACACGGAGCCGAATCCGAGAAGACCGGAAAAGGTGATACTTTCAAGTATGCATGGGTTATGGATAACATTAAAGATGAAAGAGAAAGAGGAATCACAATCGACTTAGCATTCCAAAAATTTGAGTCTAGCAAATTCTTCTTTACTTTAATTGATGCACCTGGTCACAGGGACTTCATTAAAAATATGATTACCGGCGCTTCTGAAGCAGATGCCGCTATCTTAGTACTTTCAGCAAAAGAAGGTGAAACTGATACTGCAACTGCAGCTGGTGGACAAGCAAGAGAACACGCATTTTTGCTTAAGACCTTAGGTGTAAAACAAATTATTGTTGCCATCAACAAGATGGATGCAGTTGAATACAAAGAAGATGCCTTTAAAGCAGCAAAAGAGAAAGGTGAAAAATTAGTTCGCTCTGTAGGTTATAAAATTGAAGAAGTACCATTCATTCCAGTTTCTGGATGGAAAGGTGATAACTTGGTTAAGAAAACTGAGAATATGCCATGGTATTCTGGAAAAACACTACTTGAAGCATTTGATGACTTCAAAGTAGAAGAAAAACCAATTGGAAAACCATTGAGAACTCCAATTCAAGACGTTTATACAATTACTGGTGTAGGAACTGTACCTGTAGGTAGAGTCGAGACTGGTATCATGAAAGCAGGCCAAAAAATTATTGTAATGCCTTCTGGCGCACTTGGTGAAATCAAATCTATTGAAACTCACCACACTGAAATGCCAACTGCTGAAGCAGGTGATAACATTGGTTTCAACCTAAGAGGTATTGAAAAAAAAGATATCAAGAGAGGAGATGTTCTTGGTACTCCTGATGCCCCACCAAATGTAGCAAAAGAATTCAAAGCCCAAATTATTGTTATACACCATCCAACAGCAATTGCTCCTGGTTACACCCCAGTAATGCACGCACACACAACACAAGTTGCAGCAACTGTTACTGAGTTCCTTCAAAAAATCAACCCAGCAACTGGTGCAGTTGAGGAAGAAAATCCAAAATTCCTTAAAGTTGGAGATGCAGCAATTGTTAAGATTAGACCAGTAAGACCAACTTGTATCGAGACATTCAATGATTTCCCTGAAATGGGAAGATTTGCTCTCAGAGATATGGGTGCAACAATCGCAGCAGGTATTGTTAAGGAAATTACTGAAGAGTACAAACCATAGGCGTTTTTTATGACACAAACCGCCCGTGTTAAACTCACATCTATCAGTCTTCCTAAGTTGGATACTGTCTGTGATGAGATTATGGGTATTGGTAAAAAAACAGGTGTTAAAGTAAAAGGTCCTACTCCACTTCCTGTAAAACGATTGCATATTGCTACAAGAAAATCTCCTTGTGGCAGTGGTACTGAAACTTATGAAAAATGGGAAATGAGAATGCATAGAAGAATTATTAACATTAATGCAGACGATAAAGCAATTAGACAATTGATGCGGTTAAAAATTCCTGATGATGTGTACATCGAATTATCTTTAACTTGATTTGGTATCCTTAAATTATAGAAATAATTGATGATAAACATGGCTGAAGAAATTACTGAAGAAATAGAAGAAACTCCTGTGGAGACATTTGATGTAAATTATGCTTGCTTAAGATGTGGCACAATTGTTTCAAACACTGAACTATCTCGTTTACCTGAAATCAAATGTATTTGTGGATTCAGAGTATTTACTAAAGTTAGACCTCCAGTGGTTAAAACTGTAAAAGCAATTTAATTATCTGTCTTTTTTGTAACTGTGTTCTTTTTGTAAATGAGTTCTCATGTCTTCCATGTTTGAAAATTCTTTTTTACATTCTTTGCAATCATACTGTGAATTTTTTCCATGAATTATTTGTTCATGATTCATTAATTCTTCTTCCTTTGAAAATTTTTTATCACATTTATTGCATGGATATTTTTTAAAAAAATTCACTTTTAGCCAAACTCAGATTTCTTTTTATCCCAACATTTTCTACATAATTGACCTTCAATTTTCCAATGTCCTTTTGGGTTGTGTCTAATTAATCCCATTTTTGTTTCACATAATGAACAAAAATTTTTCTTTTGCTCATGATCTTTTTCTTTTTCATCAAAACATCTTTTGCATAACAGTCCTTCCATATCCCATTGCCATCTTGGCTCCCACAAATCTGTGATTTTTTGGGTTACTCCACATTTTACACATGGTTGTCTTACTTGCCCTTCGTAATATTCTTTAGATTTATCAAAATGACAATCCCCACAAAGTGAACCCTTGATATTCCATTCTTTTTTTGGTTTATGTCTATGTTTTAATTCCTTGTTACAAATTGTACAATTTGTTGGTTTTTTACTAAATAATCCCATACTTCCCATTTAATTGAAAAATATTTAATTATTAAATGTAAACAACCGTTACCTACTGGTGATAAACAAATATGCCTAATTTTAAAAATAAAAATAATTAAAAATTATAAAAACTATCTATTGGGTGAGAATTTTTTCAAGTGCTTGGCTTGCGTTAAGCATACCATTCTTTTTGGCAAATTCTTCAATCATTTTGTATTGTTTTTCACTAAAACATACTGGCATTGATCGTGTTTTCATAATGATGTTTTTGGATAATTCACTAATATCTTTTTCTCTGGGAACATATTTCAAATGCTTTCTTTAAGATCTATTATGGTGAAGAAAAAACAGATCTTAGTAATTGGAAATAATACTACTGGCTGTACTCCAAAACATGAAAAAATTGCTTATGAAATTGGATTGGAGATTGCAAAATCTGATTCTCTGTTGATTACTGGTGGTTTAGGTGGTGTGATGAATGCATGTTCTCATGGTGCAAAAGATGGTGGTGGTCTTACTATGGGAATAATTCCTCAAGATGATCCCAAATTTGCTAATGAATATTGTGATATTGTAATCCCTTCTGGGATGGGATTTACTCGTGATTTTCTTAATGCCTTATCTGCAGATGGTGTAATAATTGTGGGTGGGGGTTCTGGAACTTTGTCTGAAGTATGTGCTGCATATATGAGTAAAAAACCAATGGTTGCAATTCGTGGATTTGAGAGTGCTATTGTCCCATACATTGATGGTTATGTGGATCATAGGAAGAATGTAAAAATAATTGGTGCTGATACTCCTAAAGAAGCTGTTGAGAAAATTTTAGAATTAATTACTGCATAGAAATTAGTAATGGATCCGGTTTATAAAATTCTCCATGTTTTTCAGCAAGTTTGTTTAACTCATTTACAATATTTTTGATTCCAATTTCTTTGGCTGTTTCAAATAATGGTTTTTTTAATCCTAATCCCAACTGAGCTGCTTTTTCTATTTCTCCAATATCGCTTGCTCCGTTTGTAATTAACCAAGCTGCATTGTTTAGAATATTGGCAACTAATTGAATTGGATTAAATTTTTCCGCAAGTTCTTCAGATAATGCAACTCTTTCATATTTGTCATCAGAATATTTGTAATAACCTTCTCCTGATTTTTGACCAAGCTTCTTTTCATCAAACATTTTTTCTATTGTCGGATGTGGATTGATTACTTTTTTATCTCGTAAATGCATTTCTACTGTTGCTTTGTGAATTACATCCATTCCTGTGAAATCTGCTAATTCAAAAATTCCCATTGGGAAACCTAGCTTAAATTTCACTGCTGAATCAATTTCTTCAAGTGTTGAGTTTGTTCTATCTTGTGCATAACATGCTTCGTGAACCATTGGAATGAATAATCTGTTGATGATGAATCCTGGAACATCTTTTCTGCATAATACTGCTTGTTTGTTAACTGATTTCACATATTCTTGAGTCAAATCTGTAATCTCTTGTGCTGTTTTTTCTCCTGGAATTACTTCAACTAATTTCATTAGCTGTGGAGGATTGAAAAAATGAATTCCTATAAATTTTTCAGGACGGGATGTTGTATTTGCTATTTCTGTAATTGGTAATGTGCTTGTATTTGATGCAAACACTACTTCTGGACCTGCTGCTTTATCTAATTCTGCATAAACTGATTTTTTTAAATCCATGATTTCTGGAACCACTTCGATAACTAATTCTGCATTTTTTACTGCTTCATTCAAATCTACAATTGGTGTAATTCTTGAAAAAATTGAATCTCCTTCTTCTTTGGAAATTTTTTCTTTTGAAACAAGTTTATCTAAACTCCATTTTATTTTCTCCATTGCTTTATCTAAAAATTCTTGTTTGATGTCTCGTAATACTACATTATATCCTGCTGTTGCTGACACTTGAGCGATACCATGTCCCATAACTCCTGAACCTAAAACTGTGATATTTTTTACTGTCATAAAATGAAAAAATTCAGTATCCTTTATAATGTATTTCTTCATCTTTGTGTAATTATGGGCTTGTTTAATCGTAACAAATCTAACGAGAATAAAACAAAATGTGATGTTTGTGGAACTGAACTACATGATCCTGAGAGATTAAAAAAACACATGAAAAAAGCACATGGTAACGTACCTGCCAAAAAATTAGATCCTAATGGTGGGGATGGCGGCACCTGGTAAAATGAAATTAAGTTCTAGTCAACAACAAGGATTAGTTTTTGGAGGTGCTTTTTTGACAGCTGGTATTGTCTTATCTACAATGGTTTTTCCATTTTGGCATTTGATTCGTGAGGATGTTTTTGAAGATGTTGTTATTTTGAGTAATGATGACGGTATATGTTATGTAGAAACTATTGATTACATTCCTAAAATTATTGAAAATTGTGAAATGAGTGCTGGAGATGAGGTCACAATAAAGTTTGGCAAGGATTTAGCTTGGGCTACTGTTGTAACTCCTTGATAGATACTTTGATATTTTAAAAATTATTTTAATGATTATGGATTGTATTTTCTGTAAAATAATATCAAAACAAATTTCTACTAAAATTCTTCATGAAACGTCTCATTCTATTTCATTCATGGATGCATTTCCATTAGTAAAAGGTCACGTGTTGGTTATTCCAAAAAATCATCATCAAAAAATTCAAGAAATGAGCTCTGATGAAAATTCTGATTTATTTTCTCTAGTGCATACTATGATGTCTAAAGTTGATTCTATCAGTGGCTCTACTTTGGTTGCTATCCATAACGGAGAGGATGCTGGTCAAGAAATACCTCACATCCATGTACACTTAGTTCCAAGAAGCAAATCTGATTCTGCAGGACCTATTCACAGTATGTTTGATTCTTCTTTACAATTATCTGATTCTGACATTGAAAAATATTATAATTTGTTAAAAATTTAATACGGGAATAATTTTTCTTTTGTTTTAATATTTTCTACTCTAATTGCTTTTGTCGGACATGTTTCAGCTGCATTCATAATTTTATTTACTCCTGCTCCTTTTTGATTAATTACTTTTGATTTGGGATTTGTTTGACTTTGTTTATCTATCTCAAATACTGTTGGTGCAATTATCTCACAACTACAGCAACCAATACACAATGATTTGTCTACGCTAACTTGAAGATCTGGTTGTTCATCTGGTTCTCTGGCTTTCTCATATTCTCCATTTTTGCCATCTGAACGAATTCTTGCGTTATAATCTTCCCAAAATTTCTTTTCATATTCTTTCCAAAAAGTTGGGTCTCCTTCTTCAAACTCCCGTGTATATTTCCCCCAATCTTGTTCGGGAATTCCCCCATCATCAGGTGCACCCCATTGGGGTTTTGGTCTTACTCTTTGATTTCCTGAACTTTGTTTTGTTTGCTGATAAATTGTATCCTCTTTTTCATTCTTTTTTAGAAAATTATAAGCTTCAGTAATTTTTTTAAATTGCTCATCCTCGTTTTTTCCTTTATTTTTATCTGGGTGTAACTCTAATGCCATTTTTCTATATGCTGACTTGACTTCTTCTTGTGATGAATTCTGATTTACATTCAATGTTAGTAATGCTTCTCTTCTATTCATGTTAGTTGTAATTCTTCATATGTTAAAAATCATTGTTGATATTTTATTATTTTATTCTAAAATTTCGTCATCTTCTTGTTTCCATGCAGGTTCTACGATGCATAAAAAACGTAAATTTCCAGTTCCAATATTTTTGATAAATTGTTTTGAGTTTGGTGGAACATGTGCTGAATCATCTTTTTTTAATTCAAATAATTCTTCATCTATTTTTAATTCTGCTTTACCTTCTAAAATATAGTAAATTTCAGATGATTTAATTTTGTGTAGTTTTGTTTTTTTGCCTGATTCTAGTAGAAATTGTGCTAAACTATAGCTGATTTTATTTGATGTGTTCTGTGGACTAAAATATTGTTTTATTTCCGCACCTTCTTCACCTTTGATTTGTTTAATTTCTGAATTTTCTTTAATGGACATTAATTTTAAATAATATTTTTTACTTTACTTTTAAAATCTGATTCATACCATGTTGTTTTGTACATTGAATTTTTTTTAGGCAATATGTTGATTGCAATGTGGGAAAATTCTTTCTTTTTATCAATGGAACCATGTGTATGCAGTGTTTTTGCTGGAATGTGAACAATATCTCCTTCATTTAGGCTGATTTTTTCAATTTTTTTAATTTTAAATTCCGTTTTATTTGTACCATATTTTTTAAAAATTTCTAAACTACCTTTGCCTTTGATTGCCATCAATACTTGATTCCCATTATGAAAATGTAGTTTTGTTTTAGAACCTTTTTCAAAATGCACATGATAAATATCTTGATCTTTTGATTTAATTTTATCTGAGAGTACTTTCATCCATGTTTTTCCTGTGAACCACTCTGGGTTGACTTCTCTCTTATCTGTTGAACCATTAATGTTTGATTTCTTTATCATAATTTCAATTAAAATGGTCTTCTTTTTCTTTGTTTGTAATTTTACTTTATAATCTTCAATTCCCTATTTGTCAGAATTGGTTTAATACGATGACTTGTATATTCTGTATAGTTTTGAAAAACAGTCATAATAAAAAAACAGTAGTTTTACGAAAAAAAATTGATGAACCTGAAGTTTTAGAAATAATTGATGATAAAAAAACTACTTTATTCAAATCTCTATTTTCTCGACCAAAAAAGAATGATATTCACATTCATTCAATTAAACTCTACTATGAATGCATTTTAATAATCTCTGGTAAGTATATGGCAAATTATTTTAGAAAAGCAACTCATTCTATTTCTGTTCACTCAAATGTTTCTGAAGTGATTTTGGGAGATGGTGTTTTTCCAGTGAGAACAAAATCTAATTTTAAAAAGGCTATTGTGGGGAAACGGGGTAAAAATAAAGTCGATTTGAAATTAGAAGAGCATGTTTTTGTTGAAAATGAGGATGAATTAACATTTGATCATCATGGTAGGGAAATTAAATTTCCTTTTAAATTAAATTCTAAAACAACTGAAAATTATCCTAATCGTGTATTGGAAAAGAATTCATCAAATGTAAAAATTTCTGAACTTTCACATGATGATGCAATTAAAAAATTACAATCTTTTTTAAAAAAACCTTTGGAAGATGAGGTAAGAAATCTTGAAGAAGAATTTGTATTGCGTGAAATTAGTGAAGTATATGTTCCAATTTATGAAGCACGCTTGATTGGACCAAAAAAGAAAGTTGGTATTATTCGAATAGATGCTGTACGTAACAAAATTCTATAATTTTACTAGTGCTCTAAATTTATTATCATTGTGTAATACCGTAAAAATTGGTTCCTCTTTTGCCCAGTTTCTAATAATTTTTGGACTTCTTGAAATTGCTTGTTTTAGTAAATCTAACGCTTCTGGATAATTTTTTAATGCAGCTTTACTTCTTGATTTTGCATAAATCACATTCACATTATCTTTGTATTTTTTTAAAATTTCATCAAATACATTTAGTGCCTTTTCATGTCTTCCTAACTCTGCAAGTTGTACTCCTTTTTGAAAAAATGCATCTTGATTATTGGGATATTTTTTGCAAACATTTTGAAAACAATTTAGTGCTTCTTCATGTCTTTTCATTTTTCCTAAAACAATTCCTCTATAGACCATTGCATTTGGTTTTCTTGAATCTACTGAAATTGCTTTTTCTAATACAGTCAGTGCTAATTCGTGTTCTTGAAGTTTGTCTAATAACACTCCTTTGTTGAAATATGATGGTGCATATTTTGGATCCGCCACAATTGCTTCATCATAACACTCTGAGGCTGCTTGAATATTTCCATTTTCTGCCATTGCAATTCCTTTATTGTTAAGTGCTTGTGCGTCATTTGGATTAATCACTAATAATTTATCAAAACAAGTAATTGCATCACTATATTTTCTCATTTGGTTTAATGCTAATCCTTTGTTAAATAATGCAGATATATCAGTTGCATCTTGTTTTAGAATTTTATTAAATAATGAAACTGCTGCTTTTGGTTGATTTCTTTCCATCATGGACATTGCATCATGTCTAATATCTTCTGGATTTTCTTTTGATCCAAATAATCCCATATTCTACTCAAAAAACTATTGCTAATGAAAGTTTGTCTCAATTCAGTGATTTGAATTTTTTAATTGCCTCTTTTGCCATATCTTCTTGATCTTTTGCAGTTGTCTCAGTTGGGTCATCTGTTGCGTAGGCTTCTTTTTCCTCTTTTTTCTTTTCCATGTGTTTTCTAAATTGTTATTTTATAAAAATTTGAATATTTTTTTAAGATACCCTTAATTTGATTTATTTATTATCTCTATCATTGACTAAATTCAAACTCAATTTTTCTGCAGATAAAGTGTTTGTACATCATTGGCCTAAAAATTCTCCGCCTTGGCCTGATTCTTTCCAAAAAAAATTAGATGTTTCATTAAATAAAAATTCTGATCAAAAAAAAATTATTGTAAATTCTAATTCAATAAATATTGAAAATTTTGAATTTACCTGTTTGAAAAAAATTGGAATTTCTGTACCCTTTTTTAAAGAAGAATGTAGAATGATTTTTGAAGCACAATTTGAGAAATTTTTTACACATGTCCATATTACAATTAAATCTACTAATTTTATAGAACTTTTTAATGAATTAATTTCTTGGAAAAAGAAATTTTCTGAATGATTTAGTATTTTAGAAATTTTCTGATGCTCTGATCATTTTTTTAATGTCTTCTTTAGTATGACTAATCGATATTGCTCCTAATTTTCCTGGTAAGAAAAATATTCCATCTTGAGAAATCATCTTAAAATGATATTTTTGTAACATTTCTGTATCACATTTTGCAACATCTGTGGAATTTGTTATCTCTGATATCTCATTTTTAAGAAAATGTGTCATAAACAAAGATCCTCTACCTGTGACTTTTACTTTACCTTCAAATGTTTTTTCTAATTCTTTTCTTGCATAATCTCCTAATGAATTAATTTTTTCATATGTTGATTTTTTTGTTTTTAGATGATTGAGTGTTGCATATCCTGATGTCATTGATGTTGGATTTGCTGAAAATGTGCCTCCTCCGATGTAAGAACGTTCAGATTTTTTCTTATTTGTTGTATCTGCATATTCCATAACTTCTTTTTTCCCACACATGATTCCTATTGCCATTCCTCCTCCTGCTATTTTCCCTAGTGTTACAATGTCTGGATCTAATTTCATTGTTGGATATAAACATCCATATCTAAATCTAAATCCTGTAACAATTTCATCTAAAATAAATAATGATTTATTTTTATGAACAAATTCTTGTATTCCTTTTAGATATTCTTTTGTTGCAGGTATACATCCACCTCCACCTAAAACTGGTTCAATGATTACTCCTGCTAAATCTTTTGAATACTTTTTTAATATTTTTAATGAACCTTCTAAATCATTGTATGGTATTGATACAATTTTTTCATCATTTACTACCCCACTACTCTCTGATTCTTTAAATGGCCAGTTAACACTTTTTAATAAATCTGATGTGTAACCGTGCCATCCCCCATCTATTTTTGCAATAATTTTTTTCCCTGTAACTGAACGTGCTAATCTAACTGCATACATTGTTGCTTCTGTACCTGATGTTACGTATCGAATTTTTTCTGCAACTGGTACTGCTTTTGAAATTAATTCTGATAATTTTATTGTCTGTTCATTTACTGTTCCATACATCCAACTTTTTTCAATTTGTTTTTTAATCGACTCTTTAACATTTTTTTGACCATGTCCTAATATCAAAGACCAATGACCCATCCAATAATCTGTGAATTTGTTATTATCTACATCCACTAAATTTTTTCCTAAAGATGATTTAACTACAAATGGATATGGGTTGAAATATCGTATATTATGTGAAACCCCATTAATGTGAAGTTTTAATGACTTTGAAAATATTTTTGCAGAAGTCGGTGTTTTTTTCTTATAATTTTTTATGTGATCCAAAATCAATATTCCGAAGATCTACTGGCATTTTAATCAACATTTGTGTTTTCACTGATGCTATTTTTAGATCAATTCGTTTGTGCCTATTTTGAGAAAATTTTATTGTAATTTTTTCAATTTTTGATGCGATCTGGTATAATTTCACGCATGGTTTATATGGATTCTGTCATCTTCGGCTTCTGCATACGTAAAGCAATAGGCGGCGCTCGTGATGAAGTATGGCAATATGCCACTTTGTGATTCATGGGCCTCCATTTACGCATACAAAAATGAGGATTTGATTGAAAGATCATTTCTGAGATGTGAAGATTATGTGCATCCGTCAATTCCAATTTACAAGTACAAATGTACTT
>Ga0209044_1002261_pt1 | contig 10685 bp, 6 predicted proteins | sample SaaInlV_130m_DNA_FD_184655 | JGI IMG/M metagenome (GOLD analysis project Ga0209044, IMG submission 184655) | Marine microbial communities from expanding oxygen minimum zones in the Saanich Inlet - SI037_S4LV_130m_DNA (SPAdes) (version 2) | ecosystem: Environmental > Aquatic > Marine > Intertidal... | reverse complement strand
GAGAGACCCTGCGGGCCCTTCCAGGGATCCGGATCCGTTGCTGGTATGACCTTCGAGAAGGGACTCCACAGCGAAAGACGGTGCGAAAGCGGGTCACCGTACGAAATCGATCCGGACTGCATACCTTCCGGTATTCGATATGCGAGGACGCTGCTCTCCAGACCTGCGTCATTCCGTTCGATAGGGTTCGGAAACAGCCTCCACCCCGTCTGGAGTAAACGATGCCCGGCAAGATGTTGTGCGAATGGTCATGAAGGGAACAAGCCCTGACCGATTGACGCGCGGTGGCCGAGACACATCGCAACTTGCGGGGCGAGACAGCCTCGACTTTTGTAGCTGCCAGGATCATCGGTGACACCAGCAGTGCCATCACCAGTAGAGAGCGATTCGACATTTCCGACTCCTTTCTCGAGTGTTTCCCGCAGCTGAATCGCCACGATCATTCACTCGAGAGGGATGACGGAGTGAGTGGGCTGTTATTCAATCCCATCTTCTATTCAGGAGGCGCAGGTGGTCCCAGCATCAGGTGATCTCGCCCCGGCTCGACAAATCGACCTCCGGCTCGCCACTCTCTCCTGGGAGCGGTCATTCGCTGAGCATCTGCCCGACGAATCCAATCCCGACCTCGCACCGGATCTCCCAGGCGACCCCACAAGGCCCCGATGCGCAACGCTAATCCCGCAGATGACGAAAAGCGGGCAGTGGCTTCCTCCAGCAGCTGGAGTGCCTCTTCATCCATACCCCTGGCATGATAGATCTCTGCGGCGAGCCAATCGCTCCAACCATCGAAGGGGCGAATGCGACGTGACGTAGCCAGCGCATCGGCAGCTCCGTAGATGTCTTCACTGCGCAATCGCGCAAGAGCCAGATGAAACCAGGCATCCGCATCCTCGGGATCCTGCTCAGCGATCTCTGAGAAAGTTCTCGCAGCGGATGAATAGCGCAGGAGATACATCTGAGCAGCACCTCGACTCCAGCGATCAAATCGATCGAGAGGTTCCAATTCGATGCTCCGTTGAAGCTCTACAAGCCCCCCCAGGTCCCCCATTTCGAGGGCGGCGATTCCCAGTGTTGTCCATGGACCCGGACGGGACGGATCGCTCTGAAAGGCAAATCTAGCGGCAAGCCGCGCCGCTCGCGGCTTTCCTGCACGGATGGCTACCCACGCCAACTGACGCTGAACAGCCGGATCGCTGCGCAAGGAAGATGCCTCTTCTCCGTACAGATCGAGCAGCGTTTGCCCTAACGAATGCACGGGAACATCCTCCGCATGGCTCGGAAGCGGTCGTGCCAGCATCGCCGAGGAGAGGCTGCGAATCAGATCCGCGGTGGCTGGACCTTCTACGCTCGACCGTCCCAGCCAGACCGCCAGAATCAACAGAACGATCATCCCGAAGTATCGGCCCCATCGTCTACTGAGCCGCCCCTCCTCGACAGAACTATTGCGGCGTGAGCGGGGTCGCGCTCCATCTCGAACCGCATCGAGCATGCTGGCAAAACCTCGAAGGGTGGCGGGACGAAGTTGTGGATCTGGAGAATGTGCGTCTCTCAGTAACCCACTCAAACCCGGAGGATCGCTGACCCGGTCGGAAATGAAATAACCCGGGTCTCTCGACAGAAGTCGATCGGCGACTTCCGCAGCGGTCCTGCCAGACCACGGTGGAGAGCCATGGGCACACTCGTGGACCAAGACCGCCAGTGCATAGACGATCTGGTTCTCCTCGAAGGGGATGGGATCTCTTGAAAGAAGGATCTCAGGGGCAACCCTACAGGCCATCTCATCGATGCTGGCATCCAGATCGACTACGATTCGATCATTCCTCACACGAAGTCTTCCATCGCTACCCAGTACCAGCGCCGATGGTGGAATCACGTATAGCACCACACCCTGTTCCGCGAGAAATACCAGCAACCGGGCGAGATGGGCAAACTGCTCCACCAGAGATCTCAATCCTCCCGGGAGAATCGTCGTCCATTGGTCGCCTGCTGGGGCACGTGCTCGATCGATGAGTTCCTCGAGTGAGGTGGTCGAGATGTCAAAAACCTTGCCTTGCTGATCGGAGTGAATCAGTAATCGACCGGCATAATGTGGATCACCACTGTCCTGCTGCGCCAGCAGGTCCAACTGGTCGAGACGATCATCGCCGCCGACCCCTCCCAGGAGTTCCGAGTACTGTTCCTGTGGATGGAATTTTTGGTAGAGCCGTTCGCTCATTTGGCCGTTCCCCCGCACGGATGCTGCCCCTGCTCGATGGCAGGTGCAACCATCCGCGATGGCGATCGACGATTTGACGAGTTTCCCGATCGAGCAGGCTCAAAGGAGGCTCAGGAGCCCTCCAGGCCCAACATTCCAGGATCCATCTCCTTGGGCAATTTTGGATCCTCTGCCGCATCTACCTTTTTTTCTGGCGCTGTTCTCGAGGCTGGAGGCTCTCCCGAATCTTGGATCATCTCGGCCAGTTCCGGTGGGACCGCGATCCCCATCAGATCGTAGATCTCTCGATCATTGAGAACTTCCTTCTCCAGTAATTCTCTCGTCAATAACTCGAGTTGCTCTCGTGACTCTCCAAGGATCTTCATCGCTCGCTGATAACCGTCGTCGAGCATCGCTCGGATCTCTTCGTCGATGAGCATCGCAGTGTGCTCACTGATACCACTCGAATCCCCCAACTCACGACCGAGGAAGACATGCTCCTCGCTCCGCTTGAAGGAAACTGGACCCATCTTCTCACTCATTCCCCACTGACAGATCATTCGTTCTGCCAGGTTAGTAGCCTGCTCCAGATCATTCTGTGCGCCGGTGGTGAACTCCTGAAAAACAAGGTCCTCTGCTGCTCGACCTCCCAGCAAGATGGCGATTCTGTTGCGCAGATATGTGCGAGAGTAATTATGAATCTCTTCTCTGGGCAATTGCTGGGTGACCCCGAGTGCTCTACCGCGAGGAACGATGGTCACCGAGTGAACCGGATCGGTCTCCGGTTGCAACAGTGCCACCAAAGCATGTCCCGCTTCATGATAGGCCGTCAGTTCCTTCTCACGATCACTCATCGCTTCATCACGTAGGGTTCCGAGCTGGATCTTGTCCTTGGCCCGATCGAAGTCACCCTGGGTGATCGTATTGTGGCCCCGACGCGCGGCCATCAATGCCGCTTCGTTGGCGAGATTTTCAAGATCTGCTCCGGAGAATCCAATCGTTCCTCGTGCCAGCAGTTCCATGTCGACGTTTTTGTCGAGGGGCATATCCTTGCTGTGCACCTTGAGGATCGCACGGCGGCCATCTTTCTGCGGCCTTTCGACTACTACCTGCCGATCGAATCGTCCCGGTCGGACCAGAGCAGCATCGAGGACATCCGGTCGATTGGTCGCCGCGAGTACGATTACGGCCTGATTCGACTCGAAACCGTCCATCTCCGACAGGATCTGATTGAGGGTTTGCTCTCTCTCGTCATGGCCCCCGCCCAGACCTGCTCCTCTCGACCTTCCGACCGCATCGATCTCATCGATGAAGATGATGCAGGGTGCGCTCCGCTTGGCCTCTTCGAACAGTTCTCGAACCCTGGAAGCTCCGACACCGACAAACAACTCGATGAATTCTGAGCCTGAGATGGAAAAGAAGGGCACTTCTGCTTCGCCGGCCACGGCTCGCGCCAGAAGCGTCTTACCTGTGCCCGGAGGTCCTACCAGCAGAACACCCTTGGGGATCTTTGCACCCAGTTTGGTGAACCGCTCTGGTTCCCGGAGGAACTCGACGATCTCTGACAGTTCTTTTTTGACATTCTTCAGGCCAGCGACGTCCTCGAAGGAGACGGAATGCTCATCCTTCTCGAATCGCTTCGCCTGATTGCTGGCAAACTTCCCGAAAATTCCGGGGCCACCCATCTGACGGCGAACGCGGTTACTCATCCACCAGAAGAATCCGACCAGGATAATGATGGGGAGTAGCCCTCCAACGATCACTTGCCATGCAGGAGCAGAGGTGGACAGGAAGACCACCTCTCCCTGAGCGGCGGTGATGACCAGAAAGATATTTTCCTTGAGGGCCGGAGGAATGTTGGATCGCAAACTCTTCGTCTCGACCAGACTTTTCCCCGTGAACTCTATCACTTCAACTTCGATGGGTGCTTTCAGAGTGGCGACAAATACATCCAGTTCGACCTCTTCGAGTTTCTGAATGTTGCTCCGGCTCGCCTGCTTGAGCAGCTCTGACGCGGGAACCTCTCGTGAATTTCCGATCGCTCCTGGACCGGCCATCTGGACCATCACTACCACGATCATCAACATGATGAGGAACCAGACCCAGGGTCGTTGGCTCCAGGCGCTCTTCTCCGACGGGTCGATTTCCCCGTCTTCGGGGGACGGATCATTGTGATTCTGAGATCTCAAGAATACTCCTCGGCTCTGGTTTCCGACGTTCTGGAATCGATGCATCGATTCCCCACCGACTACAACGGAGATCTGCTGCGAAGGGTTCCTACAGACTCTCCATCAATACAATGCCAGATTTCTCGCTGCGTTGGCCACCTTCTCTGGCTGAGGGAGGATTTTTTCCTCCAATTGCGGTGCATAGGCGACAAAACAGTCCATCGCAGCCACTCTTCTGACGGGAGCGTCCAGGTGGTCAAACAACTCGTCCTGAATCCTGGCGGCGATTTCGGCGCCATAGCCCCAGGAAAGGGTCTCCTCATGAGCGATGAGCACCCGATTGGTTCGCATCACCGACTCCCGTATCGCTTCCCAGTCGTAGGGAGCGAGGCTTCTCAGATCGAGGATTTCCGCCTCGATCCCCTCCTGGGCCAGCGTCTTCGCTGCCGTAGAGCATCGATGGACCAGCGCTCCATAGGTGAGGATCGTCAGGTCTTTCCCTTCCCTCACCCGAGCCGCTTTCCCGAACGGGATCATGTAATCGGGCCCAGGATCGACACTCTTGTTGTGGGTCTGACGGTAGAGGTGTTTGTGCTCGAGGAAGATCACCGGATCGTCGCAACGGATCGCAGTTCGTAGCAATCCATTGGCATCTTGAGCATTACTGGGCATCACGACGCGTAATCCAGGAATATGAGTAAACATCGTCTCGGCAGATTGGCTGTGGTAAATCGCACCGCCTCGAAGGTAGCCACCGCTAGCGACCCGGATGACGACCGGGCAGCGATCCACGCCGGCGGATCGCCAGCGCAACAGGGCAAGCTCCGAGCGGATCTGATGGAATGCCGGCCAGATATAATCGAGGAACTGAATCTCGACCACCGGCTTCAATCCACGAACCGCCATGCCGATGGCACGTCCCACGATATTGGCTTCTGCCAGTGGCGAGTTGTAAACGCGATCATCACCGAACTCTCTTTGCAGCCCGGCGGTCGCCTTGAACACGCCGCCTTTGCCCTTCACATCGGCAAGCACCTCGGAACGACTGGCATCGGCAACGTCTTCACCGAAGACATGAATCCTCGGATCTCTGCGCATCTCATCGCGCATCGCCGAATTGATCAGATCGACCATCGTTGTGGGCTGCGCCTGAGCCAGAGGTGCCGGCTCGGTATCGAAGTCGGCTCCGGTCGGATCCACATCCTCCGAATATACATGTTCCAAAATGGTGTCGGGGTGTGCCTGGGGTGAACTCACAGCAATATCAGAAGCGATTCGGACCTCTTGCTTCACCTGGTTCCGGATCTCCTCTAGCTGCTCTTCCGTGGCAATCCCTCGCTCCTTCAGGAACAGCGGAAAAGTGGTCAATGGATCCTTCAGAGCGTCCGCCTCGAGCTCTTTCGCGGAACGGTATGCGCTCTCGTCATCGGAGAGACTGTGGCTATACGGACGCACGACATGAGCGTGGACCAACGCCGGGCCATTGCCATTACGCATATCGGAAACAACATCTTTGAGCAGGGTGTGGCAAGCCACCGGATCACAACCATCGACCTCGTGGACATCGAGCCCAGGGAACCCCAACACCAGTTTGGAGATGGACCCTCCCGGTGTATTGACTTCCACTGGAACACTGATGGCATATCCGTTGTCCTCGACCACGAACAAGACCGGCAAATCGAGAGTACACGCCGTGCTCAGCGCTTCCCAGAATTCACCCTCGCTGGTGGTGCCATCCCCGACCGAAACAAAAGCGACCTCTCCGTCGCTCCAGTTTCGAATTTGATCGCGGAGTTCCTCCTTGCGATGACCTTTCATAAAGGCTTCAGCACAACCGACCGCATGGAGACACTGGCTTCCTGTGCAGGAGGATTGATTGACCACTTGCAGTCGCTCGCTGCCCCAGTGGGAAGGCATCTGACGTCCGGCACCCGCGGGCTCGTCCCGCGCCGCTGTGGCAGTCTTCAGCATCTCCACCGGAGTCAGCCCCAGTTGAAGCATCAAGGCTCGATCACGGTAGTAGGGGAAAAACCAATCCTTGCCCGCTTCCAGTACCATGCCAAGTGCGGTGTTGATCGCCTCATGGCCACAGCTGTTGATCTGGAAGAAGATCTGCCCCTTTCCCTTGAGCCGAATCTCTTCATCATCCATCTCTCGGCTGAGGAACATGTTCCGATACATCGCCAGCAACTCCCGAACCTCGAGACCCTCGATTCTGGGCTGCTCTTCGCGGTTCTTACGCGGACGGCCTCGCGGGTTAGCGGACTGGGGGCTCTGAGTGGACATGTGGATCCTGACCTGGTGGAACCCATCTGCGAGGACGAGTTCTGGGAGCTTCGAGAACCAGTAATGGTGCCTATTGTGCTCATTCTAGGGGGGAGAAGCACTTCATTCAACGAGACCGCAGGTTTCCCGCTTCGCTGGATGGCCAAGGGGTTCTCCGTGTATCGTCTTTCTCTGTACCCTCGAATCCAAAGGCGCTGAGTGAAGCCCATTGGAGGACTCCCCGTCTCCTCTGACTGGATGACGGCCTCACTAGATACTTGAGAAGGGAAATCGAAAGATGGTCGAAAAGATCGGCAGTTTCGATGTAGCCATCATCGGGGGCGGCCCCGGTGGATATGTGGCTGCCATCCGGGCTGGCCAGCTCGGGCTCAACACGGTACTGGTCGAGAAGGATCCGCTTCCAGGCGGCACCTGCTTGCACCGTGGTTGCATTCCGACCAAGGCACTCCTTCAGAGTGCACATGTCCTCGACACCGCCAGGGAGAGTTCCTACTTCGGAATCAAGATTCCACAAGCAGAGGTCGATGTCCCGGCAGTCCTGTCATTCCAGAAAAGGGTGGTGACCAAGAACGCCAAGGGCGTGCAGTTCCTGCTGAAGAAGAATGGAATCACCACTGTCCACGGCACCGGTCGACTCGATGGGCTCAATACCATCCGTGTCGTGACCGACGAAACGACCGAGAAGTTGATCGAGGCCAAGCACATCATCATCGCGACCGGATCGGTCCCTACAAAACCTGGCTTCCTCGATTTTTCCAGCCCCTACATCATCACCAGTGACGAGGCGTTGAGACTGGACCATGTCCCGTCCAAGGTGGTCGTTCTCGGAGCGGGTGCCGTCGGCTCTGAATTTGCATCCATCCTGCGATCCTTCGGCAGCGAGGTGATCCTGGTCGAGATGCTGGATCGTCTGTTACCTGTCGAAGATCAGGAGTGCTCTGAAGAGTTGATGCGTGCCTTCAAGAAACGTGGCATCGAGAGCCGTGTATCGACTCGACTGGAGAAGGCCACACCGACCGATTCAGGGGTCCAGATCCTCCTCAAATCAGCGGACGGCAAGGAAGAGACGATTGAAGCCGATCTGTTACTGTGTGCTGTCGGCAGGAAACCGGTGACCGATTCGCTGAAACTGGACCAGGTGGGAATCAAGACCGACCGCGGTTTCATTCCGGTACAACCGAACCAGAGCACCAGCCGCCCGCACATCTACGCCATCGGAGATATCGTCCTCGGTACTGCCCAGCTGGCACATGTCGCCAGTGCAGAGGGAGTCATCGCCGTCGAAAGTATCCACGGCATGCACACCCAGCCCATCCGGAATGACCGCGTTCCCAATGCTACATACTGTCACCCCGAGGTGGCCAGTGTTGGCCTGACCGAGCAAGCCGCCAAGGAAGCGGGACACGACACCAGGGTGTCGAAGTTTCCACTCGCGGCGCTGGGTAAAGCGGGAATCATCGGCAAAGGAATACCCGGATTCTTCAAGATCGTCGCAGATGCAAAATACGGTGAGATCCTCGGAGTCCACATCATCGGCCCCCACGCCACTGACCTGATCAGTGAAGGCTGCGCAATCCTCGGTCTCGAAGGTACCGCTGAAGATCTGGCCCACGTGATTCACCCCCATCCAACCCTCGGTGAGGGAATGATGGAGGCGGCACACGGGTTGGTCGGCGGCGCCATCCACATGTAGGAAGGGGCACCCTTGTCGGAGCAAGTCACCTACCTCGAAGCAGTGAAACGTGCGCTGGCACACTCCCTTGAGGACGACCCTCGAGTCGTGTTGCTCGGGGAAGACATCGCCGCCTACGGTGGCGCCTTCAAGTTGACCCAGGGCTTCCTGGAACGATTCGGGCCGGACCGGGTCATCGATACGCCCATCGTCGAGACGGGCCTGGTGGGAGCGGCCATCGGAGCCGGAATGGCGGGATTACGCCCGGTCGTGGAGATGCAATTCATCGATTTCATCTCCTGTGCCTACAACCAGTTGACCAATTTTGCTGCCACTTGCCACTTCCGCTGGGGACAACAGGTACCGATCGTGGTTCGAGGACCATCGGGAGGAGGCGTCCATGCGGGGCCCTTCCATAGCCAGATGGTGGAGTCCACATTTCTCAACACTCCGGGGTTGAAGGTGGTCGTTCCAGCCACCGTCTCCGATGCCTACTCGATGTTACTGGGAGCCATCGAAGATCCCGATCCGGTGATCTTCCTCGAGCAGAAATCACTCTATCGCACGCTCAAGGGAGAACTCGATGAAGGGATCGCCCCGGTTCGCCCAGGGGTCGCCGCTCTCCGACGAGAAGGGGATTCACTCTCCATCATCAGTTGGGGAGCGATGCTGCATCGTTGCCTGGCGGCGGCAGAATCCGCAGCCAGTGAAGGGCTCGAATGCGAAGTGCTCGACCTTCGCTCCCTGTGCCCTCTTGATCTCGATGCGATCTATCAAACCGTCCGCCATACAGGGAAGGTTCTCATCGTTCACGAGGACAACCTGACCGGTGGCGCCGGCGCGGAGATCTCCGCGCGAATCTCCGAACATTGCTTCGAGGACCTCGATGCGCCGGTGCGAAGACTCGCCGCCCTCGATGTCCCCATCCCCTATGCCGCCTCGCTGGAGAACGCATCGCTCCCGGGCGAGGGTGACATCCTCGATTCGATTCGTTCCCTCACAAGCTGGTAACCACTGCTGCTCACCGGTGACTTCGGCTGGATGGCTTCGACTCACGAGGATGAGGGACCGGCCTCGGGGGAGGAGGGGCCACCGACTTTCCAACGCGCCACGGTCTCTCGAGACGCAGAGCAGGGCACACTCACGACGATTTCGATGGGGCTGAAAGGCGCCTAATTGCCGATTAAAGCCACTGTCTCGCCACTGGGGGTCTGACCTGACCCCGGGTTCACTTCATCGAGCCGCCCTTCCCGTGTAGACTTCTCAATTCCGTGGCGTGGGGCCACGCTCCCTCTGCAGGAGGAAATACCGCCATGGCAACAGAAGTCAAGATGCCTCAGATGGGTGAATCCATCGCCGAGGGGACTCTGACCCGCTGGTTCAAGAAACCAGGAGACACCGTCGTTCGAGATGAACCGCTCTTCGAGATCTCCACCGACAAGGTCGACGCAGAGGTCCCAGCGCCCTCAGATGGGATTCTCGAGCAGGTGCTGGTCGCCGAAGGCACCACCGTCGAAGTCAACACAGTGGTCGCCCTTCTCGGCGACGGCAGCGGCACCGCTCAGGCGCCCGCCGACACCACAGTCTCCAGCACTCCAGCAGCGAATCCGATCGAAGTGGCTGCAGCAGATCCCGTCGAGGTTCCCGTGGTAGCGGAGGCCGCCACCCCGTCCACAGCAGTGTCGAGTGGCGATCTGATCGATGTCCCGATGCCACAGATGGGTGAGTCGATCGCTGAGGGAACCCTGACCCGCTGGTTCAAGAAAGCGGGAGAGTCGATCGAAAGGGATGAACCCCTGTTCGAGATCTCCACCGACAAGGTAGATGCCGAGGTTCCCGCTCCAGCGAATGGTGTGCTGGCGGAGATCTTGGTAGCCGAAGGCACCACCGTCGAGGTCAACACCGTGGTGGCGAGGATCGGCTCGGGAGTCGGCGGCACGACCGCTGCTCCTGCCGCCGAGAGCGCTCCCGCTGCTCCTGCGTCTCTACCACCTGCGTCTCCACCTCCTGCGCCTGCCGCTCCAGTGCCCCCCCAGCCCCATGTCGAGGTGGCCGCCGCTGCAGCGCGCCCCGCCAACAGCGATCCACGGGCGGTTCGATCCTCTCCTCTGGTACGAAAGATCGCACGAGAGCATCGGATCACCGATCTATCGGTGATCGCTGGAACCGGAGCCGGTGGCCGGGTGACCAAGAATGACATCCTAGGATTCATCGCCAGACCTGCTGCCGCCCCTCCAACGAGTCCGGTAGCAGCCCCAGCCGCCACTTCTGCAGCGATCACCCGCTCGGCGGTGCCCACCACCTCTGATCCTTCCGATCGAAGCGGTGTAACGGTCGAGAAGATGTCCGTGATGCGGCGCAAGAT
>Ga0209044_1002226_pt1 | contig 10801 bp, 8 predicted proteins | sample SaaInlV_130m_DNA_FD_184655 | JGI IMG/M metagenome (GOLD analysis project Ga0209044, IMG submission 184655) | Marine microbial communities from expanding oxygen minimum zones in the Saanich Inlet - SI037_S4LV_130m_DNA (SPAdes) (version 2) | ecosystem: Environmental > Aquatic > Marine > Intertidal... | reverse complement strand
GGTGGCGTTCGAGTGCGGAGTTCTCGATACGGTGGGCATCGATCTGGTTGCGATGTGTGTCAACGATTTGATCGTTGGCGGAGCACGACCGCTATTTTTTCTCGATTATGTCGCGACCGGCAAGATTTCCCCCGAATCGATCGCAGTGGTGGTGGAGGGGATTGCCCAGGGATGCCGACTTTCCGGTTGCGCTCTGCTGGGGGGGGAAACCGCAGAGATGCCAGGATTCTATAAAGATGGAGAACTGGATCTGGCCGGCTTCGCCGTGGGTGTGGTGGAGCGAGAGTCCATCATCGATGGTCAGCAGGTGGTGGCAGGGGACGCCGTCATCGGGATCGCCTCGAGCGGGGTCCATTCGAACGGTTTCTCGCTGGTGAGAAAGGCGCTGCTCGACGAGGGCAGTGCACTGCCGCTCGATCAGGACCCAGGAGGGCTCGGCTGTACACTCGCCGAAGCGCTCCTCGAGCCGACCCGAATCTATGTTCGACCGATTCTCGATCTGATCGAGCGAACGGGCCAGGACCTTCACGCCCTCGCACACATCACAGGGGGAGGTTTGCTGGAAAACATTCCGAGAGTGTTGCCACCGGGACTGGGATGTCGTCTCGATCGCTCGAGTTGGCAGCGGCCACCAATCTTCTCGTTGATCGAACAACGAGGGGGAATCGAGACTGCTGAGATGGATAGAGTATTCAATCAGGGGGTCGGCATGGTGATCGTTGCGGCCGCGGGGTCAGAGACCGCCATCATCGAGAGTCTGACTCGATCGGGGGAGCAGGCTTCGGTGATCGGGGAAATCGTTGCGGAAGATGGCGTGCAGATCGAGTAGCGATCAGCCCTCGACCGGCACCTGCTGTGCTTCCTGGTCGCTGTTCAGTTCCATCTCATCGAGGTTCCACTGTTCTGGCGATAGAACCCCCCGATAACTGATCTTCGCCGGGCCGCGAACGCAGATTCCAGTCTTATCATCGATGCGAACTCCCAGCACTCCCCCAGGCATCTGTACCTCGACCTGGTCTGCGATGATTCCGGCCTGGAGCAGCGCGGCAAAGGCCGCAGCGGCGCCGGTTCCGCAAGCGGGGGTTTCACCGCACCCTCGTTCCCAGACGCGCAAGGTGAGGTGGTGGGGTGAATCGATCCTGACAAAGCCGACATTGGTCCGACCCGCGACCGAGTTCTCCAGCTCTGGACCAAAGCGAGGGAGTGGATCCGGCATCGATTCCGGATCGACGACCACCACCAGGTGCGGATTGCCGATGTGGACCGGTGTCAGCATCAGAACTGAGCCATCGACCATCTTCGAGGTGGGGATGTCGACGGTGGCCTGACCGAGTGCCGCTTCGGCACTGAATTCTCCCTGTTCATCGCGAAGCAGCTGCACCTCGACGATCCCGGCATCGGTTCCGATACGGATCGAATCTTGCTGACGATCCTGTAGTGACAGCGCCGCGATTCGGATTCCGTTTCCGCACGCCTCCGCCCGGGAGCCGTCGGCATTCCAGCACTCCATGAAGGGGATCTGTTGCTGCCGGAGCACCAGGATTCCATCGGCTCCGACCCCGGTCCTGCGACAGCAGAGGGACGGAGCGAGGCGCGAGAAATCGCTCGGGACCGGACCCTGCGCCTCATCGAGTAGCAAGAAGTCGTTTCCTGCACCGTGTGCCTTGAGGAAGCTGAGGGTTCCGTGAGTCATCGGGCTCCTGTCCGGGTATCCTGTGGTTGCAGGTCGCTGCGAAGGAAAGTGGTTCCACTCGGCGTCATCCTGAGAGGTCGAGTGGCTAGTTTGTAGCCAATTGGCCGCCGATACCAGTGGAGAGGGAAGATCATCGATGAACAAGTTCCAGTCCCGACCCGAGTTGCAGCTCGACATCCCCGGTACAGTGAGCCCGCCAGCGGATTCGCTGCGCTGCTCGAAATTCCAGTGCAAGAAAATCCTGCGCTCAAGTTTTCAGAGATTTTCGGTACGCTGCGCTCTCCTGCTCGCGCTGGTGGTCTGTCTCTCATCCTGTGACGCACCGACGGGGGAGAGCCTCGAGCCAACACTCCAGACGCTAAATCTCCAGACGCTAGAACGGGGCACCGCCCACGTCGATGTCTCGGAGACTCTCGATGGGGATCCCACCGAGATCAATATCACCCGTTTGATCATCGAACGGGGCCTCAGTTTACATGGCTTCCAGCTGGTTCCTCGCGCGGAGGCGCAATTTCTGGTGGAGGGGACCCTGACCTGCGATTACTTCCAGGACCTCACCTTCGAGTTCAAGGAAGCGAAACAACACCTCGAACATCAGTACAACGGAAAGTTTGAGGGGAAGTTGACATCGGTCAAGGATGGCCGGCTGCAGGAACTGTCCTTTCCTCAGCCTCTGATGAATGGCCGTACCGACCTCGACATGGCCCGCCGTGACATCCGTCGCAGATCCGCGACCATCATCTCGGAGACGATGTTGAGGGGACCCATCCTCGGCACTCCAGGAATTCGTGGACTGCTGGATGCTCTCACTGACCCCCTTGATGGGCGCTTCTATAACCAGGTGATGGAGGAGATCGCTGAGCATCGCGAGCGTGCCGTCCCTTATCTGATCGGGGCTCTTCGAGATGATCGTGCGGTGCGTCTAGAGGGCGCTTATCCCGGCTTCCCGGAACTGGAAGAGGGCGAGTTAAAGGTCTATCACATCGTCGACAAGACACTGGCAATGATCCTCGATCGAGATAGCGGTCTCGATCCCATTTCCAGCGACGATTACATCCAGCGGGTCAGGACTGGCTGGCAATGGTTGTGGGAAGATATGCAGAATATTCCCGATGAACTGCGAATCCGCAAGAGCAAGAGAGAAGAAGAGGGCTAGTCCCCGGCGTCTCGCTGCTCTTCACTATCACGGGACTCCCATCGATGTCATCGTAGGCGGTGGAACATCCGCGGTGTCTTGGGTCGTCTTGGGCTGTGAGCCTGACTACTGAAACCACCTCGAGCCAGGCGGATCATAGTTCAGGAGGTACCGTGCCGATTCACAAGACTGCAGTCATCCATTCCGAAGCTCAACTGGCCGCGGATGTGACGGTCGGTCCCTTCGCCATCATCGAGGCGGGAGCGATTCTGGCATCCGGCTGCAAGGTCCTGGGTCACGCATACATCGGGCCAGGAACCGTGATCGGTGAAAAATCAGAAGTGCACATGCACGCTGTGATCGGGCATGACCCTCAGGATCTGGCATGGGCGGGAGAGCCGAGTCAGGTCATCATCGGCGACCGAACCGTGTTGCGTGAATATGTCTCGGTGCACCGCGCTTCTCGTCCCGGTAGTAGTACTCGCATTGGAGACGACTGCCTGTTGATGGTCGGCGCCCATGTGGCGCACGATTGTTTCGTCGAGGATGAGGTGATCATGGCCAATCACTGCTCTCTGGCGGGCCACGCTCGGGTTGGAGCGGGAGCCTTTCTTTCCGCCAACGCCCTGGTCCATCAATTTTGCAGGGTCGGTCGGCTGGCAATGTTGGGGGGAGCGGCAGTTGCGGTTCAGGATATACCCTCCTTCATGCTGTCTACCGGAGATCGGGCGACGGTTCGTGGGGTCAATGTGGTCGGTTTACGCCGAGCAGGGATCGATGCGGATCTTCGGCGTGCGATCCAGGATGCCCACAGGGTCCTTTATCGAAGTGGGCGTACCATTCCCGAGGCGGCCACGGTTCTCAAGGAGAGCGAGTGGACCGAGGTGCGTGAGATCGCAGAGTTCATCCAGGAGAGTGCACGAGGCATTGCTTCCGGATCCCGCTCCGCAGTCGAGGCTCGTCCGGCCAGTTTCTAGGTGATCATCGTCCTGACAGACCCGAGCCGGCCGGGATTTCGCGCCGGCAATCACAGCACCGTACGGCGCTGGAGTGTGCTGCTTCGGCAACTCGGTTGTCGGGTTCTGGTCCATCGAGTTCGTGATCATCCGCGAACTCCTCTGCCAGTAGGAGATGTTCTTCTGGCACTTCATGCCGGTCATTCCCATCGAGCCATCTGTGAATGGAAGAAGCGCGATCGGTCCTTGCCGGTGGTGGTCGCCTTGAGTGGAACTGATCTCCATCTTCCTTCCGGCGGAGCGCCGGCACGGCGAGTGCTCAAGAGTCTGGAGCAGGCAGACCATCTGGTGTCACTGTACCGGGGTGCGGTCGATTCGTTGCCCGCGAAGATCCGATCGAGTTGGGCAGGGCGAGTCCACTTCGTACCACAGTCTGCAAGACCACTCCCTAGCGGCAGGAAACCGCTGAAGACGAGGTTTCGTCTGCTGGTGGTGGGATTTCTGCGCCGGGTCAAGGATCCGCTGCTGCCACTGGAAGCGTTGCGCTGGCTACCCGATCGGATCGCCGATGGGCGTCGACTGGAGGTGGTGCACCTGGGGGGGATCGAGGAGCCGAAGTATCGCAGGTTGGCAACCCAGGCGATGCGAAGAGAACCGAGATGGCGCTGGCTCGGAGCGGTGTCTGCTGCGCGGGTGCGAAGCGAACTGGCTCGATCTGATCTACTGATACACCCATCCCTCGACGAGGGCGGAGCCAACATCATCAGCGAGGCGTTGGTCGCAGAGATTCCGATTCTGGCCAGCGATGCGCCTGGCAATCTGGGCCTCCTCGGAGAGAGTCATCCGGGAATCTTCAGCCGTCAGGATGCACGGCAGCTGGCTCAACTGGTGCTGCGGTTCAGTGAAGATGGACGATTTCGCAGACAACTGTTGCAGCACTCAAAGAAGCTGGGGAAGCGGCACCTGCAGCAGGTGGAAATCGAGGCGTGGAGGCGATTGTTGGGAGAATTAAAATAAGTTGCCCACCACCTCATAGGCGATGGGCAACTCAATAGAGATGAAGAGCAAAGTGAATAGGTTTGCGATTCCTCAGTGTTTAAGTCCCGACTAGCCCAGATTGTAAACATTAACAAATAGGCATGCAAGAAGAAATGTTAACAACGGGTTCCACTCCTTCCAAATTCCTTGATTGACATGTTGGCGAACCTTTGTCCCACTATGGACATGGCAGGACAGGCTCCCTGCAAACCACAGCATTTGGAAAAGGGGTGACATACATGTCTCAAGTACTCGATGATGCAGGCAAGGCACGGCTCTTCTGGGCCAGTTGCATCTCACTGATCGCAACCTCCATCGCCTTTGGCGTCATCACCTCATCGATGGGTGATTTCAGTTCGATGTATGGACTCAGCAATGCACAAGCGGGCTGGGTCGGCGGTGCATCCCTCGGTGGCTTTGCAGTCGCCATCATTCTGCTGGGACCGGTGATCGAGAAGATCGGCATCGCGGTCTCGCTCAAGATGGCGTTTGTCTGCCACATCCTTGGCGTGATCCTGATGATGTTCGCGGATGGTTTTGGTCAGTTGATGCTGGGAGCTTCCGTCATTGCCATCGGCAACGGCTGCGTCGAGGCGGGCTGCAATCCGCTGGTCGCCACCCTCTACTCCGACAACAAGACCACACGATTGAACCAGTTCCATGTCTTCTGGCCGGTGGGAATCATCATCGGTGCGCTGTTTGGCTTCTGGGTCAGCAATGCAGCGGCCGATGCCGCGCTGGCAGCGGGTGTACTGGCAGATTCTGCATCCGTTGTTGCGGATCCGGCGAGTTGGAGCGTGGCGTTCAAGACTGCTTACGATGCGGCTCTGACCAGTTGGACCCTGCTGGGACTTTCCGCTCTGCAGGCCAAGATGGCACTGGTGCTGCTTCCTACCCTCGCATATGGCTACCTGTTCCTGGGGCAGGAGATTCCCCAGACCGAACGGATTCAATCGAACGTCTCCGATGAACAGGTCACGGCCTCCATCACTTCACCGCTTTTCTTGCTGATGCTGTGCTGCATGGGACTGACCGCCACACTGGAACTGGGACCTGGACGCTGGATGGGTGAGATCATGACACCCGCGATGCAAAGTTCTATGGGAACCAGCTCGACGACAGCGGGTGCCGGGATCCTCGTGCTGGTCTACGGCAGTGGTCTGATGGCAGTGCTTCGTTACTTCGCCGGAGGATTTGTCCACAAGTTCTCGCCGACCGGACTGTTGATGGGATCGGCAGTGCTCGGAGGGGTCGGTCTTTTTGCCATGACCTACGCCGAGACTTTCCCAGCCATCTTCCTCACCGCCACCGTCTTTTATGGCGGCATCTGCTTCTTCTGGCCGACGATGCTCGGTTTCGTCTCCGAGCGGATCCCCAACAGTGGTGCCATGGGACTGTGCCTGATGGGCGGAGCAGGAATGTTGGTGGTCGGCTATGTTGCGGCTCCTGCGATCGGAGCGATCCAGGACTCCTACATTGCGGCTTACATGGTGGACAACGTAGGAGCCACCGCTGAAGCGGCCGCTGCCTATGCCGGCAAGATGGCGTTCCGCTGGATCGCTGCACTGGCAATCCCGCTGGCGCTGGTTTTCTTCAACCTCAATAAGAAGTATGGCCACGTCGCGGCAGCTTCGGTCGGCAGCAACAAGGAATCCACTGGCAGCAAGTCGAACCAGATGCAAAACAGCTACTAACCTGGATCCGGAAACGAGTGAGTGTGACGGCCCCGGGGTTTCCTCGGGGCCGTTTTTTTAGCGATCGGTAGCAAGGATGGGAACGGCGCGTGGGCTGGTATCGTCATATCTGTGGAGGAAGCCAATCATGAACCGATGGAGTCCCTTGCTGATCGCCCTGTCCCTCTCCTCGAGTTTCCTGGCGGCCCAGGATGCTGTTCAGGAACCCGCAGTGAAGCCGTTCCACTTCTCGTTACTGGGGAAGCCACTGCCGGAGTTGAAACTCGAGGAGGGCGATCGCTGGTTCAACGCCACCAAGGGCCTCTCTGTCGCTGCAGCACCTCTTGCTGTATTGCGGCGCGGCAAGCCGCTGCTGGTCGCCTATACGATTCCTGGCTGAGAGAGTTGTGCTCCGGCATTGCCCAGCCTGGTCAGGTGGCAGCAAGAAGTGGGACCCGAGTTCTTATCGATGCTGACTGTCTTCAGTTACTCGTCCAGGCAACCGGAACTGGTCCAGAAATACATCGACAAGAACCAGGCGACCTTCCCCATCCTGTCGGAGCAGGCCAGCAACCTGGAGCGCCACGGCGTGAAGGGGTTCCCTTCCGCCTTCTTCCTCGATTCCACAGGCAAGGTGATCTGGCAGGGGATCCTGCCCCGTGCCTTCGAGTCCAATGACTATCAGCGCCCCTGGCTCGACAGCCTGTTGCGTCAGGCAGGAGTCGAACCGCCGCCGATTCCCATCCGTTGGCTCGATTTTGACGAGGGAGTCGAGGAAGCGCAGCGGACCTCTCAGACCCGACTGATTTTTGTCGAGGCGAACCGATGTGATCAGTCGGCACGGGTCGAGCGCTTGCTGACACAAGATGAAGAGATCGCAGGCCTGCTCAATGATTACATCCGGGTCAAGATCGATGGTCGAGCCCAGTTGGAGATCGTCAAGAAGTATCGAGCCCACTGGCCCGGAGATCTGCTCATCATCGATGCCAAGGACCAGGTGCTCTATCGATTCTGGGACCACTACAAGGACATCCCTGCACTCAAGAAAGCGTTATACGACCATGCCAACTGATACCGATGGCGCCCGCTAGGGGCAGGCAGCGCTGGTGGTCGGGCAGTCGAGAGTGTTGTTGAGCGGGTCGGCTCCGCAGGTCGGGTAGGGAGCATCCGGAGTGGTAGAGCCGGGCACAAAGAGTGCATTCAACCCGTAGACCATGTCCGCGATGTTGAAACTGCCATCATCATTGATATCGCAACTCTCGATGCAAGTGGGAGAGACCCCGCCCGGCACGAACAGTGCATTGAGCCCGTACACGATGTCCGCAACATTGAAACTACCATCTTCGTTGCCATCGCCACGGATGAATCGAATCACCGAGCCAGAGGAAGCGTTGTGATAGATCAAGGAATAGGGTGGCACACCAGGAATTTCGCGTTGCTGGTAGGTGATGTCGAGACCGAAGGATGTGTTGTTGAAGGCGGGATACAGCGTGCCTCGGATGGTCGGATAGATGTAGGCGTGCTGGCCGAGTGTGGTCGGTTGTAACTGCTCGACGAACTCGAACTCGGGAGATGTGTCGAGTTTTTGTGCCAGCACCAGTGCGCCTTCGTTGGCGAGGTCACGGTACACGGCATGGACGGTGCCTGAAGTCTCGTCACAGCCGATGTTGAAGATCTTGTAGTTGGCGATGTTGGTGAACTGGTCGCTGCTGGCATCGAATAGAGATGTCTCGTCGCTCCAGCCGCTGATCTCGTCCCACCTGCGGTAGCGAAAACTCCACAGCGGCGAGCCGGAGGCGGCGTCGACGACATAGGCACTGTGGACACTTCCGAACCCATCGCTGGAGAGCCAGCCGAAGTAGTCATTGCTGCCGGTGGTATCGCCGAGCACGAAGGTATCTACCTGCCAGCCGGCGGGGCCCGAGGGTCCGATGGTCGGGTCGTAGATGCGATGTTCGTAGACTCCCGGTGGGGTGTTGCGGTAGAAACTGCAATGGATTCGGCCGCTGGCATCGACCGCAAGACGGGTGTTCTGGGCACTGGCAGAGGGACTGAACGCCCCCAGGTCAGTGAAGGAGTCATCGGCCGCGTAGGGTTGATCGCTGCGCAGCAGGTGCTCGACCCAACTGGAGGGGTGGTGTCCGGAGATCCAAACCGTGTTGTTGCCATCGATGACGATGTCCATCGCCGAGGTGCGTGCATTGAGTGGGGCACCGGTGATGGTGCTGATCTCGACGATGTCGGAACGGTCGCCTGTGGCGGGATCGAATCGGCGATAAAACTGTCGAAAGTACGACGGGTAGGTGTACCGACCCCAGAGTACGTGAAGGATCCCCTGGTCGTCGATGGCCACCGAGCATTGGCTGGCGGGATCGGGATCGAACAGGCCACTGTCGTCGTCGTTGAGATTGGGCGGCTGGGTCGACCAGGTGGCGCCTCCATCGGAGGAACTCTGGACAATCAGAGTCATCTCGTCGGCGGCGTTTCGCTCGAGCGAGACACAGTGAAGTGCGCCATTGCCATCGCGAACCATGTTGTGGGATGTATTCGATCCCGACGAGGCCATCTCATCGCTATGCAGGAGCACCTGAGCCGAGGACGTCACGCTGCAGCAGAGCAGCACAAGCGATGCGAGGATACCGACGATGGTTCTGCTCGAGTAATGCCAGTGGTCCTTCAACCCGCTTCTCATCAGGGACACGCCAGATAGAGGTCGCAATCAATGCCGTCATCGGAAGGGTCGATGCCACAATCGAGAGCGCCCGGCGCCGGTGGATTGTCCGATCCCGGCACGAACAGAGCGTTGAGTAGGTAGACTGCATCGGCGACGTTGTTTCCACCGTCGTCATTGACGTCGGCACTGTCGAGACATCCGGGCTGTGGGGATCCCGGTACGAACAGGGCGTTGAGCAGGCGGATGGCATCGGCGATGTTGACACCGCCGTCGCCGTTGACATCGCCACGGCGGAACAGTTCCGGTGGTGGACCGCTACTGGCTCCGAGCGCATCGAGGTAGAGTCCCATCAGGATACCCTGCTCGCCGCTGTAGCCCCCGAACTCCCACGACTGCGCGATCACCTCGCCAAATGGGTCATCGGTTTCGTAGAAGTTACCGGTGCTGTATCCGATGCCCGATTGGACCCAGATGGAACCGCTCGAGGCTCCCGCCAGGTCCGGCGTGAGGGGATCTGCGGTGACCAGTCGATCGGTCCAGTCGCTGGCCGCCTGGTCCTGGTTGTATGCGGCATCCATTCCGGTCAGATCGAGCGTGGCATAGGAACCACCGATCAAGTCCAGTAACGAATCGTCGCCATCGGCCACCCCCAGTCCGATGCCGTCATAGTCGGCGAAGGGAGTCTGAGCACAGAATCCCCATGCATCGCCACCTTCGATGTAGACATCGATGCCATTGGCGATCAGGTCTGCCAGCAATCCGATCTCTGCAGTGTTCAAGCAATATTGATCTGGATAGGTTCCAGTGGCCACCCAGACCCGCTCGAGGGTTGGCGTATCGAGTAGGCAATCACACCCGAGGATGTCCGTCATCAGTGCCGGAGCGAGTCCGTTGAGCACCAGCGCATCGGAGATGGCGAGTGCCGAGTCGATCTGACCATTACTTCCTTCAGCGGACCATACCAGATCGATGGCATTGATCAGTGCCCAGATGGCATTTCCATCGATGACACAGCAGGGGGTGACCGAGTCGTCCCAGCAGCGAAGCTGGTACTGATAGGAAGCGGGCCCGCCGGGAAGGACATCGGTCCACTGCTGATCACCTCCGGGTAAGGTCGCGGCGAGCTGTCCATCTCGATAGACATCGATGCTGGTGAAGTTGTTGCCGTTGAGGTCCCAACTGAGAGTCACTTCGTTGCCACTGGTGGCGGCGGTGAAGTCGATAGGAGGGGTGAGTTGACAGGGAGGGCCACTACGATGGTGGATGGCCCATGCCTCGAGATCGCCAAACTCGGCTCCAGAATAGTCCGACGCGATCAGGCGCCAGTTTCCATCGATGGGAAAGCCGGAAAAATCGGCGAGGGTGCCGGGCCCCTGAGGTTGCATGCGGATGTTGAGTGGGATCTGGTCCTCGTCGAAGGGGATCCCCTGGTCATCAAAGATGGTGTGAATGTGATTCACATCGCTGGGAGACCCTGCGATGTATTGTTTCAAGGTCACCATCGTGGCCGATGGGTGCGTCAGGTCGATCCCCACCTCGCGAGTCCAGGTGTGAGTGATATGCACCTCGATATCGATGTCCTGAATCGTGTAATTGTCGGTGATGTTGATCACCGAGGTGACTCCCGTCGGG
>Ga0209044_1002195_pt1 | contig 10893 bp, 4 predicted proteins | sample SaaInlV_130m_DNA_FD_184655 | JGI IMG/M metagenome (GOLD analysis project Ga0209044, IMG submission 184655) | Marine microbial communities from expanding oxygen minimum zones in the Saanich Inlet - SI037_S4LV_130m_DNA (SPAdes) (version 2) | ecosystem: Environmental > Aquatic > Marine > Intertidal... | reverse complement strand
GATACATCGCCAGTCATAGTACCACCAGCTAGAGGTAATACACTAGCCTCTTTAGCTAATGGAATACCACCAGCTGTTGAGCCATCGTGTACTACTACTACGTCCTTATCTGTATCTACAGTCACCTCACGTGCTGCACCTGTGAACGATGAATGTTCTGAGGTCGTTCCACCTCTAAGTTGTACTTGCGTTGCCATAAGTTTCTATCCTTTATTTAATCTCTCAACAGCATCTTTAATAGACCCTGAATCGAGAGCTTGTAGTCCTAGAAGTAAATCCTCTAGTCTCTTAATCCGTAAGCGCAGACATTTAAACTCTGCATTTACCCTATACTCATAACTTAATATGTTCTCCGAGTTTTTAGACTTCATTGGTCCTCATCTTAGCTCGCCTAAGCGTGCTTCCTTATAATGAACCATAATCAGTAGAGCTAGACAATGAGTCTGCTACTGAGCCATAATTAAATATACCATCAATCACACCTGTATTAATATTAGATGCAACTAGGTTGATGTTAGCAATGTTAGTAGCACAAGTATCCATATCAGCTGTACTTCCAGCTACTGCGGTTACGTTAGTCGATACCCCAGCCACTGTAGTGATGTTAGTATTATTACCAGCTACTGTGTTAATGTTAGCTGTATTACCTGCTGTTGTGGTTACATCTGATGCAATACCTGCCACTGTATTAACATTAGCAATATTATTACCTACGTTATCTACATTAGTAATGGCAGTAGCTACAGTATCAATCTCTGAGACAGCTTCATTTAAATCATCTGCTGCTGTTTCAATCTCACTGATAGCTTCGTTTAAATCATCTGCCACCTTAATGACATCTGCAATGTTAGTAGCTACCGTAGATACATCTGCAATGTTTGTAGATACAATACCAATGTCTGTAGCATCTGCGGCTACTGCTGTAACATCTGCTGAGATACCAGCGACTGTGGTTACATTAGAGCTTACGCCTGCAACGGTAGTTACATTAGCATCAATACCTGCTACTGTGGTTATGCTTGCATTAATGCCAGCTACTGTGTCCACATTGGCCTTGTTTAAAGCTACATTGTTTACATTAGTAATATCAGTAGCCACTGTGTTTATTTTATCTAAATCGTTTGATATAGTTAGAATTGCTGAATCAAAATATGAGCCGTAAGTAGGCATATCAGCCAACATAGGACCAAGGATGTTATTACGAATCCACTCATAATCCTCAAGCCCAGTGATAAATCTAAGGACATCTACTGTGTCACTTATGTTAATATCACCATCGTTGTCAATATCACCACGCTGATAGCCATCAACAGTAGAGGTTATTAAATCATATAGAACTTGGTCAACAGGTGCGGTAGCTACAATAATAGCCAGCATTTCAGCATTAACAGCTGTTAAAGCAGCATCCGTGTAACCAGAACTGAACCCTCTATCTATATCATCACCTAGAATATTAATGGTAGCTTGTTCTGCTGTTGTTGGTGTTGTTCTATTCCAAGTAGTAGTTCCTAAATCATAAATCTTAGTTATATTTAATGTGGTGTCATAATACATAGCACCATCAAGAAGAGTATTACCGTCATTGTCCACTGAAGGGTCAGATGCTTTAGCTCCTAAGTAAATGTCATCGAAGGAATCCCAAGCCGTCTCAGCATTTGCCTCACTAGATGCAGCATTAGCTTCCGATACTGCTGCTGCAATTGCTTGTGCTGTTACATTAGTAAGTTGATCGTTATAGTCATCCTCAGATAAAGTAAAGTCACCAGAGCTGTCAAAGATAAAAGCCTTATTCTTTCTTGCTTCTATATTAAAATCTAACTCCACACCACCTGCATCCGTTATCGTAGTTGCAAACTTGATAGCTCTACCTAACTCTTCTTGCTGTTGCTGTTCGATGTATGTAAGTCTATCTAATGCCCCCTCGTGTGTTTCTGCTGGAAAAGCATCATTCTCCACATAATCCACACCTTGAGTAAGGTCTAGTACTCGCTCAATAACTACCGAATCTGATGCCGATAATCCTGTTCCGAATACGATATTGCCGCCACCAACATCACCTGCTCCTGTTACGGTGTAATCTGTAGTTAATGTCTTTTGCGTACTATTGACATAAACTTTAAGATCACCGTCTGCAAATATCTTAAAGGTATATGCGAATGTAGTCTGTGCGGCTGATGCCGTATAAGAAACTTTATTTACTGTAGTAGATACTGTCATTTATCTCTCCTGTTTTTTCATTGTATCATATTAATTATGGTTATGAAAGAATATTACTCCATTCCTTTTTTCATCATCTTATATGCTGGGTAAAGTTTATCATTAGTGAAGTCGTCAGGATCTCCTTGAGCAAGACCCTCCAGAAACTGCCTTGCAACTAGATTTCCTGTATCGAAATATAATCTTGCAGCCATAAACTTCAAATATATCTTTTGCTCTTTGTCTGAAGATAAATACTGTTTAGTCCATGCAGAAGCTGTACCTTTTTTGACAATTGCCTGAACCTTGCTCTTTATCTCTCTCCCTTCTGTAGTTGCTATAGCTTCAATCTCATCATCATTTAGATCTTGCTCTGTTAGACCCTTAATGATTGCAGCCTCTATCAGAACACGCTTTCTGGCTTTCTGTACTTCTATTTCATTACCTATAGCAAACGGAAGGTCTCTTGAGTCATACTCCTTGATTAGCCTATCTGAAATACTGCTTAATACAAAGATTTCATCATCTTCTGGCACAATGTCCTTTGGTGTAGTCAGATCTACGAGGGGATTATCCTTTAAGAATATCGAACCTCCCAAATTTTTCCATAACCAATTATAAAATTCTGCATCTCCCATCCCTGCCTTAAACTTGTCCTCTCCAACAATATGTCCTCCTGTTAATGAATCTATAGGATTTTCGTTATTGATGAAATAACTCATAACATTAGTAATTACTTTAATTGCTGGCGTAAATGCTGGCACTTCTCCGCCCATATACGACCCAACATCTGACTTCTGATCTGTGGTAATTCCGAAAGACTGCTGTAGTAGTTTGTGAGTAATTCCACCCAATAACCTAGATGTTTCATCTACTGGCTTAACTAATACTTTTGCCTTGTAAATTGGAGATCCATCTTCTTTAGTGCCTATACGATTAAGACCTAACGGGATTACAATGTAATTTGCCTTTACTCTTTCAGGAACCATTGACATTATAGTGGCATTTATTTTTGCCTCTTCTAGCGACTGCCCTTTGAAGACATATCCCTGCCCCATTGCGAACATTACTACTTTTGGTATAACTCCTGACATAATTGCATGATATGACCACTCTCCATATCTTCCTTTTGCAGCTTCCCAATCACCCCTATAACCCTCTTTCATTGCATTAGAAAATAAGAATAAATTGTTGTAGGCTACTGCCGCCCCACCTCGTACAAGATGAGCAGGAGATCCAGCCTGTGTTCGGATGATGTTTATCCTCTCCTCTGCTGGCATATCTGGGAAATGTTTTTCAAGATACCGATCTGCCACAACTTTGGTTGCGGTTTCCATTACAGCATTTAGATCGTGCATGCTGCCAAACAGAGCGTTGAATGGGTGTTTAATTACCTCATTCCACTCTTTACTTTCTGCGCCATGAAATCTGTGCATTAATCCTGATAGTGGATCTTTACCCTCATGCTCTCCCCAAGGTTCTGCTACTGAGATCAGTGACATCTCCTTGCGCATCTTATCCACTCTTGCGCTACCCTTTCCGCTGACTCTCCTAACACCCTCTGGTACTCCATAAGTGAGAGTCTGCAAAAACATACTCACATCTTTGTAATACGGGATCATGTCTCTTTTTCGGCTAGGAAGATTCATTACCAGTCTATGAATATCCATAAGAGGATTTCTTACAAGAATAAACCCAGGGTTTGCAATCGTATACACCTCTCGAAAGTAGTTATTTACTCTCGATACCTGCTGTAAAACCTTGACCAGCTCTGTTGGGTTGTTTTTAAATGCCATTGCAGTAAACTTATCTACATAATAGCCCTTTACCTTGCCTTTACGCATAACTGTAATCAGTCCCAACTCTGGATCTTGCGGCTCTATTGGTCTTCTGATTTTCACTCCTGACTCTAGCAATACTAGCTCTGTTTTGGCTTTCTGTATGCTTGCTTCTCTAGGCGCATCTATGCCTGACTTACGAACTCTAACTAGATTATCAACTGCCGATCTTTTGGCTTCATTCTTGAGTAGCCCAGAAATTAGAGCCATATCACTTTCTATCGTTGCTAGGAGTGGACTCTCTTGAGTCTTGAATGTGCCAACCTGTCCAAACAGAGTTAATCCAGACCCTTTGCCCTGAGTGCTATCAATATATTCAATAACATTAACCGTTGCATAGTACTTATTTTCTAGGATCTTCTGCTTTAACTCTTCACCCAAAGCATCTGTACCCTCAAGATAGCTAAGTATCGTGTCATTCCTAAGAACCCAATACTCATCCACCAAATCTTTTAGTTCTGGGTGCTTTATATTGAGTTCCTGCAAAAACCTAGATGCTTGTTCTAGGGTCACGCCTCTTGTATTAATCAGGTTAAGTCTATCTCCTTTAACAATACGCTGGTACATCAGATACTCACCAAACTCTTTAGGTGTAGCACCCTTCATTCTTGCAGGAGTCATAATCCTCGCACCAATCTTATCTAAATATAACTCGACAATAGAGTTCTTGTATAGCATATCTCTATACTTATAAATTGGATTATCTTTTGGAGAAACATCGACACCACTCTTCTTGGCAAACTTCGTTCCTTGTATTATTCCATGAGCCTCATCAATTAACGACCATGACATATAATCAGCCACTCTAGCATCTTTAGCTTGATTGGCTCGTATATCTGCCGCCCCATCAAAATCACCCCTTATTTTCCTGCGTAGATTTGCACCAGAACTTCCATGAAGTGCGATCTCCTCTTGAATCATTCTGTAGTTCTTGAGGAATCTCTGATTGTTCTCAATAAACTCCATGAACCCGTCAAACGCTTTTGGAGCAACCTCTTTGGCAAGTCTGGGATTCACCATAAACGCACTCATAAAGTCTGCATACAATTCCGCTGAACTATTCCGATATGTCAAATACTTAGAATCCGCAGCACTCTCATCAAATGGTCTCCACTCTTTAGATAAGTTGTATAACTCTTGATGGATCTCATCCTTGACCAACAGCCCTCTACGATGAGCTTCTGCCATAAATAACTCTTCGTACTTCTTGGACACCTCTGCATCAGTTATTTTCTTATCTTGCCCTCTATTCTCTCCACGATCTATAATATCCTGAATCTCCTGTGGGATCTTCTTGTGTGCTAGTGTGCGAAGGATCTCTTTCTTCTGCTTGCGATTCAGGCTTGCAATAAACTCATAGATTGCTGGATCTGCTTCCGCTCTTCCAACAACTCCTGTAAAGATATCTTTAATCTGTTGAGGAGTAATACCTAACTCTTTCTGAATTTCAGTGTCATTAGATAATGCGTCTAACTCATCCTGTAGCACCCTCCTTGCTTTCTCTCTCAACCTACTCTTCTCTACCGAAGAAAGAGGAATCTCACCATGTGGTCGCCCAGCATGATATTTTTCAAGATGTCCTTTTAGCGAAATAAGCCTCCCAATGATATTAGTTTTCTCTCCTGTGACTAACTCATGCCTTATAGTAGGATCCACAATGTGACCAATCTCATGCGCTAATGTTCTAGTTAACTGCGCTGGATCTTTACCTAACTCAGCAGCAATGACTATGCCATCTGTTGTTCTACCAATTGCAGCCTTACCTCTTACACCTTCTCCGAGATACTTAGCAACACTAGGCATATCGCCATTCAGTACACCTTCTGCAATTGCCACAATATCAGGTAGCGATAAGTCTACTGCACCATGCTCAGGATCAGAATGGTGATAGTTTCTGCTCTCTACTATATCTGCAACTCCTTCTCCTTTTGTGATCTTATGTAATACTTTGGCGTTCTCAGGAACAATAATTGCCGAAAGTTCCCCTTCTCCTTCACCTATATTTTTATAGAAGATTGAGTCTATCCCATGATCAGTAAGCGTTTGCATGAGGTCTTTGCTCTGCGTTTCAGATCTATTTATTCTAACTAGCTCTGCCTCTGTTATTACTCCCATTCTATGAAGTGCTGATGCTATTGCCGCAGGAGATTCAGCATCATTTAAGTCTGCCTCTTCATGAATAATACTTCCTTTCTTGTTCGCTAAAGGACTTGATACTTTAACCAGAACCTTATATGGTGTTCTGCTTGCCTTTCTTTTAAGAATTTCTCCAACCTGAGAGTTGTCCCCAACATGAAGAAGAGCATTAAATCCTTTCTCCATATTCACTAGATTTGGATTATTGGATGCGTGTTCTGCTAGGAAATAATATTCACCTAATTTCCCCTCCTGCATAGCCTTCATGTCTGGAGCCTCAATCTTCCTTACAGGAGCGTTTGGATTTCCTATCTCTCCGATAGTCTCTAGGTATTCTGTGTCATGAAATCCTGTTTTAACTCTTTTCTCTAACGACCTCTCTTGAGCTTTTATAATGTCCTTTTTTTTCTGTGCCACTATTTCTTCAGAAACTGCCTGCTCCAGTCTTTTTATTGATTCAGTAATTTGCTCTTTCCCGAATATACCCTCTGTCGCATTATATAACAGATCTCTAACTTCTTTTCCTGCCTCTGGAGATAACTTATCTACCATCTCCCCAAGATCTTCAACCTCTAAGCGTGATGCCAATATAGCGGAGTCTACATCTGACACATCTTCCTTTACCTTTTCAACCTTAAACCCCTCTATACCCTCTGCGACCTCCAGTATGCTTCTTTGGTCGTTCTTTACAATCTCTTGTATCTTTGCAGGATCTACAGCTCCACGCACCTCCACAAGCCTTAGCGTACCATTCTCCATTGGCTCGAATATAACTTCCGACCTACGATTAATTGCTACACCATTCTCAGTTCCACTCTGCTGGATAATGTACTTACGCACAATTCTCCCACTCACCTCTTCTAGCCTATTTGTAGATAAAGTAGTTACTTTTCCATCTGTTTCTACCGTTCCTGTAGACCGTGCGTGATGCGTTCTCAACGAGAGAATCATGTCTCTGACCATATCAGGGATCATGTAGACTTCTTTTCCATCAACGATATGTGGTGCTTCTGCTAACTGATCCACAATTTCTTTAGCCATAGTGGGGTGTAGTTCTGCATAACGAGTAATAACCTCATGCGGAACGCCAAACTGCTTTTGGATCTTAGTTAGTCTTCGCTTGATATAGGTTTCACTCTTATTCAAACTTCCCTTTACCTTTCGTCTAGCTGATGCAGTCATTGAGTGCATTAGCCTAAAGCTACCGAGGAACATTACTGAGTCAATTAGTGATTGCTGATCTACAATCCACGGCATATCTGCACCTTGATCTTTATATTTTCCCCATAAATGCTCGCTCTGAGCTAGAGTCACGCCTTGAGCTACAAATTCTACTGTTGGAGATGCAATACCTCTGCTCATCTTAGTGAGACCAGGAATCATCTCTGATAGCGACTTTGCTCCACCTCCTATCTTTGCGGTAAGGAATCCGATAACTGCTTGCGCACCAAACTCCTTAACTGCACCAATAAAAACATCCATTCCGTCAAGATTTGTCTCGTATGCTAGAGACTCTAAAATATCATCTAGCACGGAAGTTACAGCCCCATGTGTGGCAAGGCTCATTGTCCAGCATCCAGTAGAAAATGCTGCTGCCTCTACTACCCCACCTGCAAGTGGCCCTGCTGCTGCTGTTGCTGCTGATGCTGCTGGAACCGCTGCTCCTGCCGCAATTCCTCCACCTAAAGCACATGAGCTGCTGTATACAGGAAAGTCTAAGCCAAATGTTGCCGCACTTGTTCCAAGCCTCTCATACCAATTCTGATCTCCGAGTGATTCAGCCTTCTTATAAAAGTCCTGAACCATAAGCCCGCACTTACTTTTATCTTTAGCACATTCTTCGATCAATCCTACCTTTCCAAGAATAGACGATTGATATGCGAGCTTGCTCATCTCATCAAAAGATAAATCAACCAACTCTCCCTCACCTTCAACAATCTTTCCATCTTGCACATAATGCTCTTTTCCTGTGCTAACCATAGCCTGAATTGCTAAAGCATTGAGATATGTATCATCATTCATTGGAGCATATTTAGGAGTTTCTGAAAATACAGGCTCTTCATCCTCCCATCCAACTACATCAATTCTCTGCATTGGATCTGCCTCTTCATCAGGCATCATCTCAATATCTGAGTTCTTTAATTGAGCGTTAGTATTGATCGGAGACATAGCTTGCCGCACTGTATCGAAGTCTTGATCTGTAGCAATTCCTACCGATACTGCATTAATAGCACTCTCATTGTCTTCAAAGATCTCAATCAATCGCTCTTGAGCCTCTTCTGGATCCATCGACTTTAGGATTTCATACTTCTCTCTTGCACCTTCCCTCTCTTCCCAAGGTGCTGACTGCACACTAGATGCTAACTGTCTTTGCGCTCTCTGCCCATCCTCAAATAGAATTTCATGCTTGGGGAATGGTGTTGTTCCATCGTTCACTGGAGGAACATCAAAATCTACTATAGCGTTCTTTCCATCAATCTTTACAGGTGATGCTCCTGTCTTCTGAATAGGAGTAATTGAGTCATAATCATGCTCTAAATCAGCACTTATTTTTCCAGCATCATTATCAAGATCAATCTTTGGAGCAATTCCAGAAAGCTCTCTATTTTGCTTCATTCTGTAGGCATTAATCTCACTTTGCCCATACCCCATATCCATCAGGGATTTGTCTGTAAATTCTGTCATTTTGTCAGCCTTGCTCGTAAATGAGCAATCGGTTCTCTTCCATTCAACCAGCCAGTAGGTGCATTTTGGGGGTCATCAAATATTATCATCTTCTTGTCAGTGCCGTACATTTCCGATGCGACATCATTCCAATACATATTCCTAGCTGCACTTATAGGCATATTGTCATATTGATACTTCAAAATACTGCCATTCTGAAGCTCAATCTCATCTCGATACCCAGACTTCCAATTACTCGCTACATTATTGACTGCTTCAATAGCTGATATTCTTGATGGGACAGAAGTTGCAGGTGGTGGAGATGAATAACTAACTCCATCAATAAAGCTGTTTATCATCCTATCGCCTATATATTTATTATTCTCAGTTCCACTTATAACTCTTCCATCAGAGCCTATTGCTGGCGCATCCAATAAGTCTATCCATGCACTTCCGCTCTTATCAGCACCCAATCTTGCATCCCTTACCCCGTCCCATTCAACCATTCTTTGATCTACCTGAGCCTGTATTTCTGCCTTTGTCTGCTCGCTTTCATTCATTAGGCTCATCAACATTGCCTGTACATCATCCTTGCCCATTCCTGCGAAATCTACAGTTTCTCCCTTTCTCTCTGCATAGAGCTTTAACTTTAATCGTGACTCAACTACCGTGTTTAATCTGTCAATATGCTTCCCTAATGGAGAGGTCTTTCCAAAGTAGTTTTTTAGCATTTGCTCTACACCACTATAATGCGTATCACTGAGCTTATCCACATTCTGAATTAAATAATCCTGAACCTCTACGATAGTTCCTGTTGGATCTCTTCGATACTTCTCCGAAAGATTTGGTATCGCCTCTCCTCGCATAATCTTTGAGTTGGCTACCCTGTAATCAGATACATTTTCTTTAGGTTGAACGCCTGAAGTAGTCCGATCCTTAACTCTGGATCTAAAATATTTATATTGTACTGTACCAATAAAGTGAGGATTTGCCGCTACTGCCGAATCTATATCCTTGAGGGTTAATTGCTCAATATTATTCTGTAGTGTATTTGAAGTATCTGTATTCGCCTCATTAATCAGTCTCTTTATAACTACCTCTTTCTGACCTCTTCTATCTTTGAGGTGGGTAACAACAGAGGTTCTTTCCTCTAAAGATAGTCCTTGCAATGCTAGGTCATCATTTATACGAACTTGCGTTAGATACTTCTGGTCTAAAAGTTTCTCAATTGCATTATCATACTGTTCAATTGTAACATTTGATTCTGGCACATCTGGGTTAGCACCGCCAAACAAACTCGTTAGCGTATAATGTTCCACAAAAGCTCTATCATTACTCTTAATTTGAGTGTCTGAGAGAGGTATTCCATATTGACTTCTTGAGTAGAGATGCCGATAATACTCAAGGTAGTTTTCCGCAGCACTCTCCGTATCTGTAGTAAGGGATGATCGGTATAAATTTCCTGATACTATACTCCTTTCCGACTGCTGAATACTTACCCTTCGTGTGTAACCTTTATTTAATACTTTACCTGATAGCTCTCCAAATTTTGATGCTGACCATGCAGAAAATATAGCACTGTCTTTTCCATTAAGCGAATCAACATTACTTCTATATTGTGGATCATCTTCCATTGCTCTGAATGCGGCATACATACTCTTCTCATAGTCTTCTGGAATCCACGGAGTCTCATAATTTCCATTCTCATCAACAATGCCTGTGCCGCCATTAATTACTGCCGCATGTACAGCAGTTGCAGTTGCTTCCCACAATGCCTTTGAGTAGCTCAGATTTATTGAACTCTGCTCGTCTTCCAATGAGTCGTCAATCTCCTGATGCAACTTATGGACTTGTGCGCCAATCTTAGTAATTGCCTGACCCATCTGCATTGCTGCACGACCTGATGCACCTGCTTGATTTATATACGAAATACTACCGCCTTGTACTCTAGCAGCACCAATTTTTGTCCTACCTCTTGATCTAATTACTGAAGCCATAAGTTATCCCTTTATTCCTTTATACTGCCATACCAGCACTATATCCACCCATTGCGCTACTT
>Ga0209044_1002159_pt1 | contig 11009 bp, 13 predicted proteins | sample SaaInlV_130m_DNA_FD_184655 | JGI IMG/M metagenome (GOLD analysis project Ga0209044, IMG submission 184655) | Marine microbial communities from expanding oxygen minimum zones in the Saanich Inlet - SI037_S4LV_130m_DNA (SPAdes) (version 2) | ecosystem: Environmental > Aquatic > Marine > Intertidal... | reverse complement strand
TAACAATTGTGTTTGGCGTTTCTACTGTTTGTTTAACGTCACCATTTGGTGCGATAACTTCTATTTTTAACTTACCTTTAATATTCATATTTTCTAACATATCATTTCCCTTATTTAAACTTGAGTTTATATTCTTGTTTTAGTGATTCAATCTTTGCTCTGTATTCAACATACTCAGCATTGTTTGAATCCTTAATACCTAAGTTAATCAATCGCATTTCTTCATTAACTGGAAAGGCACTTGCAATCTGCCCCTCTAAATGTTGCTTTGCGACTGACTTCTTTTCTGCTTTCTTTGGCTTTATTATCTTCATGGCTCCCTACTAACAAATAATAAGAGAACACCATCAACATATTGAGCAATATGGATATATTGACCATTCCACCCATCTAAATTAACCTCTGGCTGTGCTGAATCTCTCAAGACAACTAAGCCATCTGGCTCTGCGTAAATTGAATCATTGTCTTGTAATATAATGCTATCTTCAAAGTAACTTTCACCAGCATAATTGAGATTAACGACCACTTTAAAGGTTGCTTTTTTAGCGTCTAACGTAGCTTGAGCCTTAACAATCTTATGCTCTGGTACTACTGGGAAGTAGATGTGCTGAATGTTGCCACCAGTTAAATCATATTCCATTATTCAAATACTCCCACATTATCTAAATCAGTATGGACAAATACATCACTTGCACCATAATCACCAGTTTCATAGACTGAGTCCCTTTCTTCACCAACTACAACGTCAGAATATGCCATTGTGTCGGTTATTTCTTCAAAGCCAAACAGTAAGCCTGTAATACGTGGAAAGTCCTCTGTAATAGAGAAGTTCTCAAACAAACTAAATTCTTTATTAAACGCTATTACTGAACTAAATGAAAGTGTGTCACTCAATACTGGTTGTAATGATGAAGATAAAGCCGAATCATCAGCAGTTAATGAGTCAGTTAATGTATGGAATAATGTATTGGCATCGTTTAAAACAAATGCCAGTTCATCAGTAATGGTTATTGAATCACTCATAATATTAAACTCAAATAATAGCCAGACGTTGTATGGTTTTCCCTGATCTCTAAATTAATTAAATCAGCCTGTCTTGTTATTGCTGATCCGAATTGAACTACCTTTTTAGTTATTAATCCTTTGTCCATCATTGAATCGGTATGAATTGGTATTGGAACAGTTAAATAATCACCAGTTTCAACTGCTAAATTATTTAGTGTTGTTGAAAATCCGGCATTAAATTTAGCTGTTGAATATTCTTTATAAAACCTTTTAGCCATAATCTCAGCAGCAACGTGTTCGCGGATCATTGGTAAATTAAAAAACTTATCTCTTGCATAAGAGCCATATTTACGGGTAGCATCTAATTGGGTTTCAGTCAATACGCCATTGTTCCACGATTGTTTCACATAGTGATAATTGCGATTAAAACCACCATTACTATCGTCAAAGTTAATTGTAATATCAGTTGCCAACTCTGATACTGGCGTTCTTGATAATGACATTGATTTCATCATAATATCGGCATTGGTATATGTCGCATCAGCACTTGGAGAATCACCTAAATACTTCATATAAGCGATGCCGTTACGCCAATTAATAATTATATTAGAATGCAATAACATCTCGCCAACAACCTCACGCAGTTGATTGCTGTTATTTAAAGCAAAGTCTAAGCTGTGTATTGATTTCTCATTGTATAAAATAGGGCTAACACCGTTCACCGTTTCAGTTGAAGATGATAATATTGAATTGCCTAAATCATTGTTTGGGGATGGATTATAAGCACCCGTATTAGTTACTAATTCTCGCATCTTTGGATATACACTGGAAGCAGTATCAGAATCATTAAGCGTGTTATACACCTTAGAGAAAGCTGTGACCATTTCTGACTCATTTACAAACTCAACAATATCAGCACTTCCCTCAGTTCCATTAATTGGATTTGTGGCGTATTTATTAATCAATGCTTTAATCTGTTGATGTGGCATCTTATATCCAGTAGAGCCATCTACTTGACCAATTACATCACAAGTAATTCTAAGGTTAGATCGTGCTTGAGCGATTGATATCGGTGTGCTGAAATATAAGTAACCAGTATCGGCATTATCACCACGAGAATTAGCATCGCCAATTTTAATCACCTCTGCTGGAGATGTGCCAACTACTGAGCCATCTGTTGGTGCTGGGTAATTAGAAGATAAAATAATATTGTAATTACTTGATCCGCCACTTTGATAATCGTAAACTAATTCACCAGAAGAATTATCAGAACGCATTAATGATGCTGTGGCGTATTGCCAAGGAACTGCTGCCGAGCCAGTAGCTATAAACGTAATTCGCACATCTGGTGAAGATGAAGTGAAACTAATCGGATTATTTATCGGGTTATTGTAACCACCAACAACTTGATTAAATGAGCCAGATATAACACTAACATTGTATCCAAAATTAGTCGCTATGTGAGAGCCTACACCCCAATGAATATCACATTGATGTGAAAATGTAGCAGAACCACCAGATGTATGAGAATGACCATCATCTTCTAAGGTAATATCATCATCAGTATAGCTATCATCAAGCACTTTTTTATTGCTCTCATCAATCTGTAATGCTTTGGAAACTACGTTAGTTATTTCTTCGGCTGGGATTGTTAGATATGACCTTGTTTTGCCATCTTTTGAATAGCTAGTGCTGCTTAATAAATAGGCTAATGATTCAGACGTTTCTGTATTGTAAAAAGGAACGCCATTAATCTTAACATTACTAATCCTTTCAACTGGATGATCAGCAATAACAAATACCTCATCAGCATCATTCTCCAGCTTGACAATATCAGCCACATCAAACCCGTGTAATATTGGCGTAGTTAATTGTAGCTTCCAAAGGTTAAGCGGATAAGTTGCTACTGTATAAGTTACTGGCTCATTGATAGTAGTTAAACCCATCCAACCAGTTAATGATGCTGGGACTGATTCAGCCGTAAGCATTTCACTAACGGTAATAACACCACCAGAAACATTAGTGATTGTATATATGCCATCATTGTCGTCTGTATCAGCCACTTGAATACTCATACCAGCAGAATAACCAAGCATACCAAAATCATCAAACGCTGATGTAATGGTACATTCAAACCCGCAAGCAAAATCCACCATGTACGTATTCTCAGAGATAGTAGGAGAATCTGCTAACAAGTACGCATCAACGGTAATAATGTCACCAGTAATATCTGTAATCTTGGCTAATGAGTTTGTTATTTCAGAATCAGTAATAGTACCAATACCACCCTCGTCACTACCCATTGTTGGTTGATTATCCATGTCAGCCATCTTGCCATTATCTAAAGCAATATAATCGCCAATAATAAAGTCATCTGCCCAGCCACTATTACCCTCAATTGTATTTAAACTATGAATTAACGTAGTGTTATAGCCACTAAGAATGTTTACTACAACTGATTTTCCAGAGGTTATGTGTTCAATGCTTTTTACGTTGAATGAAGCCTTAATCCTTGAGCCTTTATCATATCCTTCAAAATACGTTTCATCATCATCATTAACTGTATGCTCAATAATAATAGGTAAATCTACCTCTGTGGCGTTCGTAGTTTGGTTTGTAGTGACGTTTCCACGATACCAATGTGATATATCATCTGCTACATAAATATAGTCGTCTGTGGCATCTTGTTGCCATTCAGCAACCCTATATAATTCAACCGTTCCATCAAAGTCTGGCGAAACAACAATATCTAAAGAATGTATTGGCGCATCATTAGTCTTTAATGTGAAATAATGTGCATAGTTATCCTCTAAAGCATAACGAACTTTAGTACCCTCAAAATCAGTATATCCCCATGAATCTTTTGGGTTGTTGTGGTTTACAAAACTACCATCAACATAGAAATAACCAGCAGTCCAGCTTGATACATTAACAATTATCTCAGAGTAATGAAGCGGTTTAAATGGTAAATCCCACGCTAATGTGTTAGTTCTAAATACACGATCAATCGCACTACCTTTAACTGGTGATACAACTAATCCAGTTCCAGCAGTTTCACAAGTGGCATTAAGTCCTATTGTAGTATCATACTCATAAGCGAACCAATTACCACCAGCAGTTGAAGATAATAGTTGGTCGGTTGTCTGGTTAAATTTACCGTTCGGATGATCTTGGTACATAATCCAATTATATGACCAATCTGGTGATATACCTTTAGCTAAAAACGTGGTGAAATGTCCAGTAACTGAACGACACACATGGTCTTTAACTCTACCATTAATAATCGGTAAAGGCATACCCACATCTTCACGTCCAGACGCTGGGAAGTTTGAGTCAGTTATTGTGTTGGGTATCTGTCTATCGTAGCTGTATGCGTAGTCTTGTAAGTTGAACGATACAGAATCTTCTGTGTACTCAATAGCACCCTCAACCGTACCAATAAACATAACCTCAGCATCAGTAACAGTTCCAGCACCAATTGAATCTTCAAAACCAAGGTAAACCGTACACTTCATTCCAGCCTGAATAATTGATACTAATTGCTCAAGTTTGTTAGCAACTTGTAATGACATTTCACCGAATACTTGCTTTGAATCATCAAGCGTTTGAGTTAATGGCGTTGATGCTATTAATCTTGCATCATAAGTGTTGCCACCGTATGTTATCTCACGCTCAGACCATCTATAAGTTGTGGTGATTAAACTACCTGTATCTGGCTCACTGCCAGAGATATATTCCTTTAATTCATATTCAATAAAAACAATTGGATTAAAGGATGTTGAATCTAATTTAGATTGAAAACCTGAACTAAATATTCTCATTATGCTGTTTGTAACAAGGTAAATGTAGCACGATATAAACGGTCTTTAAATATCTCGCTAATACGCATACTTTCATCAAATCTAACTGTGTAAACATCACCATAAGGATCAGTATATTCAAACGTCTTTTCAGCACCATTAACCGTTGAATCATAAAACGATTCCAAAGCATCTCGCTCACTTTCACTGGTTAATACTACACTTATAGAATATCGATAATTAGTAACGCTTCTTGAATAGATAAACATTGAGCCATCTTCCATCTGAACGCTTGAATTATGCTTGATAACTTCACGCTCATAAGGTGACTCAGGATTATTATTAAATACTAATGATGTGGTTGCTGATACTACTGTTGGGTAATCAAATCTCATTGCATTACCCCATTCACCCATTTACGACCAACCTGCAAAGTCATATTGCCTCTACTATTAATAGCATTATCAACTCCATGTCTGGAGTTCTGTGTGTAAATGTTTGTTACGTTGGTTGTATTTGTTCCCAACAATGAGCCGTCTGCTGGCTGGTCAGCCAAGGTGCTTCCAATCGCACGCCCAGTAGCGCTAACGATGTTTTCTCCTTTAGACACATTATTTGCAACCTTAATACCAAAATCCCTTCCAATAGAGCCAAGCTTATCCCAAGCTCTTGATATATCCCGCACCACGTTCAATATCCATCTAAATGTTCTTAATAATAATCCTGCTGCATCACTTATAGTGGTAAGCGCGTTTGAGCCGGTTGTTTTAAATCTCTCAAAATCTGTTTCTCCCTTTTTAACTTCTGTAAAGAAGTTGATAATACCTTTTATAATTTCAACGGTATGATACCCAATCGTATTTCCCCATTTTTTTCCAGCATCTTCTGCTGTTCCAAATTCTACACCAAGATTTTCAAGAGTCGCTTGAAGCCATACAAACAAAGGCTGGATTGTTTGTGAAAACGAACCTGTAAACTTAGCCCACCATGTAGCAAACTTTTCTAAAGCTGGTGCGAGTGATGCACTAAGTTTTGCCCATACACCATTCATCGCAGATTTCATTCTGGTGAACGCATCATTGGCCCTTTCTACACCTTCAACGGTTTTTTTACCCATGACAAAACCTAATTTGTCGGCTTCTTTCATAGATTCACGTAATGCTCTTGATCCGCCTTTTAAGACGTTAATCATCTTGCCACCACGCGCACCAAATAAACGATAAGCCAATTCTGCGCGTGCTGTTTTATTACTTATCCCTACTGTGGCATCAGAAACATCAGCCATAACATCGATAACTGATCTAAGAGATCCATCAGCACGAGTAACACTAATACCGTATTTTTCAAAAATATCTTTAGCTTCACCAGTGCCTTTAGCGGCATCAGCCATATTAACAGCAAGTTTTTGCACGGCCTTGTCTAATTGTGTAGCCTCAAGACCACCTAAAGAAGCGGCGTGTCTAAGGCGTTGTAAGTTTTCAACACTAACACCAATCGCACGGCTCATTTTAGCCATTTCATCAGTAGCATCGAGTGATCGTTTAATCAAGTACCCAATACCAGCAATACCAGCCACACCAATTAAGGCAGATTTAAAACTAAATAATGATTTACCCACTTTAGCAAAAGCACCGGTAATACTACGGCCGACTTTTTTTGCCGTATTCCCTAACTTTTTAAGTTTTCGGCGGATGCCATGAATTACTTTTCCTGCTTTATCTCGTGCCGAGATCAGTATTTGCATTCGTTGTGTAGCCATCTATTGCCTCTATTATTAATACCAACTTATTGGGTTGCTGCGCCCATGTGCCGGGGTTTGGATAATGGCCTTGTTGCCAGTATTTATGAATGCGAAAATAATCGTTTATTTCCCAAGCATCAATCACCGGACAGCGTGTGGCATATCCTTTCACTCCATGTGCCATGACAATGGTGGATGCCTTTAAACTACACCCTCTAACTTCTTTGTCATGATCCGAACAACTGGCGCAGTCATAATTGACTTGCTGTTGTATGATTGCGCCTACTATTTTTTTTCTTCTTCGTCACCAAAACCATTTACATTAAGTGCAACATTGCCCAATTCTTCCACAATGCCCAAACGGGCTAATTTATCCATCGTGGTGTCTGACAATCGATTGCGTTCAATCTTAATCTTAAAAGGTAAATTGTCGGCTTTTTTAAGCGAATATCGTAGCGCATCGGCCGTTAAACCAAATAAATTGGTTTTAATTTCTTGACCATCACCGCCCAAATCAAAACTAATGTGCTTATCTTTTATTTCTGCAAACTTCATAAAAGAAATCGTGCCTATGTGAAACACCGTTGGTTGCTCACCCTCAATAAAACTTAAATGCTTTATGTCGTGTGAGTCCTTATAAGCTTCAATATCAGAATTGTTTTGATCGATGGCAGGATCATCCACTGAAACTGCCTCAATAACTTCATTACGATCAATCGCTTTAAATGCCATTACGAAACAGTACCTTTAGTTAAAGTACCATCGCCTGCGCCTGAAAAACTAAAAGCGATTAGGCCATCTGCACTGGCTTCAATTGACACTTCGCTCAATTTAATAGTGCCGGTAAATTCATCATCACCAGTAGTGTCGCCCTCTGCTCTTAATGCAATAGCATAAGAAGCGTCGCCGGTTAATACTTCATCCACCACCGCAGTCTGATAAGTATCGTCCGGATCGTAATTGCCCGAACCATCAACTGACCAACCTTTAGTGGTTGCTGTTGTTGATGTCCAAGCGTTGCCGAATGAATTAAACTGCTCATTGTTTTGGGTAATGTTTAAAGTGAACGCAGTAAGTTCACCAATTTTATTACCTGACGAATCTCTAAGTGATCCGCTGTATCCTGTTACTGTTGCCATTTTTATTTACTCCTAGCTGATTAAGGTTGTTACATCTGTTTTATCTACCCTGTATAGGGCAGAGAACCGCATAGTCATTAAGCCAACGGGTTGCTCTTGCTCACCGGATAACTCAATCTCTAATCCATTAAATTCAAAATACTTACACTTGCCATCTAATGTGGTATCACCCGATGCAAAAAGTGCCGTTTCAACTTCTGCTGAAATCGTGTCTAAAGTTTTGTCCACATTCGCTGTGGCTTTTGCCCTTGCTTCAACCACAATATTTAGCAAACGATGTTGATTGGTTGAGCCAAAAGTTACGTTGTCCAAATCATCGCTTGATTGTTCATCGTGCGTATAAATAGCCAATGCTGGCAATGTCTTATGATTGTAAACTCGGCTGATATAAACGCTCGATCCCGTTGTTGATAAACCCGTTAAAAGGGTTTTCATTTTGTCGCGTATTAATTGCCTTACATGAGCCATTATTGCGCCTCAAGTATTAATGAAGTCAAGCCTGTGCCGTCCGGTTGAATGCCAATAACTTCATAAGAAGTAGATTTAACACTCAAAGAATCACCGTGATCAATTGTGCTTACGTCTGATTCATCACAAACAAATACCGGTCTTACACCCTCGATGCCGTGTACTTCTACAAATTGGTTATCGAAGATTCCAGCCACAGTGGATGCACCGATGGTGGCATTGTCTGCCATCTCAGTTGCATCTAAAAATTCTGACAAATCCTCGGTAAACATAATTAATTATTTCTTTGATTTTTTTTTAGCTTTTGAGGCTTGTGCCTTATTGCTAAGAATTAGTTTGGCTGCTAAATTTGCATCCACATCTACGACCTCGCCTTTAGCGATGTCTTTGCCTTTAATGCCGACTGATGTTAATAATTGTATTTTCATAATTTTGTCCTTTAAAAGAGTGCTGAGGCATAACCCCAGCACTTAACAACAACTTAATATTAAGTTATTGCGTCCTGCATTGCTGCAAAGCTTTCTGCATGTCTAACCGCAATATCAACGTCTTGTAATGCAACCACACGAACCGTGCCTGATGCAGAACCTGTTGAGGTATCGATATTAATATCGATGCCACCCCAAGTACCAATAATTAGATCATTCCAATTACCGAATAAGATTGCTGATAAACCAGTGCCTGAGCCTTTAGTAAGGTTTGACGGTACTTGGTTTGATACGGCTGCGTTGTAACCACGTAGCGTGTTACCCTCGCCCCAAACGTACTGACCAGTTGATGATGCTTTCTCAGTTTGTAACAACTTACCACGAACAGAAGCATTAGTTAAGTAACCCAATGCGCCCATGTCTGCGTTGTCAACCGATACTGCTGATTCAAGATCAACAATGTCTGCCCAATCCGGTGCTGCACCATTCGTGCCACCTGCTACTGCGCCGATGCCTGATACATTTAAAATACCAGTCGGTTGATTAGATGAACCCGAACCATTGATCGCTGCGCGGTCAATTTCAAGTGCTAAAGTTGTTGCCAACTCGCTACGGATAAATGCTTCAACATCCATAGATGATTGAAGTAATAAACGGCGTGAAACGTCAGAGAATGCACCCACAGTTGATGGTGATAAAGTTACCTGATCGAATGCTGGTTGTGATTCTGTTACCGCGCCACTTTCAGCTACCCAGTAAGAAGTTGCACCGCCAGTTTGACGTGGAATAGCAATGTTGCCAACCAAATCATTCATCATTGTCGCGCCCAAACCAACAACGCTCATCTTGTTACGAAGCATATCGATGAACGAACCTGATAATAAATCAGTAGAAACCGTGTGGCCACCTGCTGTTGAAGTTGTTACGTTCAAATCACGCATTAATACGTCAGTTGGAATGTAAAAACCTTGTGCGCGTTTGCCTAATTTACCAGCCATAGAATCAGAAGCTTCACGTTCAAAGCCTGCATCGTTCCAATTGCCAGTAACCAAAGCATTCACCGCACGTACGATTGAGAAGCTGTCTGCTTCTTTGTCGCTCATGCCGATTTTAGTATCTTCAATCGCCGCTGTTTTAGGTTGATTTTTAGTGATTGAATCCAATGCTACGCCACGGAATTCATCCATAGAGCGATCATTGCCTTTAAATTGCGCACCAACTTCTTTAAGTTCAGGGTGCTTTGCCACAATGGCATCAATCTCTTGTGAGCGTGCGCGATCCGCCGCTACTGCATCGCGTGCAACTGTTGCTGCATCGATGCTTGGTGTGTTATCATTTTTTTCCATTTTTCTTTCCTTTTTATTAGTTTTTAAATTAGTAATTGTTGTTAAGTTGTCGCCCTGAACATCTGAACGACCAACACCCACGCCTGCATCAGCTGGAATCGGTACACTGGAAATTTCAAAAGGTTGCCAAAGCATGGCTCGATATGTATCCAAGTCCTCTTTGCTTTCCTCTAATTTCATTTCCAAAATACGATAACCAACGGAAATACCGGTACGGATTCCATCAATTACATCTTGAAATATCTCTTGAGCATGAGCTGATTTTGAAAAACGGACAATGGCTTCGCCTCTGCCGTTATTAATATCTGCCGACTCAATTACCCCTATTTGATCATCAGGATCATGATTTAATAGAAGCGGTGCTTTATTTCTCAAACGCCCCAAATCGACACTTTCTGGCGAGTGATCTAACACTTCCATTCCAAAAAATCTTTCGACAGGTGCTTCGCTTGAAAACGATAATGCTACCGTGCGTGCTTCTTCATCAATCGCCGCTCGATCTAAATTAAATGAACGAGTTAAATTACCCGTTTTGATTTGTTTCATTGGCTTTTACCTCATTGTTAATACTTAAATTCAAACCTTTGTCTTTGGCTAATTGTTGCTCATAAGCGAGTTGGTCATATACATCCTCTATATCACCACCTTGCTCTGCCACCACTTCACTGGCGGTTTTAATACCAGCATTAATTGCCTCAGTTGACGCTTTGATGTCTTTGAGTGGATCAACCCAAGTCCAGGCTTTTGGTTGCCAGCGGATCTCGGATAATTTATCAAAATCAGTCATCGACAAACCCAGCGATCCATTCAGCAATTGCATACTTAACCACTGCTCATAAACACGATCCATAAAATGCTGAATCATCCAGTTTTGTTTCACACGCCATTGGTCGCGTTCTTCAATGGTGCCGGATCGAATACTTGAAAAGCTAACGCCCTCGAGATCACTCGCGAGTGAGTTATACGCCACGCCCAAACCACTTGAAATACCGCGCAAAATTGCTTTGTTAAAATCTTTAAATGCACTGGTTGGATGGGTAGGATCAAAAGTAGTAAAGTTGGTACCGGCCGGTAGTTGTGAA
>Ga0209044_1002144_pt1 | contig 11045 bp, 8 predicted proteins | sample SaaInlV_130m_DNA_FD_184655 | JGI IMG/M metagenome (GOLD analysis project Ga0209044, IMG submission 184655) | Marine microbial communities from expanding oxygen minimum zones in the Saanich Inlet - SI037_S4LV_130m_DNA (SPAdes) (version 2) | ecosystem: Environmental > Aquatic > Marine > Intertidal... | reverse complement strand
AGAGAATAAATACCATGCTCCTCTAAGTAAATGCATCACTTAATTGTGGGGCTTTTTATTTCATACCTAGTCATATTTAATCATCTATTACCAAAAATGGGATACAAAAAGGTGGGATACACTTTAGGGGCCATTGCTCAACATGGTGGGGAGATCCGCCCACATATACCCACAATTAGTTTGTTTGTGGCCTCGTACACATTGTAGGGTAATTATTTGTAGATTTGGATTGTAAAATAATAGTAATATACGCATCAAAAGTGTTTGAATCGACAATCTCAACAATTATTAAGGAGTTTATATGCCATATAAAAAAATGATGTCTATAGTTGCAACAGTACCTCTAATTTTTTTGATTGCTTTTGTTGCTGTTCCAGAGTTTTTTGTTTTACAGTCTTACCCTAGTGCCGAAGGGTTAGCTTTGGAAATAGGAATAACTCATCGGTACATTATGTCTGGTATGTTATTTATGGTTGTGTGTTTTGCATTTCAATCCAGAATCGTTGAGAAAGTGGATAACCAAAAAGAAATTCTTTTGGGTGCTGCTATCGGTTTCTCTGTGATGTGTGCTGTCATAATTTCTATGCCAGTATTTCGTGGTATCCCGTTGAGTATACCGCCAATGATTGCCACAGGAACAGTCGCAGCACTTAGTTTCTGGTCACGTTCTAAGCTGAGCTAATATAGCTCTTTTGTACTGTCGGAAGATTTTACACCAAGACCAACACCGTTTCCTGTTAGTAACGCCCACTAATTCTTCACAGTCAGACTAAAAAGATGATATTATTAAAATAGATTTACCCTTTCTACAACATCAAGCCCCACATTAATGGGGTTTTTTTTTTGTATAAGCGTATGTTTAAGGTGTTTTAGTTGTAAATCTCCCTGCCGCACAAAGTAGTCAAAAGAAATGTGTTTTTTTGTTTGCGTGATAATAAGTAAATTAATAGAGAAATAGCATTTACATTAAAAATGTTTCTTATTTTCTTAAAATATTAATCAAAAATAAGTTATCAAAAGCATATCAGGAATCATGATAAAATTACTTACTATATTAACATTGTCAACTCTTGTTTATTCTTCTCCTCAGCATGGACTTAGTTTAAGTTTAATTCCAAATCTAGGAGTCTATGGAAAGGATTTTGATAAACAAACCAGTCAATATCCAAATGGTTATAGTTTTATAATCAAGAGTCCTTTTAATCTTTTCTCATTAGAAATAGATGATGGGGAAGCATTACAATTTTTTAGAGAAGATTTTGATGTTAGACTTACTCCTAACATTCTTTATAGTAAAGTTTCTTTAAAAACAAATAATGATGTTAGCTCAGATAGTCAAATAAATACTGATTGGACCTTTTTTGGGGTAGGTGCTGAATTAGCAGTAGCAAATTTAATTATAATAGATATTCAAAAAGGTATTCACTCTGAAAGTCCTGCTCAACTTCATTGGAGATTATTTGGTGGATTAAGTTTAAAAAATATGACAAAAAATTTACCATTTGATATATTAATCGGTTCAGAACTGTTCATTATTAAAGATCATCAAAAATCTCCTTACTCTTTTGGAACGTCTCCAGGTACTCTTTATTCTGTTGATTCAAAATTATCTTGGTACAGTTTAACATTAAGAATCGATTATCACATTGGTGGTAAAGTTAAAGGACAACCTAGTGGTAGTGGACCATCAGCCTCTGTTTCAAATCAAGGAGGTAGTGGAGTAATAGAAAGACCTGGAGCTACAGGCAGTCCTGAGATAGATAATTTTGTGAATGCTACTTTTGATTTAAATGATAAAATAGTGGATATAAAAAAGAAGCTACAAAGTGTTTCGGAAGGATTAGCAGAGAGTAATGAGGTTCTTACAGCGATTCGATCCCACTCAGGAGGTCCTTCTGGATGGGCTAAAGAGCAACTAAGCAAAGGTACCAGTAAAGCCGTTAACAATGCGAAGTCTGAAAGTCTTTCGAGTTCTGATGATTTAAACCCAATGCAATATCTTCGTAAGAATTTACAAACTCTTAAATCGGGCGTTGTGGATGGAGGACAGAAACTTAAATCAGTTCCTGATGATTTGAAAGGGATTGGAACTGAAGCTCAATCCTTACTTTCATCTGCAGGTGATCTCCCAAAAGCAGCTAAGAGCTTAGGACTGAGGAATGCTCCTAAAGCTTTAAAAGCAATTAAGAATACCTCTGGAGTCTTGAAGAATATCCCAAATGAAGTTAAATCAATTGGTGATGAAACAAAGAAGGTTGTTGATCAGATAGACCAAGTACTTAAGAACATTCAAAATATTCTAAGTAGTAATTAACCTTAAATTAGAGTTATGATAAAAGAAGCCCCACATTAGTGGGGTTTTTTGTTTGTGGGATGATGTGTAAATTTGGGTATGAAATGCCTCTCCTGTTCGCATAATTGGAAAAGAACTAAAATAATAGAGTATTTCTCTTTTTTATCCAATTGTCCAAGTTGTGGTAGTCGTTTTTTAGCAAGGAATGATATCGTTTTAGCAGTATACGCATTCTTCAAGAAAATAATTTATAAATCATAGACCCAAAGCCCCACATTCGTGGGTTTTTTGGTTTGTGGGATGATGGGTAGATTTGGGTATGAATGAGTTAACATACATCGATAATCCTGAACTTTTTAAAAGAGAAATAAAAAGATTAAAAGTTGAGAGAGAAAAAATAAGTCAAAAAACTTGGAATATTTTTTGTAGATTTAATAACTATGATGCCAAAAAAATATGTTAATGCAGATGTATATTAAATATATAAAATTGCACAACCACTACTATTATCGAAAAAGGATACGTAATTGATGAAGCATAGTATTGTACTTATTTCAACATTATTCACACTCTTGAATGCTCAGATATTTGATCGAGGACCAACAATTCAACATAAAATCTCACTTGGGCTGTATTCACCGCCGGAAATAGAAAGTGGCTTAAGTATTGGCTATGGTTACTATCGCTATATAGATGATATGGTATCTGCTGGTGTCGGAATGGATGCATTTTGGACCAATTATATAAAAGTATCATCGGTTGGCATAGCGGATACAACAGGATTGGGACAAGCAATTACTACCAAACAAGTAGAAATAGACATGACCTCTTATTTGCTTCCTTTAATGGGAACAGTGAGAGTTATGCTCCCATTTGAGCTAGGCGCATTTAGTCCATACACTAATGTTTCACTTGGCTGGAATATTCTATTTAATAATGAAACAAATTATGTCACTGGAGAACAAACGTTTAGGTTTTTTAATGGCTTCGGATGGGGTTTGGGAGCGGGCGCTAGTCTAGGTTTAGGTGAAAAATCCAGTATTGGAATAGAAGCCTATTATAGATCAGCAAAAATGAAAGCAAATGTGGATGAAACAGAACTGGGTCTCCCTATCTATGATGAGTTAGATATGACAGGTTTAGGATTGCAGATCGGACTGTTTATGAATATTTAATGAATTAAAAGGAAATTTAATCATTATGTCATTTATTATTGGAAAAACAAAAGACGACCAACCGGTTGAACTCAGCGTAAAATCTATGCAGCGGCATTTTGCCTGTTTTGGGTCATCTGGATCTGGAAAAACAGTTGCGAGCAAAGTTTTGGTAGAAGAATTTGCCAGACAAAATATCCCTGTCATCGCATTTGATCCACAAGGTGATATTGCCAGTCTCGCAGCCAATGCTGATTTTAATTCTTTGGCTGAATATGGGATTGATAAGGCTATATACGATTCCTACACAGATCATACTGAAGTTTTGATCTGGACACCTGGAAGCAGTAAAGGTTTACCTCTCTGTATCAATCCTTTGCAGTTTGATGGAATTGAAAAATTAAGCCCTGAAGATCAACTCCGATTTTTATCATCAACGGCAAAAAACCTAGCCGGGTTGTTAGGATTTGATTTGGATAGCGATGACGGTAAAGCTGTGGATTCTGTCTTAACAGAATTATTCAGCCATTGTATTCAAAAAAAGATTAAACTGGGAAAATTTGAAAACCTGATTGGCCTGTTAAAAGAATTGCCTAAAGAAGTGTACGATAGAATCGAGTTGATAAGCACCCCTAAATTATTAAAGGATTTAGTGCGGAAAGTAAGTCTATTGACTATTGGATCCCGACGACTCATTTTTGAAACTGGGACTCCTGCGAATATTGATACACTTTTAGGGTTAAACAGCAGCAGTGAGAAAACCCGGGTTTCGGTCATATATCTCAATACGCTTTCCACTCAGGAAGAAAAAGAGTTTTTTGTATCCAGTATTACCCAACTTATGTATCAATGGATGTTGCTGCATCCGCTTAAAGGCGGGCAGGAAGGATTACAATGTTTATATTACTTAGATGAAATCGCTCCTTTCATCCCCCCGGTGAGAAAACCGGCGTGTAAGGATAGCTTGATGCTGCTTTTCAAACAAGCGCGTAAATATGGTGTGGGTTGTCTCATTGCTACACAAAACCCCGGAGATATCGATTATAAAGCAATTGCTCAATTTTCAACAACTAATCTAGGGAGTTTGACTCAAAAACAAGATCTAAAAAAAGTTCAACCTCGTTTGGAAGCCTCTATTCAAACTGATACGGACAGAGTAATTTCAAAATTACCCGGATTAAGCCCCGGGCATTTCCTTTTGATATCACCGGATTATGATAATAAAGTTCAAGAGGTCACCACTCGAAGGTTACTCACTGAGCATTTGACCTTGAGTGAGGAGCAACTGGAAGATTATATCAATCCTGAGATTAAAGCAGAATTACAGGCATTAATTTCACAACAAACTGAAGAAGAATCTGCTGCTGAAGCCGAAACAGTGATGCAAGCGGACATTATCCCTGAATCAGACGAAGTAACCCCAGCGCCCATAAAAGAAGATGTTGAATCGAAGCCAGCTGTTCCTAAAAACACCAGCGCTGATGACATTTTAGTCACAAGACATGTTATTTTTGAGCGTGACTTAGAAAAATTCGTCAAACCACATCTCGAGGGTTCAATAATGAAATCGGAATTATTATCTGACTCATCTTTCAACTATCTTCCTATTATACTTGTTAAACTAGTTTTTTTGGAGCAAAAAGGATTTTTCAAAAAGAAAGAGATCGAAATTGCAGAGAACTTATATTTGCATTATAAATCACATGATCTCATGTTTGTGCAGAACAAAAAGTTTGAATTTTCTTCTGTCGTGGATATCGATCCGCATAAAATAAAAGACCTAGACGATGTTTGCAAATTGGAAACTGAAAACAAATCAGATATTCATTTTGATTTCCGGTCGATCGGTGGAACTAAAATCGATCAAAGAGAAATAAAGCACCTCATGGAACGCAAGTTTAACGTTCGTGTAGAAAATGCTGAACTGGTTCTATTTCCTTTCTGGTATTGTACACTAAAAAATAAAAAATCTGGTAAATCCAGACAAATTACACTGGATGCTATATTCGGGAATTTAATTACGCCTTAAAGATTAGTTTCTATTTTCAACCTTACTATTAATGGAAGATGATTACATCCGTCCTTCCTAGATGTGAAAATCTTTCTATATTTTATTGTTTCACCCATAAGCATTATTTATGAATCCAATATTGCAGATCCGATTCCACCATCTGGTCCCTGGGTATATCAATGATCCAGCCAATGATATCAGACTGTGTAGATTCATAGGTGCCGATGGTACTGATCGATGAAAGCGCAGTGAATGGTATGTTTTCTTTGGTTGCTAATATTTTAATCATTTCCAAATCTTCATCTTTACCGGGCAACAGGCCAACACGAAACCGGATGCCCCGATCACGATCCTCCTCGCTGGGCAGTAAAAATGTCTGACCAGACCTGATAAAATTATTTTTAAGCAGTTTATTTGGAAACAGTATATAAACAGAATCATTTGACGAAAAATTCAGGATATTCAGGTAACAATCCATAGAAGGAGTAACAGATATGGTCATTTCTTCCCCGTGCTTGTAATACTCCCGGTCCAGGCTCGATCTTAACTTAAACTTTGGATCATGTTTCCCCTTCTGCTGGCCCACTTTTACTTTAAGTTTCACTTCTATATCCGTACTACCAGGTATTATTCTTGGTTTTATTAATGGCATCTTCTCCAGAATGAGACCAGCGGATACAGAATTAATAATCTGGGAATATTTATCTATATCCATACGTTCGCTCTCACCCATCACATAAGATGAGCTGGATGATACTTGCACCCCGCTGAAATGTTCGATCGCTTCCCTGCAGGCATTGTCTTGGGCTTTTCGCGTGGCTTGTTCCAGTGTTAGATTTTCCAGGGATGACGTACCCATAACTTCATACCATCCATCTCCAAGTTCTTTTAAGGTTTCCCCAGATTGGGCTGAAAGATGAAGAGCAGTAAAAAATAATATTGTAATCAATGATCTCATTTTATTTACGTATAATAGCTTAATACCTAATCAACACCTTCTCTTTATCCAACGTTTGCAATCCCGGAGTTTGTTCTCTATCTAGCATTCCCGCCATATCAGAGACATTCTCTTTTACGTAATTACCCAGTTCGCCAACAGTAATTTGGTTATCCTTGTTCGCATCCGCGTCGCCGCGCATACCTTTCATCAAATAGTACGAAAACAAGCCGTGCTTCTTCTCCGGCCAGGCGGAAGAGATCTCACTTCCACTGGAAGCGGAAAAGACCGTCACGTCCCGCGTGGCAGATGCATCCACTTCCAGAAATACAGGCCGGGCATCGGCTAATAGCATTTCATTATCGCGGTTCGCTCCGGAAAAACAGGCATCCAGGAAAACGGTTGTAGATTTTGCTTCGAAACTGCCTAGCTGTTCATAGAGTTTATCCATTTCATATCCTGTTTGGGATGCGTAATTCGGATCACCATCATAAGGAATCAAATAAGCCGTTTTTTTGTCCGGTGCGCCATGACCTGCATAATAGACGAATACGTTGCTTTTACCTTTTTTGATGCGTTTTTCAATCCACCCTTTTTCGCCAAAAACTTTATTGAATTCTGCCTGGCCTACATCACTGTCTGTTTTGTAATAAATCTGTTTCTTTGGAATACCTAATATGTTTTCAAAATACTTTTTCATCCATTCAGCATCACGCTTGGCGAATGAAACGCCGGGAACGTTCTTGTAACTTTCAATACCGAACACTATTGCCAGATCATGCTTTCCTTTTCGTCCTGATATGGGAATGTCTTTTTCAATATCCACGGATACTGTAGCTACATCGGCAAATTCCATTGTTCCCATTTCCTGCCCCGATACAACCAACTGCTGGATAGTCTGCTGTGGTTTTTCCACTTCCAAATCCAAGGGAAATTTCCCGGTGGTGCTTTCTTCCGTAAAGCCAATGGAAACATCAATCGTCTTGCCAACCGTTTTTGCCGTATTAAAGGAAAATTCCAGGTCCTTAAACTCACCCGGTTTCAGGGATGAAAAAGAATAGTCCTGCCGGCTGTCTGGCGTAAAATAAACGCCCTTAGGCAGGTTGATGCTGAACTGCACATCTTCCGCCGGTCCTTGTCCCCTATTCTGCACCCGGGCCTGGACTTCCGTGGTGGTCTGGGGCCGGATCTCGTTCCCTTCATTGGGCGTGCTGACGCCAAAGTCCACCAGTTCCAGTCTAGGCGGAATAAAGGGAAACGTCTCAAAACTGATCTGAGCCGGATCAGGCGGAAAGCCGTAGCTCTCCGTGGCGGAGACGGTAAACCGGTTTTCCATCCTTGTGACGGACTTGGACGCATTGATCTCAAACTCCGTTGTTTTTGTCTGTCCTGCCGGTATCTCACCAATGATCTTTGACGTTCCAGCGGAAATATCCCTGTTTGAAGTTTCAGCATCCAGTTTTACGAAAACACCCATGGCGGAGCCTTTGCCGCTGTTGGAAATGGAAACTTTTACCTTGCCCTTTTCTTCCGCATCCAAAAAGCCGTTGCCGTTGGGCTCTACAAAGGCCACTCGCATACTCAGGTCCGGGGGAACTACGGATTTTTTCGATGCAATCACCGGCGCGGCTGCAAGGTCTTTGGTTGGGCCGAAAGGAAAGCGTGATCCCGTTATGGGATGAATGGCCACCATGTTAAAATAATCATAAGTTATCAAATCCCGTTTCAGTTGCTTATATCCTTCCACTTTTACAGATGAAAATTCCTTTTTGAAATCTCTGGCTTCAGACCTTGGTACGTTAACGGTATAAGATTTCCAATTTATTTTAAATGGAAACGTATTATTCTCCGCGTCGTAGCTCCCGAGAGCAGACGGGGTAAACTCCGCCGGTGCCAATGACTCGGCGATCTTGATCTGCAGCAGCCGTTCTTCTTCCACAGCTCTTTCCGCAGACAATCTTCCTTTTTCTTTCTTGCGGGCTTTCGTTTCTGCCAGCAACTGAACACGAATATCTTTTAAAAGTGTTTCTTTGCGGGCTACACGCTGGTTGTATTCCGCATTGGTCTCAAATTCGTCCTGGGGCAGGAACAATTCCGGGCTGCGCTCCCGGGCAATGTCGTCAATGCCTTTTATTTTTATAGTGCCGCTTATGTTATCCTGGCCATAAAGCATGCCCATGCACAGACACATGACGATGGCTACTAAAGTAAATCGACGTTTTATTATAATCATTACAGACCTCCTATTAATCACAATTTTGCTTTTGTGCAACACGTTCATTCTCATTACTTGCCTTACACAATATTGAGTATTTTTGGATTTTTTTAAAATCACGAGAACAGGGCTGGACTCCTCTATTTGCATTATCATTTGAATCCCTTCAAACAAAACAAGCGAAAAAGAGACTTGCGAAAGAACCAAACGAAAGCCGTTGTTGTTGTTCCTGTTGTCCGGATTGTTCCTGTTGCGATTGGCAACCCGACAGTTGTTGTCGTTATTGTTCCAGCTGCCGCCGCGAAGAACGCGTCTGGTTTTCTGCCTATCCTCATTGGCTAAACACCAATTTTCTAAAAATATCTTTTCGCAAACGATACGTGTCACCATAGTTCAAATGCGATACCCAACTTTGAATAGATTGACCAATCTCATCCATCCCCTTCAACCCATTTTTATAATCATCCTGTAAATCTTTCATGCGTCTTCTTGCCCGTCTCAAGTTATCACTTTTAACACGAATTTTATTAGGAAATATTCTAAACCCAAGAAAGTTCTCTCCGTATGTTGCATGCGTTATTTGACTCTTTACAGGGTGGATACGAAGACGGTATTTTTCCAATTCCAGTTCAATCTTTTGACGAAGTTCCTTCAAAAAAAGCTTATCATCACTGAATACTGCAAAATCATCCACGTAACGAACGTATTTTTTTATACCCAATTCATCTTTGATAAAATGGTCTAATTGGTTCAAATAGATATTTGCAAAAAACTGGCTTGTTAAATTGCCGATGGGCAACCCTTTTTTTCTTTCAAAAGGTGTAAAAAGATCATCACCTTCAAAATATTCATTTGCGGGTATTTGCGGATTGCTATTGTCAATGATCAAATTAATCAACCATAACGTGTCTTTGCATTTTATTTTTCGGCGAAGAAGATTCTTTAAAATTTCATGGTCAATGGATGGAAAATATTTTACAATATCACATTTCAAGACATATTGGCTTGAACGGAAATATTTAATAAACCTGTCTAATGCCTTATGTGTCCCTTTTTCTTTTCTGTTCGCGTAAGAATCATAAATAAAACTCTTTTCAAAGATGGGTTCAATGACATTACACAAAGCGTTGTGAACAACCCGATCCCGATAAGGGGAGGCGGATATCATGCGTTTTTTCGGTTCGTATATTTCAAACGTTTTGTATTCCCCGGGCTGATAGGTCTTCTCCATTAGTTCGTTCCGAATATCAAATAATTCCGCTTCCAAGTCATAATTGAACCGTAAAACGTCATCTTGAAATCTCTTACCTCTTTGAGCTTTACATGATGCAAACAATAGATTATCAAAATCTATAATATTCGACCATAAATTACCGACTCTTTTCATTAGTATCCTTTATGCTTAAAACCCACTTTCCAAGAAGAATACCAATTTCGTTCACTGATTTGGAAGCAAATTGATATCGTTTCCTGTCCCAAAGGTTATCAGACAAAATTAACCGTTGATAAAAACGCACTATTTCCAATCCTACATTTGCCTGTTCCAACAATTCTATCTTTTTTCGGCTTCTATATTTTGCCTTAATCAAATCTTCCAGCACGTCATACAGCCTGTTCAATAATCTGTCTCCTATGGTATATTTTTTATCCCGGGGCAACCGATTGATTATTGGGCTGACCCATATCAAATAATCATACAATTTCTGTATAACTAATAATTCACCGGCTTTTTCCAGTTTCTTCATCTTTTATTTTCAAAATATTTTCTAATTCCGCTATCGCGGAATTGGGGGATAAGGGGGCTACAAGTCCTGCGAAAGAACCAAACGAAAGCCGTCGGAGTTGTACCTGCGGTCCGGAAGGTCCCTGCCGCGATTGGCAACCCGACAGAGGTAGTCGTTAAGGTACCAGCTGCCGCCGCGAAGAACGCGATATTCTCTTGAATTTGAGCCCTGCGGGTCAGTCTGCGATGAACTTGAGTAATCGCCATACCAGTCCCAACACCATTCCCATACATTTCCGCTCATGTCATACAAGCCCAGTTCGTTAGGCTGTTTCTGTGCCACAGGATGGGACTTACTGCCGGAATTGTTATCATACCATCCCACGGCATCAAGGTCGTTGCTACCGCTGTATGTGTAGCCTTTACTTTTGTTTCCGCCACGGGCGGCATATTCCCATTCCGCTTCTGTGGGCAACCGTTTGCCCACCTTTTTGGCGTATGCATTTGCGTCATGCCAGCTTACACTTTCCACAGGGCAGTCGTCACAGCCGCTGAAATGGGATGGATTCTTACCCATCACTTTTCTGTATTCCGCCTGTGTTACTTCCGTTTTGTCCATATAAAAACTGCTCACCGTTACCGTGTGAATGGGTTGTTCATCATCGTCGCCGCTGTTGCTCCCCATCTGGTAGGTGCCGCCTTCCACAAAGAC
>Ga0209044_1002116_pt1 | contig 11175 bp, 13 predicted proteins | sample SaaInlV_130m_DNA_FD_184655 | JGI IMG/M metagenome (GOLD analysis project Ga0209044, IMG submission 184655) | Marine microbial communities from expanding oxygen minimum zones in the Saanich Inlet - SI037_S4LV_130m_DNA (SPAdes) (version 2) | ecosystem: Environmental > Aquatic > Marine > Intertidal... | reverse complement strand
TGGGTTGGTTTGGTTTTAATGGTGGTTCAGTACTAGCAATGGCAAGTAAAGAAAGCGCTAACGCAGTGGCAATGGTATTCTTAAATACTAACGCAGCAGCAGCTGGTGGTGTGATTGCAGCATTAATCCTAGTTAAACTACTATGGGGTAAAGCAGACTTAACAATGGCGTTAAATGGTGCATTAGCAGGCCTGGTTGCAATTACTGCAGGCCCAGATACGCCAACAGCGCTACAAGCAACTCTAATTGGTGCTGTCGGTGGTGTGCTAGTGGTATTCTCAATCAATATGTTAGATAAGACATTTAAGATTGATGATCCAGTAGGTGCGATTTCTGTACACGGTGTGGTTGGTTTATGGGGCTTATTAGCTGTACCATTAACTAACTCAGGTGTATCGTTTAGTGGTCAGTTAGCTGGCGCAGGTACAATCTTCGTTTGGGTATTTGGTACGTCGATGGTATTATGGCTAGTTCTTAAAGCTATCATGGGTATTCGAGTTTCTGATGAAGAAGAAGCAGAAGGTGTGGATATCGCAGAGTGTGGCTTAGAAGCTTACCCTGAATTCACAAAATAAACCCTCAGAAAACTCGTTAGAGTTTCAAGCCCCCTTTTAGGGGGCTTTTTTTATGATTATATTTTTATAAAATACAGAAAACATAGTTAATTACATATAGGAGAAAAAATTATGCAAGTACAAGATATTATGGCAACTAGTGTTAAAACTGTTACCCCAGATCAACCAGTTAAGGATATTGCTATCATGATGGTTATGGATCATATTAGTGGCGCACCAGTCGTTGATGATGATAACAACTTAGTTGGTATCATCTCGGAAAAAGACATCTTACAACACATGTTTCCCAAGCTTGATGAAGTCATGAGTGATACACACTTTGATTTTGAAAATATGGAGCACAATTACAAAGACACCATGAACGTTAAGATCGGTGATCTTATGACTAAGGATGTAGCCAGTATTGATTTGTCCATACCTTGTTTAAAGGCAGCAAGCACCATGTGGCTTAGAAAGTTTAGAAGAATTCCAGTCACTCACAATGGAAAACTCGTCGGTATCGTTAGTATTGGTGATGTGCATCGTTCAATTTTTAAATCGTGCATGACGTCATAGTATGATTTAGGGTATAATTTCTTGCCCATGAATACAGCACTAAAAATCATCTTAGTTGATGAAAACACTGGTCGTTCAGCGATGTTACGTCGAGCCTTGCAAGATAAGGGGCATGAAGTAATTTGCCGTATGGAAAACAGCACCAATCTACAAGATAGCAATGAAATGACCCACGCAGATGTGGTTATTGTGAATGCCGATATTCCGGATAGTGAAGTGTTTGCAAATTTAACAGATGTTAATAAGACCAAGCCAAAGCCAATCGTAATGTTTACTGAAGAGTCTAATTCTGAAATGGCAAGCTCAGCGATTAAATCTGGTGTTAATGCTTATATTGTTGATGGCCTTGAAGAGAATCGCGTACAGCCAATTATTGATGTGGCTATGGCGCGTTTTCGTGAATTCCAAGCGCTTAAAGATGAGCTTGATGCAACACGCAGTCAGCTTTCAGAACGTAAAGCAGTAGAAAAAGCCAAAGGCTTGCTAATGAAGCATAAAGACATTAATGAAGATGATGCGTATCAATCTTTGCGCAAGATGGCAATGGATAAAAATAAGCGTATTGTTGATGTGGCTGAAAGCGTAATCAACGCTTTTGAATTGCTTGACTAATCTAGTCTTTTTCTAACCTTTTAAAGTCCTCGTCAATCTTATCCATTTCGGCGTCTAGATCGTCGTCACTCCAATCTTCTTCTTCATCCTTACTATCTTCTTCTTTTTTTGATTTTAATGAATCGTCAGGATTGTCGTCATTGTCAGTAGGTTGTTCAGGTGTTTTACGCTGAAACATTGGTGCAAAAATAAGCCCCGCTTCAAACAATAACCACATTGGGATAGCGATCAAGGTTTGTGAAATAATATCAGGAGGTGTTAGTAGCATACCAAGCACAAAAGCACCAATAACCACATAAGGGCGATTTTTCTTAAGGTTTTCAACCGTTGTAACGCCAAACATAATCAGTAAGATGGTGGCAATCGGCACCTCAAAGGCTATACCAAAAGCAAAAGACACTTTAAGTACAAAGTCTAAGTAGTATTGAATGTCTGGGGTGAAATCAACAACACTTGGCCCAATGCTAGACAAGAATCCAAAAATAACGGGAAAAACAACGTAGAACGAAAACAGTATTCCTGCGTAGAATAAGACAGTAGATGACACTATTAAAGGCACAATCATTTGTTTTTCATGTTTGTATAGGGCGGGTGCAATAAAAGACCAAATCTGATAAAGTAGATAAGGCATTGCAGCATACACAGCAAAAATTAATGCCATTTTTAGCGGTGTTAAAAATGGAGATATAACACCAATTGCAATAATATTGGTATCAGTTGGTAAGACGTTGATAATGGGTGCTGCAATAAACCCGTAAACTTCATTAGCAAATGGGAAAATACCAATGAATATTAATAGAATAGCAATGACTGAATGCAATAGCTTGTCACGCAATTCAACCAGATGCTGAACAAAAGTCATTTCTTTTTTAGTACGCTGATCAGTCATGAATCTTTAGTATTAGCGTCTTGCTTGATTTCGTTTAAAGACTGTTTTGTTTCTTCAAAAATTTCAACGATATTAGAGTCTTTATCTTCTAAATTTAAGTGTTCTTTGAGTTTGTCAGCCTCAAACTCATCACCAATGTCTTCTTGAATTTTAGCGATGAACTTTTTAGCCTTACCAGCATACTGACCAGCCTTTCGAGCGATCGCCGGCATTCTTTCTGGGCCCACTACAATTAAAGTAATGACACCAATTAAGGCAAATTCCCAAAAGCCAATATCAAACATGGTTTATTTTTCTGCTTTTTTGTCTTCTTTAACGACTTTAGCTTCAATAATATCGTCTTTACTGTCGATTTTATCGTTCTCACCTTCTTTCATTGATTTCTTAAATCCTTTAATGGCACCACCAAGGTCACCACCAATATTTTTTAAACGCTTACCACCAAAAAGTAGTAATACAATGACTAGAATAATAATCAGTTCAAATGGTCCTGGCATCATGTTTCTTTCTCCTGTTGTTTAGTTAGTTCTATTGGCTTTTTCTGTCAGTCCCGATAAGCCAAATCGTGATGATAATTCATCTTGTATTTTATCGACTTCTATGTCTTTGTGTCGTAGTAATACTAGTGTGTGAAACCATAAGTCAGCTACTTCATAGATGATCTTATCTTGTTCACCATCTTTAGCCGCCATAATGACTTCGGCAGATTCTTCACCGATTTTTTTTAAGATTTCGTCTAAGCCTTTTGCATACAAAGAAGACACGTAAGATTCATCTGCCTTGGCAGATTTACGATCTTCAAGTACTTGCTCTAATTGTTTTAGAATATCATCCATAAATATCTTTCGGGTCTTTTAATACATCTGCAATAATCAGCCAATCACTCTTGTCTAATTTTTGAAAAAAACAAGATTTTCTTCCAGTGTGACAAGCGATACCACCTATTTGTTCTACTTTGAGCAGGATAACATCATTATCACAATCTGTATAGATTTCTTTGATTAATTGTGTGTGCCCTGACTCCTCACCCTTAAACCACAGTTTTTTTCTAGAGCGAGAATAATAAACCGCCTGTTGTTTTTCAATCGTGAGTGCTAATGATTCTTTATTCATCCACGCAAACATGAGGATTTCCCCTGTTTCAAAATCTTGGGCGATTGCAGGTATTAGACCTTGAGAGTCAAATTGCGTTTGTTCTAGTGCGCTCACGTGCTTATAGGTGTGTTAATATAAAATAATTGATTTTACCGCTAGTACTTGTTTAGATGAAATTATTTATTTTGTGCTTTTTAGTTGCTATTAATGCCTTTGCTAAGGTTGATAACTTTACATTAGAAAGTGACCGGACTTTGTACATTGTTGATGGTGACAGTATTAGTATGCAAATGCGTATTGCAGGTATTGACACACCCGAGATTCGACAAAAATGCCGGAAAACAAAATCAAAGACTATTGATTGTGGTCGACTCGCCAAAGATTATTTAAAGAAAATATTGAAAAATCTACCGGGGAAGTTATCGATAGAGCCTGTAGGCGTTGATCATTATCAGCGCATCTTAGTTAAGGTTTATAGGGGCGATGAAGATATTGGTAAATTAATGGTAGAGGCGGGTATGGCATACTCTTATAAAGATACTTATCGACAAGAAGAAGAAACCGCTAAAGCTGAAAAAATAGGGTTTTGGAATTTCTACACTCCACCGATTGAACCATATAAGTGGCGCAAACTTAAAAGGAAATAAGTGGCTACCTCATTGTAACCAGCTCTTCAGCACTACTCGGATGAATCGCAATCGTGTCATCAAACTGTTTTTTGGTTGCGCCCATCTTAATCGCCACGGCAAAACCTTGCAGCATTTCATCAGCACCATGACCCATGATATGACAGCCGACAATTTTTTCATTATCACCCTCACAAACCAACTTAAGAGCTGTCGTGGTTTTGTGATCTAGCAAAGCATCTGCCATTGGCGTAAATTCTGATTTGTAGATTTTTATCTTGTCAAATTTTTCATTAGCTTCGTCTTCAGTGAGTCCAATGGTGCCAATCGGTGGATGAGAAAACACCACAGTGGCAATGTTATTGTAATCAAGATGACGATCAGTCATGCCATTGTATAGGCGATCAGACAGTCTTCTACCAGCAGCAATGGCAACTGGTGTGAGTGGCGCTCGGCCTGTGGCATCACCGAGTGCAAAAATGTTGTCGATATTAGTGACTTGGAATTTATCAGTTGGAATAAAGCCACGCTGATCGCATTCAACGCTGGCATTTTCTAAGCCAAGGTGCTGCGTCATTGGGTTTCTACCCACTGCCCAAATGATTTGGTCAAATCCAGAAAACTCACCTTTGTTAGTAACAACAGTTTTGTCGTCGGTAACTTTATCAATTTGAGTATTGTGGTGGATGGTAATACCGTGCGCTGTATAGTCTTTATCTAAGGCGTCTTGAATCATTGAGTCAAAGCCGCGTAATAATTTTTCAGCCCTACCAAAGATTTCCACCTCTGAACCCAATGCATTAAGTACACCTGCAAGTTCCACACCAATATAACCACCGCCAATCACCGCTACTTTTTTAGGCAGGTCTTCTAGTTCAAAAAAACCATCCGAGGTAATACCGTGTTGAGCACCTTCAATGTGTGGAATAGAAGGCTCACCGCCAGGGGAAAGTACAATATGATCAGCGGTGTAAGTTTCACCATTAACTGAAACTGTATTTTTGTCAACCAACTTCCCAAAGCCGTGAATATAGTCAATGCCTAGGTCTTCTAAATATCCATCGTACCAATTGGTGATGCCTTTAATATAATTATCTCTGCCTTGTTTGAGTTTTTTCCATGAAAAATTTTTCATCTCAACATCAAAGCCAAAGCCTTGAGCGCTATTGATTTGTGTTGCAGTATTAGCAGCAAACCACATGACTTTTTTGGGCACACAGCCAACATTAACACAAGTGCCGCCAATGGTTTTAACCTCAATGACTGCACATTTTTTGCCGTATTCACTAGCACGCTCAACGGCTGATAATCCACCACTCCCTGCACCAATAGCTATCATGTCATAATGTGTTGTCATAAGAGATCTCCTAATATCCAGCCTTTAAACTGGCCTCAATAAATTTGTCTAAATTACCATCTAATACATCTTGGGTGTTAGATGATTCTACTCCGGTGCGTAAATCTTTGATACGTGATTGATCAAGTACGTAAGAGCGAATTTGATGCCCCCAGCCAATGTCAGATTTGGCATCTTCCAGTTCTTGGTTTTCGCTATTGCGTTTTTGCATTTCTAACTCATAGAGTTTTGATTTTAATTGCTTCATCGCCTGATCTTTGTTGGCATGTTGTGATCGGCCATCTTGACACTGTACAGCGGTGCCGGTGGGTAGGTGGGTAATACGAACTGCCGAATCTGTTTTGTTTACGTGTTGCCCGCCAGCACCACTAGCGCGGTAAGTATCAATACGGATGTCAGCCTTGTTGATTTCAATATCGATATTGTCGTCCACTTCAGGGGAAACAAAAACGGATGAGAAGGAGGTGTGGCGTTTGCCATTCGCATTAAAAGGTGATTTTCTGACCAAGCGATGAATACCGATTTCACTACGCAACCAGCCGAAAGCATACTCGCCATCAAAGTGAATGGTGGCTGATTTAATACCAGCAACTTCACCTGCTGATACCTCCATCAGCTTAACTTTAAAGTTGTGTTTTTCACCCCAGCGTAAATACATTCGTAAAATCATCTCGGCCCAATCTTGTGCTTCAGTGCCACCTGAGCCTGATTGAATGTCTAGATAAGCAGAGTTAGCATCTAGCTCGCCATTAAACATGCGTTCAAATTCTAGTCTTGCAATTGAGGATTCAATTTTGTTTAAATCCTCAATAACGCTATCAGCTGTATCTTCGTCATTTTCTGATTGTGCCATGTCTAGTAGCTCTTTAGCATCTGCTAATATGGCATCTGCCTCAATAAATGTTTGGCAAACAAATTCTAGTTTTGATTTTTCTTGTCCGAGTGCTTGTGCTTGCTCAGGGTTAGACCAGATATCTGGATTTTCCATTTCCAGCAATACTTCTTCTAGGCGCCCTTGCTTTTCCTCAAGATTAAGATGAACAGACAGTGCTGACGAGCGCTGAGCCAAATCTTCAATTTTTTGATAAGTGGGTGAGAGTTCCATAAAGAGGTATTTTAACTAAAGCATTGTCGTAGAAACAAAAAAAGCCCCAAAAGGGGCTTTTTTATCAAAGCAATAAAATTACTTTCTAAGACCTAGTCGTCCGATCAAGTCAGAGTATGCAGTTACATCGCTACCTTTAAGGTAAGTCAGTAATTTTTTACGTTGAGAAACTAAATGCAAAAGACCTCTTCTTGAGTGATGATCTTTTTTGTGAGTTTTAAAATGCTCAGTTAAATGCTTAATGCGCGCAGTTAATAATGCGACTTGCACGTTAGTTGAGCCAGTATCGTTAGCTTCTTGTTGGTATTCTTTAATAATTGCTTGTGTATCAATTGACATAATCAGTATAGGTAAAAGTAAATCAAAATTCAGTAAAGGGTTAATTATACGCTAATTATTTTTTTGATTCTATAGCTTGAGTAAAAAATTAATAAAAAGACGTCTCACCTTTTGGCCTGGTTTTAAAGCGCTTGTGTATCCATAAATATTGCTCAGGCGCTTTGAGAATTTGGTCGTGCAAAATTTGATTGGTTTTAGTGGCGTCATCAATTGCATCGTCACTTGGGTAGTTGGTTAATGGCGCATCAAAGTTCATGGTGTAGCCTTTATCAGTGCGGATAAAGAAATAAGGGATTACCACTGTATTTGGCGCTTTTGCCAGTCGTGCAGTGGCTGCGATAGTGGCGGTTTGAATATTGAAAAAAGGCGCAAAGACAGAGTTTTTTTCGCCTAAGTCTTGGTCAGGTGCATACCAAATAGGCAGGCCATTTTTTACCGCTTTCATCATAGCACGCGTGTCTTTGGTTTTAATCATGGTAGCGCCATTATCAACAAAGCCTTTGCGCATCACTTCATCAAACAATGGGTTATTTTGCGGGCGGTAAATATTAGCAATTTTGTGTTTTAAGAGCAATGCTCTTGAACCCAGCATTAGCGGCATAAAATGAGCAGCAAGTATAATAACCCCTTGTTTTTTATTTAACGCATCGGTTAAGTGGTGTTCGTTATGAATGGTGATGAGCTTTTGTATTTTGTCATCTTTACCAAAGTACGCATTAGCTGTTTCAAAAAGTGAAATTCCGATCGCCTCAAAGTTTTGCCTTACTAAGCTTTCTACTTCAATTGAACTTTTATCGGGAAAGCAGCGAGCGATATTAATAAATGCAATTTTCCTAAATCGAGAAAGCAATGGGTAAAGCAACCGACCAATGCCAATACCTATAAACACCTGCGCAGTAAAAGGTAATTTGGCGCCTAATTTCATAAACCCGATCAAAATCCAAGTTGGTATAAATTTAGGATGATAAAAATTTTGTTTATTCATTAAAATACTGTTTATGCCTTATATTAGTCAAAGCTTTATTGACGACTTACCCAATCAAATCGACATTGTTGATTTGATCTCTAAACGCTTATCGCTCAAAAAAACAGGCAGTGATTATCGCGCACCTTGCCCTTTTCATGGCGGTAAAAATCGTAACTTTGCTGTTAGTAGTCACAAGCAATTTTATCACTGTTTTAAGTGTGGTGAGAGCGGTGGCGCGATTAGTTTTGTACAAAAACACGATAACTTAGATTTTGTAGAAGCGATTGAGACAATCGCCAACGAATTCGGGCTTAAGATTGAATACGACAGCAATACCAAGCCAGTTGACCCGCGTTTAGAGCGTTATCGAGACTTATCTCAAAAGGTAAGTGCATTCTATATTCAGCAGCTCCGTAGCTCTCCGGCAAAAGAAAAAGCAGTGAAATACGCCAAAAATAGAGGTATCAGTGGTGAGATCGCCAAGCGCTTTGGATTGGGCTTTGCACCACCAAGTAATAATGACCTACTACTTGCGTTTGAAAAAGACGAACAAGCAAGTGCCGATTTAAAATCTTTAGGTTTGATTAAAACCGGTGAATACGGTGATTATGATTTTTTTCGTGATCGCTTAATGTTTCCTATTCATAATACCAAGGGTAATGTTATTGCTTTTGGTGGTAGGGCGTTTGACAACAAGGCCAAGGCTAAATATTTAAACTCTTCAGAAAGTCCAATATTTTCTAAATCAAGAGAGCTTTATGGGCTTTACCATGCGCGGAAATTTTCCCGCAGCATGGATTATGTCTTGGTGGTTGAGGGCTATATGGATGTGGTGGCACTTCATCAGGCAGGCTTTACCAAAGTTGTTGCTACGTTAGGCACGGCGACAACACCAGAGCATTTACAAATACTAGCGCGCACCACCAACACCATTGTTTTTTGTTTTGATGGTGATGATGCAGGGCGAGCCGCCGCTTGGAAGGCTTTAAAAATTGCATTGCCAATTATTAAAGCCGGCCTAATCATTAAATTTTTATTCTTGCCTGATGGCGAAGATCCAGACACCTTGGTTAAGAAAGAATCTACCAAAGCCTTTGAAGTACGTATTGAAAAATCCCACACTTTGTCTAATTTTTTATTTGATCACGTTAAAGCAGAAGTGGATTTTGACACTATTGAAGGCAAGACTTTGTTTTTAGAAAAAATCTCAGTATTGATTAACCAAGTTAATTACGAAATTTATCAACAACAGTTGATCGATGGCGTTGCCCAAGTGGTTGGGCAAAGTGTCGACCAAGTTCAAACTGTTTTTAAGCAACAAGCTGAGCAGGCGATATCAACATCTATTGATCCGATTCCAACTATGGTTATCGATGATGAACCGCCAATGCCTGATTTCTCAGACTTTTCAGATGACTATCAATCACCAAGTCCAACACCTAAAGAAAATAGTATTGTTAAAGCGCTCATGTCTAGAATGATCAGTTTACTGCTTAACTATCCGTCAATTGCGCACGACAATGACACGGTTGAAGTTAGGGTTAGAGCGCTTAAAGAAAGCGATAAAGAGTTCACAACGTTATTAGATTTGGTACATTCTGCCGAAGTGGTAGAGGGTGTTTCACAAGAGGAGTTACTTAAGCCTTTTAAAGCTAAGACTGGCTTTTATAACCGATTACAAGAGTTATGTGCTTTAGTGCCTTTTTTAAGCGAAAACGAAGCTAAAAATGAGTTTTTAGATGCGTTACTAAAAGTAGAAGGGCAGCAAAAAAAGACGCAATCTTTACTCATTAAAGATGAAGAAGAGTACGTAAAAAGTCTGCAAGCAAGAAGAGGAAAGAAGAACTAGTTTTTTGCCAATAACTTGATAGATTGATCAGCAGTTAAGATGTTCTCCATTGCGTCTTTAAATACCATTGACGCAGAGTTTGACCCTCCACATTTATTTCTAACACTAGGATCCCAAGAAGTATAGCATTTCTTGGGATGATCTAGTCTAACTGCCATGATATATTTTGGTTTTTTAGTTGGTACAAAACCGGTAAAGAAGGTGCGTTTAGCGCCTTTTTTATTATAACGACCATTGACAACCATCTCTGCCGTTCCAGTTTTTCCAGCCACATCATAACCTTTGATTTGTGCACGATAACCAGATCCTTTTAAGGTAACAGAATCAAGTATATCAGCAATTTTTTGAGTCGATTTTTTACTAAAAACTTGTGTAACACTTTCATCTATATTGACGCCTTTGACAAGTCTTAAGGCTGGAATAGCACCGTCATTAGCAAAAACTAAATAAGCTCTAGCAAGTTGCGCCAAATTGGTTTCCATTGGCCCATGACCAAATGATAGTGAGCGTTTATCTGAAAGTGCCCACGATTCAAAATGCCTCAGTGTGCCTGAATTTTCAATACTAGGAATCAGGCCAAGAGGATGTCCAAATCCAAGCTTATTCCAAGTGTCATACATCGCCTCTTTCTTGAGTCTTTCAGAAACATTGACAGTACCTAAGTTGTGTGATTTTTGTAAAATTTTCTTGACTGTAATTGCATTGCCATATTTTCTAGCTTTGGCGTCAGATCTTATATGTCCAATACGTTTCGAAACATCTATCAACTCATTATCAGTAGCAGTTATTTTATTTTGATCTAGCGCAAGTAGCATAGTGAAAGGCTTCATGGTTGATCCTGGTTCTACTTTGTCAGACAATACGCGGTTACGATAATGTTCGGCATTGTAGATGGTTTTATCATTTGGATCATCTGCAGGATAATTTACCATGGCTAAAATTTCACCATTTGGCGCTAAGATAATGGCCGATCCAGAGGTGGCGTTATGAAATTCAACCGATTTTTTAATCGCAGCATAAGCGTGAAATTGAATATTTGCATCAATAGTAAGTTCAATATTTTGACCGTGTTCAAGCTGGTTAACAATCAAAGGATTAAAGTAAGAGCCTTGAAAATCTTGATCAAGGCTGAGCTCGGTTACCCCGGCCTCGCCTGCTAAAATTGTTTCAAATTCACCTTCGATGCCAGACACGCCTTGCTTATCA
>Ga0209044_1002114_pt1 | contig 11183 bp, 7 predicted proteins | sample SaaInlV_130m_DNA_FD_184655 | JGI IMG/M metagenome (GOLD analysis project Ga0209044, IMG submission 184655) | Marine microbial communities from expanding oxygen minimum zones in the Saanich Inlet - SI037_S4LV_130m_DNA (SPAdes) (version 2) | ecosystem: Environmental > Aquatic > Marine > Intertidal... | reverse complement strand
GTGTACATGTGCACCTGCGAAAGAATTGTTTTCAAGCACCATATCTTCAACTACTACGGTTGCAGAATCTATGTACAAACCTTGTTTGGAATTATTGTGTAAATACCAATCATTACCTTGCATGGCGCCACCTGAACTGGAATAGATTGCAGAACCGGATGAACCGGATATTTCCAATCCATCAAATGTGGGCGCGAAATATGACGAACGTATTGCTATGCCCGAATCGTGTGGACCTTGCCCCGTATCACCCGAATCTCTAATTGTTAAATCCCTAAATGTAGTTGAAGAATCAACGAAGTATAAGCGAACTCCTACGGTTGTTGATTGGTCTACCAATGTATTCTCAAACCAAGCACCTGTAGCGTTTACCTCTATTGCGGCATAAGCAATATTAGCAGTTTTAGCACCAGGACCACCGGTTCCTGTCACTGTTAAATCAGTAAAATCTGCAGTCTCATAATTTGTGTAATTTGTATGGTTTTGCTTATCGACATAAACTCCTCTATACATTGAATTGGAAATGTCGGCTCTCTTTACTACCGCTCTTGTATTACCTGAGTCATCTACATGTCTAATGACTATTCCATTATCGGATTTATCAATTGAAATATCTGTCAGCAAAGGCACACTGTCTTCAACCCATACACCAGCAACCATTACCCAACTAGAACCTGTAACATTATCCATCGTGATATTTCTAAAGATACCACCTGAAGCACCCCAAACATTGATCCCGCGTGTCAAAATATCACTGAAATGTGCTCCAATTATTATCGGCGTTGAACCAGCACCTACTGAAACACCCAATCCAAATCTCCAATCACTTTGCCATGGAACATTTCTTCCCGATTGGTCAATAAATAAATCATAGATTTGTGGAGCTGCATTGTTGAACATATCGATGGCAACTCTATCTGGATTAACGATTGTTAAATTATGAATCATTGGATTACCACCGAACATAGTGATTCCATATATCGCATCTTCCATAGTCATATTGTCAATAACAGAACCCCTACCGGTTGAACTGCTATTGAATTGAATACCCTCATGGTCTCCTGCGCCATTTGCAGAAAAGGTGACTGGGCAAGCGCTTGTACCTTCTATCGTTAGACGTCCGTCTACATAAATACGCACATTTTCATCCATTTTTACAATTGTACATGCACTAATAATCAATTCGTCTTGTACCGAAATTGTATATGATGAAGTTAATGTTTGAGTGCCTGACCAAGTGGTTTGCGCTCTTGCTGATACTAGTGTTGAAGACCCTTCTTCAAGTGCTGGCTCGATGTAATCATCAGCGCTGAACATAGATGAAAAAGGTGCGATTAGCAACATCAATAGAACTGAAACTACAATCACTTGAGGTCGCACACGGTAGTACATACTAAGCCTCAATTGAGGTTGCTACATCAAAGGTTCGCATGAATGCTTATCAACAATCTAGCAAAAAATCACATCCTAGCCTAGAGCAAGCAATAAGACCGAGTTGCTGGTGGAAGGGTTTGTGCCCGAAGCATTTGTACTGTTCAAGACTGAGCCTTCGTGCGAGAGAGAAGTATATCTTGCACTAACAAACCATGCCAATGTTGCAGAGGTTCATGCCCTATATGGCGAATACGATTTACTGGTTCGTGTAAGCGCAGATTCGGCAAAAATACTTACTTCAATGTTGATGGGAGAGTTCCGTCAAATCGAAGGTGTTAGGGAGACTCAAACACTGATTGCAGTGGAGGAATGAGGTGATATTATGGCTATTGGATTTGTATTGATTACGACATTACCTGGAAAAGAACAAGAAGTCCGAGACAAACTTGATGGAATTGAATTGGTTACTTCCAGATGGATGCTATTCGGTGAATATGATCTAATCGCTCGTGTTCATTCCGATGATGAGTTTTCACTGACAAAATGCATTGTTGAAGAAATTCGCCCAATTGAGGGAATTGCAGATACAAAAACTCTGCTCGGTGCAGAATTATAATCAAAGTAATTTGTGCAATCTAGCTGTCAATTGTTTTGCCGCGTGATGACAACCTGTTGCTTTATTCAGTGAAATTGCTTCTCGCAGAGCCACTATTGCCATCGATGGGTTGAGAATAGATTTCATAGTCCACCAACGCGCATTCAAACGTTTTTGGGCGGCAATAGCATGACCCTTTTGCGGTGAATTGATCTCGTTGAACACTTTTTCAGCACTCCCACTATCAAACTCAATTATTGATTCTACAAGACTCATTCTCAACGCGTCTGAATGTAATTTTGATGGTTGCTTCTCAATTGCGGCACTGGCCTTATCGATAACATCCTTTATGTCGTTCAAATTGTTCTTTGCCGCAATTAATTGTGATTTTATTTCTAAAGCCAATAACATCCCATTGTCAATACCACCGATTTGGGCAAGTGTTTTTCTTATCTCTGCAGCCCCTTCCAAATCTTCATCCAACAATGCAACTGAATGCTTGATCAACGACATTGATATCAGGACCGCAGTGCGTTTATCAGGTTGTTTTGGTAAGGTGATTTTTTTCAAATATTGATTGATTTGCTTGCTAATGTTTGGATTAAGGTCCGTTCCAATTCTATCATCCAAACAACGGCTTGCAGCAGTAAGTGCAAGTCGTGTTTTTTCTTCTGGTTCTGCTAATTCTAAACCATCTCTAATCAATTCCTCTGCTTCAGAAATTCTGCCTTGTTGTAATGAAATCGCTAGGGCAATTTCTGCACCTCTTGAATCATCCAATAAATGTTGTAAATGTGTTTCTGCATGACCTACTTCACCTCGTTGAATCGCCACATGGGCAGCCATATAATGCAAGTCAGCATCTTCTTGATGTATTTCCAATGCTTCTTGTAATACTACAGAAATCGCTGCACTTTGAGTTGTTAGCAATGCTTCAACTTCTCTTTCAAAGTGGAATTTTAAATTTTCATCTTCTGCAGCAACCCGATGGTAAAGTAATCCCACTTTTTCTTCATCACTACTAGCACTTTGTTGCCAATGTAATATTGCTTTGTGATGTAATTCTCTAAGAGCCTCTAGTGAGAGTATTGAACGCCTAACATTTCTTACCAAATGTTGAACTTCCATTTTCTCATTATTTTTTGTCCAACGCAACAGTGCATACTCATCAAACAATCCGATACTCTCGCTATTTGGTGCGCTTTCTGCCATTATGGGCATTGGTAATATTACCAATTGGTCTAATTCATCACGCAAATTTTCACTCAAATGAGCCAACACAACTTCTTCTACATATTGTTGGACATCTGCTCCTTGCTCGGGTAATCCGGCTTCTTCATCATACAATAACAAAGCAAGTGGATGGCCTCCTAATCTCTTGGCGATTTGTTCTTTTTGCTGCTGTTCTATTTCATCGCCAAGCAACTTTGTTGCTTCACTAATAATGAGAGATGGAATTTTTATTTTTGACATTTCATGACCGTAGGGCATTGGTTCCCTACCTGAAAGGAGAATCTTTGCATCTGAATCAACAAGGGCAGTAGATACCTTTTCAATCGCCTCTATATGTCTAGGGTGAATCATATGGATGTCATCTATGAATAATACTCTCTTTTTCATATTCAATAATGAGATCACTGCGTCAATATCACTTACTTCAACCCCATCTACTGAGATTTCCCATTGCGATAATAAATTTCCAATATCAGTGAATTCACCCGAACTGGCCCAATGAATATCGTATCCTTTCTGTGCCATTTCATCAAGTGCCTTTCTAGCCAATGATGTTTTTCCAATACCGGGCAATCCACTAACCACAAGTGAACCTGAATTGGACAATTCTTCGATTATCTCTGCCAACAACTTCTCCCTTCCATATAATGGTTTTAAAGGGGGTGCTGAGCCCATAATTTGTCCTGCCTTAGTACGTTTTCCAGCCTTCTTCAATGGTGACTCTGTTAAGCCTTCTTCAATTAATTGTTGAAGCAATTCTCTACCAGACATAGTGATGTGAAATACGGAACGACGACGAGAACCTCCACCAATTACATGGGCTGTTCTCATCATTACCAATTCATCTTGCTGAAGACTTTTCAATGGAATATTTAGAGATGAACGAACAACCCCCAAAGCCTCTGCCATCCCTGGCAGAGAAAGTTCTCTAGTAATGTCCCATGCTGATTCAAGGGCTTGAGGAAATTGTCCTAGCCATCTTAGAATTTTTATCTCTGCAGTTGACCTCATATACTCCCTCCAACTTAGGATAGATGCTGTTCGTTGAATAATCATCCCCCTCCCTGTCAAGACAGAATATCAGAATATTTTGACGATTTGCTTTTGAGTAGGCGCCTTGTATCCAATTGATATGGGAGTTGACTTAGCAACCGTGAACCTCCCCAAAAAACCGGGTGTTTATCTATTCAAAAGTTTAGAAGGACGTGTTCTCTATGTTGGAAAGGCAACTAAATTGAATGAAAGGATTCGCAGTTATTTTGCAACAAATCCTGACCGCACCATGATTCCAAAATTAGTTAGCGCTGCAGATGATATTGAATGCATTGTGACAAATACTCCGCAGGAAGCTTTAGTCCTCGAAAGACAACTGATAAGGCAACATAAACCTCGATATAATTCAATGTTAAAAGATGATAAATCTTATCCATTTTTGGTACTAACAGACCATGAGATACCACGAATAATGTATACGAGAAACCCTCCCGAAAAAGGGCAACGTTGGGGTCCATTACCAAATGCTGGAGCGGCAAAACAAGTAATGCAATTATTACGAAAGCAATTTGGAATTAGAGATTGTAAAGAATTACTTCCTCAAGGTTGTCTATCAATGCATATTGGCCTATGTTCTGGTCCTTGTATTGATTCATCAGGTTATGCCGATTCGGTGGGTGCTGCCCGCCGAGTTCTCGACGGTGATGCTAATTCCTTACTGGATGAATTAGCTAACGAAATGGAGGACAGAAGTGAAAATATGAATTTTGAAGGTGCTGCTGCTATGCGTGATTTAATACGCGCCGTTCATGCTACAACCAAACAACATGTGGTTTCAAGTAAAGTCTACCGAGATTGCGATGCTATTGGAATATCTTGCAAGGGGGATTTAGCCGCTGTCGTTGTATTACATGCAGATGAAGGAGTGGTCAAAGGACAGGAGGTCTGGCCGCTCGTTTTCCGCGGTGACATTGGTGAATCTGTTGATTCGTTCATTACAGAACATTACCAAAACCGTAAACCTCCACGCTTGTTAATCACTCCAACGCCTCTTCTTGATGGAACTCAACAATGGCTGGATGAAAGAAGAGGGTCCAAGGTCGATGTACGAATTCCAAGCAGAGGGGATTTGGTGACATTGGCAAATCTTGCACGACAAAACTCAGAAATTCAATTGACTCGCCTTTCGGCAAAAACAAGCGGTTCTCTAGAACAACGTGCTGCTGATGATGGTGCAAAAATACTTGGTCTAGAGAGATTAGATCATGTGGTTTGCTTTGATATGGCTCAATTACTAGGTGATGAAAGAGTCGGAGTGAGTGTAGTTCTGAGAAATGGCAGGCCTGCAAAAAAAGAATATCGAAAATACATTGTCAAAAGTGAGGCGATTGATGATTTAAGAATGATGAATGAAGTGGTAAAGCGGTGGTTAAAGCGGCAAGATGAATGGCCGGATTTATTGTTGCTTGATGGGGGACAAACACACCTTTCAACAATAACAAAAATGCTTGAAGAGAATAAAGTATTAGGGTTATTTCCAGTTGCTGCGTTGGCAAAAAAGGAGGAAACAATACACAGATTGGAACATCAACCTCTAGTCCTTGATAGAATGGGTAGAGTAATGGTTCACGCTCGCGATGAGGCACATCGATATGTTAACACATATCATCGCAAGCGAAGAGGAAGAGCACGTTTAAGCGACCCATTAACACAAGTTGATGGATTGGGTGCGAAAAAAATGCAAGCCTTGTTACGGCATTTTGGTGGGAGACAAGAAATAGTTCATGCAACTATTGAACAATTACAAACAGTTCCAGGCATCGGAAATTCATTGGCAAAGAGAATTCATCAAGTATTGCAACTCAACTAAACTTTCCACCCTCATCCACATAGGATAATGGTCCTTCATCTAAATCCATCGTAGATTCATAGGTTTGGAAGATTTCCTGGTCACCATGAATTGTAGGGCTATGATATCCGGCTAAATCGGCGAATTCATCATCCCCGATTTGTCCTTTCATTTCTGCTGAATCGCGCGCTTTCTGTGCCTTCTTTGCACTCTTCTTTCGCTTGCGACGCTTTCTTATCTTACGGCCAACTAAAAATAACACCAATAACAAAACCATTGGATAGACCCAAAATTGTATGAAAATATACAACCAAGAGACATTGAATCTAAATGAGATTGTATCCTCAAATTCACCAGGAGGGACAGTATAGACTATTTTTTGCCGTCCATCTATTTCGGAAATATCCAAATTACCAGCGGTTGATGTTGCATCAACAAAACTCAATCCTTTAGGAAGAATGAAAGTTATTGGACCGGACATTGCAAGTTGGAATTCCTCATTGATTGTGGAATTGATTAAGCCCGTATTTACTTCCTGTGCATCTGTTGATGTGTCAGGTAAAGTAATTCCATTGCCGCTAATAATACCGTTGACTAGACCTTTTGTTAGCGAACTTGCTGCTGTTGCTAGTGGTGACATGATCAAATTATTCATTCTAGATGTGACTAAATCTAATTTCACATTCTCAGTATTTCCATCTGCGAGTTCACCCAATGGGGTTTGCAAATCTAGCATAAATTTGACCCTTGGTATTTCAATCTTGAATGTAAGACCTGTGGCATCGCTCATTTCTCCATCATATCCACCGAGACCTGAAATCGAAGTTTTGATTGAAAAAGCAGACATATCCACTTTACCGAATACTGAATTTGCCTCATCAGTTAGGCTACTTTCTATATTTTGGCGGATAAATAGCGTAACCAAATCCCCATATGAAGAGACAAATTCTTCTATTCCTGTTGGAGTGAATACTAAATCAAGTGATTCTTCACAAACTTCTAATTGTGTAGTATCTGGGTCACAAAGCCTGATATCGCTAATTGTATATGGCTCATCCATTAATTCTGTAATGCTCAGCCCAAGCCTAATCAAATCACTTGGTAGTGCTTCTAGTGTCACTTTGGTTGACCCCGAAACATCATCAATTCGTGGTTGAGGAATACCAATACGATGAACTGACATTTCTGCTTCAAGTGCAAATTCAAATGATACTGCTTGCTTCCATTCATGGAGGTTTAATTGTGTAGCATCTATTAGCAAAGATGTTCCAATGCAGGTTGGCTGTTGGCTTGTACAAATCACATTACCATCTGCATTGGTAACATTGTGTCTCCAATCAAATGGGTCTGTTCCAGTAAATGACACATTGGTATCGTCATTTCCAGATATTGTATCGGTCAAAGTAATTCTATCTTCGCCATCCATAGTTTGAATCCAAGTTGGTAAAATAATCTCTAATGTCAATTCACTTGGAGGTAAATCTTCTGGAATAACTGCCGATAAGAAATCAGCCGATAAGGAGGTCTCAATACCGAAGCCAGTATTCATCAGTGCCCGTAGATGACTTTCCGTCACCACATCGAGGACACTTTGTTGGTCAGGGTTGCTAATATAAGCATCAATAATATCCAATAATCTCATTGAAAATGGTTGTGATGTTGTCCGTAAATATACGGGATGGGACCCATCCATTGCATTTCCGCCTTCAATACAATAATACAATATTTGACCTGCACCTATTGTTTCAGAACATCCACTAGTATGAGAATAATTCAGACCCCCGGTTGGCTCACTCATTCCATCTGAAACCGAATCTGAAACCCAATACATCTGATTCATTTGAATGGAATCCATTCCATCTATTGCACTTGAAACTCCATCTGCAATACTACTAATTGGAAATTGATCGGCAACTCCGTCCAAGTCAACTAATCCATTATGGTAGGCTAGCCTAATACCATCTGATGTGATTACCGGAACTTCTGCATGTTCAGCTGCATCAACCATTGAAAGCCCCCATTCCTCAAGTGTTTGATTATCCAAATAGTGTAGAGCCACAACGAAGTCTAGTGTCGCACTAGATTCATCACGGACATCTAATGTCAATTTGATATCAAGGGCCTTTTCATCTGCATCAATGTCAACTGTTGGGGTTTGAGCACTATTTCTGTGCGCCAATGTCATTGAAATTGGTTGCTGAATTGAAGAACCTCCAATTGGTGCTGCTCGGTTATCCATTGTCCATTGCCCTGCCCAAAAGGCTGGTGGGCCAGCGTATGCAACTTTTGTTCCATTGGAATCTACATCGTCTATTGTTGCGTAAGCAGGCGGGTTAATCGCGAATGTTGCTTTATGACCAGGTTCTGTAGTTAATTCAAAACTAGTAGTTACCTTTGTTCCCATGACAAGTAGACCTTGATAGGCTCTTTCCAAATCTAATTCCGGATTTGGAATTAAGTTAAATGATGAATGAGATAACTGTACTGTTGCTGTAGTTGAGAAACAAATTGGTGGCTCAAATACATTGTTTTCACTTGCCCCTTCACTCATTGCATCGGCACTTGAGTCTACTGCACAGTCGGTTGTAACGCTTGCTTCAGTGTAAGTGGAAACATAATCTGTTGTAATTGAAGAGACGGAACCAAATCCAGATTGTAGGGCATCTTCAACTGCATCATTTACCTCAACTTTCAATTTTTGACCGACAGTAGGAGTGCCTGGTCCTGCGGTTTCTTCATTGAAGTATGAGCGAATTAAATCCGCAGGAGCGCCGTCTTCCGCATCTAATCCATCTGCTGCTAAAGCTGCATTTAATGTCGGGTCATTAAAACCAAGGGCACTTCGATTATATTCTCTAATTGCCCAAGTTAACTGTACCTGTAATGAAGAAGTGCTTTCTAAATCAAAAACATAGACGCCTTCAACCCAATCTTGTTGGTCAACCGTTCCATCATGAGCACTAGAATAATCATCACATGTTTCGCTATTAACAGAACAAGTAGACATCCCTGCTGCTGAAACAAATGGAACAAAAATTTGGATCAAAAAACAACTCATCAAAATGATTGAAGTTATTCTTTGGGGGTTTGTGCTATACCTTTGCGGCTCCGCCATAAACCAGTTATGTTCCAAGACATTGAAAGGAGTTACCCTTCACAGGTTTGTTTATGGTAGGTGACAAAGTGATGATTTCATCAGCATCAATTGTCGTTGAAAAGGTGCATGGAGAGGCAGTATACCATCTCTTGAAGCAGAATAAATGGTTAGATTCAAAAATGCAGCCCAAAAAAACTGGGGAGGGTTTTTTGGCAATTCCAATAAATGAAAAATGCCCCACAACAGAAGATGAAATAAACTCTTTTTGGGGCAGGGAAATGATTGGTATTCGATTTGAAAAGATTATGTTGTTTTCAAGCCCTCCATCTGTTGAGCCTCATTCAAGATTACAAGAATCTATTACCCGATGGTTGGAGGAAAATCTTGAGGTGGATGAAAGTAAATCAAAGGCTGAAGTAGTAGCCGAACTATTGTCCGAGGTTCCAACAAAATGGGAACAATTGGGTGACCTAATACTTCTGCCACAAACAGCATTTGAGAACAAACAATGGTCTGCTATTATCTCTGACAATAATCAATTATCATTGTGGAAATGTATTGCTGAAGCCCTTAAAGTAGAACGGATTGGGAAGCAAAAACATATTCGCGATGATATTGAACGTTCATCTCAAGCACAATTATTGCTTGGTGATTCATCATGGGTTGAACTGCTGGATTATGGAGTGAAGTTTGGTTTTGATGCTTGTAAGGTAATGTATTCTTCTGGCAATGTTACCGAGAGGCATCGTATTGGAAATATCGATATGAAGGGTGAAACAATCATCGATTGTTATGCTGGAATTGGATATTACACACTCCCTATGCTGGTAAGAAGTGGTGCTGAAATGGTTCATGCTTGTGAAATAAATAAACATTCAATTACTGCGTTAGAATGGGGTGCTAAGGCGAATAATGTTTCTGAAAGATTGATTATTCATCGGGGTGATAATGCCATTTCATTGACTGAATTGGAAGGTATTGCTGACCGATGTCATTTGGGATTGTTGCCAAGTTCACAATCTGCTTGGAAATTGGGAATTGCCTGTCTAAAGGAAAAAGGAGGAATCTTACATATCCATATGAATGTGGAAGAAGAGAAAATCGAACAGTGGATTGAAACTACGATGAAAATTTTGCTAGAATATGCAATTGAATTAAAACGAAATTACAATGTTGAAGTATTGCACTTAGAGAAGGTCAAATGGTTTGCCCCAAGGGTAAGACACGTTGTATTAGATGTCGAATTTATTCACTATGACTAGCATGCTCTTCACTAATTGCTCGCATTAATGCAAGAGCATGTCCAAAGATTGCCATTGCCAAAACTGCATGAATTAGACTAACCCAAGACATTTTAGCGAACATTTCTCCTAATCCATATTGAAGAAACCAAGCGGTAGCAAGTCCAAAGGACATCCCTTTGAGTTTCTTATTTTCACTCTTTGACATTATTACCAAAGCGACTATTGCAATACAAGCAAGGAGTCCGATTTGTGCCGCATATCCATGGGAGGCTTCTACTTCAAAACCACTGAATCTCGCTAACCCAGTTGAGGCTTGTCCTAATGTTAATACAATTACCAAAATCGTTGAAAACTTAGCAAATTTTAGCATGTCCGGCTTGACTACATTACTTTCTGTCATAAATTACGATACTATAGCCGTCCATATGAGTCTATTGCATCGATAGCACTTTGGCCGCACTGTTCTTGAGGGAAGATGCTTTCAGCATGACATGGTTGGGCGCTGGGTCATTCTGGTTACTCTCAATTTGCTTTTGTTTTCAAGCATTCCAATTATGACAATAGCAGAAGCAGAAGACCAACCGATTTGGAGAACTGTGGGTATTGATCCCCTCACATGGACCGATGGTCCAGTCGAAGAAGATACTCCGATGAAAGATTCCTATTATGGCAATGCTGTGTTTGAGATTGAAGTCTCGTATGTTCCAGGGCATTTTGAAGATAGAGTTGATGGCGTCGTCACTTTGGAATTGTTTGAACAATGGGCTCCAATTACAACTCAAAATATGATTGAGCACA
>Ga0209044_1002104_pt1 | contig 11229 bp, 10 predicted proteins | sample SaaInlV_130m_DNA_FD_184655 | JGI IMG/M metagenome (GOLD analysis project Ga0209044, IMG submission 184655) | Marine microbial communities from expanding oxygen minimum zones in the Saanich Inlet - SI037_S4LV_130m_DNA (SPAdes) (version 2) | ecosystem: Environmental > Aquatic > Marine > Intertidal... | reverse complement strand
TTCCTGGTACCTCTCGCCTCCTACGTGCAAGATCGAGCCCAGGGCAAGGAGAAGGGGCGGATTCAGGGAGCTCAGGAGTTACTCACCTTCCTCTTCATCTTCGGCTCCGCGCTGGTCTTCGAGATGATCCAGAATGAGCGGCTGCTGGGACTCGATCCGCAGGGAGCGATACTGGTGCTCGCTACCCTGTCACTGATCGGAACCCTCGGAGTGTTCCTCGCCGTGCCGCACATCTCGGTGCGCTTCCCCGTATGGCTGATCGTGCACCTGTTCTATCGAATCACGGTGATCGGATCGAAGAACATTCCACGCCGTGGCGGGGCCTTGATCGTCGCCAATCACCTCTCCTACGCCGATCCATTCCTGGTCGGCTCTGCGGTGCCAAGATTCATCCACTTCCTTGCTCATCGCCAGTTCAGCGGCAAGTCGTTGATCGGATTTGCCACCGGATTGATGCGAGCGATCCCCGTCTCCAGTGAAGACGGACCCCGGTCGATCCTGCGCTCACTCGATGAAGCGGCCAGGCTCGCCAAGAAGGGTCACCTGGTGTGTATCTTTGCCGAGGGAGGGATTTCTCGGACCGGCAACTTGTTGCCCTTCTCGAAGGGATTGGAACGAATCGCCAGCAAGGGCGAGGTTCCGATCATTCCCATCTACCTCGACCGAGTCTGGGGCAGTATCTTTTCCTTCCGCGGCAAGAGGTTCTTCTTCAAGAGACCGTTGCGAATCCCCTACCCGATTACCGTCGCCATCGGCGAGCCACTCAAATCGACCGCCTCCGCGATGCAAGTTCGCCAAGCGGTACAAGAGCTGAGTGCCCTGGCACTCGACTCTCGCAAGCAAGAGGGGCTGACGCTGGCGACTCGCTTCCTCACCTCGGCCAGGAAAGCGCCACGGCGGATTGCAGCCATCGAACTGGACAAGTCGATCTCTTACAGGAAGTTCTTGATCCTGGTCTTGATCCTGCGTCGGAAACTGAGGCACCGGTTGGCCGACCAGACCCACATCGGCTTGCTGCTACCTGCGGGGATCGGAGGAGCATCGAGCAACATCGCTGTTGCTGTGATGGGAAAGGTCGCCACCAACCTGAATTTCACTGCAGGAACCGATGCTCTCGCCTCTGCCTGCCAGCAGACCGGACTGAAAACGATCATCACAGCCAATATCTTTCTCAAGAAGATCGACCTGGACCTGTCGAAGATCGCCCCGGATGTCGAAGTGATCGACCTACCCAGTTTGCTCGCGAGAGAAGTCACCAAGAAGGACAAGGTCGTCGCAATGCTCACCGCATTGCTCCCCTCCTTCTTCCTCAATCGTCTCGCCGGAGTTCCACATGATCCCGATGCAGATGCATCGATCATGTTTTCTAGCGGTTCGACCGGGACTCCGAAGGGAATCCGTCTCACTCATCACAACATCCTTTCCAATGTCCGGAGCGTCTCACAGGTCTTCGATGTAGACAGCAAAGATCGAGTGGTCGGATCACTACCCTTCTTCCATGTCTTCGGGTTCACCATCACTTTGTGGTTCCCTCTCGCCAATGCCATCGGGGCGATTTACCACCCCAACCCGATGGATACAGATGCTCTCGCTACTCTCATCCGCGAGAACAAGGGCACCATCTTCCTCTCCACTCCCACCTTCTACCGCACCTACCTGCGAAAGTTCGATCCGGTAGACTTCGCCAGTGTTCGCCTCGCCGGAGCTGGAGCCGAAAAACTGAAGGCTTCTCTTGCAGAAGCCTGGGAAGAACGATTTGGCTGCGCCCTCCTCGAAGGGTACGGATGCACGGAGCTGAGCCCGGTGGTTTCGGTCAACTTACCCGACCTGACGGATTCTCCGATTCGACAGAAGACGCGCAAGTTCGGCTCCATCGGAATGCCCGTCCCAGGAGTGGTGACGAAAATCGTCGACCCTGACACTCTCGAAGAACGCCCGATTGGTGAGACTGGCCTGCTACTGATCAAGGGCCCCAATGTCATGAAAGGCTATCTCGGAAGGGACGACCTCACCGAGGAAGCGTTCCATGGTGAGTGGTACAAGACAGGTGACATCGCAATGATGGACAGCGACGGCTTCCTCAGCATCACCGACCGACTGTCGCGGTTTTCCAAACTCGGCGGGGAAATGGTGCCCCACATCCTGATCGAAGAACACCTCCAGGAGATTGTCGACAACTACTTCAAGGGTAACCCGGATACAGAGGCCCCTCCCCAGCTGGCCGTGACCGCGATTCCCGATGATGCCAAGGGCGAAAAGTTGGTGGTTCTCCATGGGAAACTTCCGATCGAACCAGCGCAGATCATCGAGGAACTGAGGAGCCAGAAAACTCTCCCCAATCTTTGGATTCCCAGGTCAGACTCCTTTATCGAGGTCGAGGGGATTCCAACACTGGGGACAGGAAAGGTGGATCTGCGGGCCGTCAAACAACTGGCCCTGGATTCACTCGGTTAAGATCCTGAAGGCCGTCCATCGGCCACCATCATCGGGTACCTTGTTGCCATGATCGAAGGGCAGAAAACTGGATGAACAGCAACGAAGATCCCGATCTCGGCATCCGTGAATTTCAACGAACCATCGAAGCCACCTACTTCGACAAGGATTCCAGTCGTGGGGTGAGCGGTTCCTTCATGTGGTTGGTGGAGGAAGTGGGCGAACTGGCCAGAAGCCTCAACTCAGGCGAGCCCAACTCTGAGGCCGAAAGGGCCGAATTCGCCGATGTCTTCGCCTGGCTGACGAGCCTGGCCTCCCTCCGGGGAGTCGATCTTGCTCGTTGTGCCAGGGATAAGTATCAAGCGGGTTGCCCTCGCTGCCAACAGATGCCCTGTTGCTGCCATCACCGCTCGGAGGAGGGGACTTGATGTCGCGCTATTTCGGCACCCTCGATCGTTATCTATTTCGAGAACTCCTTCTCAACTTTTTTCTCGGGCTGATGTTTCTCTCACTCCTGGTGGGGATCGTGTTTGCCATGAAAGCGGTAGACTCCGGCTATTCCATCAAGATCATCTTGCCCTGGTTGATCGACAGCCTGCTTTACAGTCTTTATTTCACCACCCCGATTTCAATTCTCATCTCCTCCACCCTCAGTTACGGGCGCTTCGTCGCGGACCTGGAATATACCGCAGCGATGGCCAGCGGGATCACTCCTACTCGCCTGTTCGTCCCGATGCAGTTGCTTGCGATTCCAGTCGCATTGTTCTTGATGCTAACTCAATCCACCATTCTTCCCGAACTGCAGCACCGAAAAGAAGACATCGGAAGATTCCTGGTCAAGCAGTTACAAAATCTTGGCAACGGTAAACAAGGGCAGTTGCAACTTGATAATCATGGCGGCCTGGTTCACTGGAGAGAGATTCAAAATGGAAAGAACCTGACGGACGTATTCATCCAGAAGCAGATGAACATCGGCCGGGGGGCAGACGGTGTCGCCAGCGCAGTCGCCACAACAAGCGGATCTGGAGAAACTCCCGGCACCAAGATCCGAGCCGAAAGAGCACAACTTTCCGTTGACGATGTGAAGTCCATGATCCGCCTGACCCTCAACAAGGTTGAAGTCAGCTTCCCTGTCAGTGAAGCACAGTCGGACAAGCCCGACTTCCTCGGATGGCACCACGAAAAGATCCAGTTGGACAGATTCAACATCGATTTCCCAATCAACAGCGAATCCAGAAGACTGAATGACTTACCCACCACTGAATTGCAAATAGCGATCGAAGGTTTCAAGGATCAAGAGAAGGCCTTACGCGAGCAGATCGCTAGCACTGACGATCCAGCCTTCATTGCATCTTCCAATGCGGCGATTCGAACCGCACAGAAAAGTATCCGCAAAGGGGACACGGAAATCTGGAGGCGACGGGCGATGGCCCTCTCTGTCATCTCCTTCGCGCTACTAGGATTCCCTCTCGCCTTGCTCTTGAAGCGATCTCAGAAGTTGATCCCGTTCTTCTTCAGCATGCTCACCGTCTTGGTCCTCTTCTTTCCTCTCACATACGGAGGAATCCAGTTCTCAAGGGCCACTGGGTATCCCGCATGGATCACTGTCATGTCGGGAAATTATGTCATATTGCTGATCTCCTGCGGGCTCCTGTACAGAGTCAGGGCTCGCGGATGATGAGTACCCTACGAAGAATACTAGAGCGCCTGCCGATCCGAACCATCGACCGATACCTGATGCGACACTACATGATTTCCTGGGGGATCTGCGCCTTTGCAGTGTTCGGTCTGTTCAGCATGATCGATGGAGTGTCAAGAATTGACCGCTTCCTCAGGCAAGATGCTCCGTTACCGCTAGTCGCGCTCAAGTACTTTGCCGGCATGGTGCCCATCTACTTCACCCAGTACCTCGGCCCGATCCTGACGCTCCTCGCGGCAATGTTCACCATCACAAATCTCAACAAAAATTGCGAACTGACACCCTTGCGTGCTGCAGGGTTACCTCTCTCAAGAATCCTCGCCTCGTTGTTCCTGATCGCATTCATGATGGCCATCATGATGATTTCGGTTCAGGAATTCGTGGTCCCCAATCTGAAGGATCAGATTCGGCTGGCAGATTCATACGGGCGAGCTCTCGACAGCATTCAACCAGGTGTGGTCAACGATAGTCGAAACAACCTGATCAATGTAAGAAGTTACCTTCCCCACGAAAAAAGGGGGCAGCACGTTGAGATCACTACCAAGCATGCAAGCCGGGCGTCCTCCAAATCCATCATTCGTGCTCGCGAAATCCTCTGGAAAGTCCCCGATGAAGGGGAACCGTTCTGGTTGTTGCGCGAGGGCGAAGTGGAACAGTTCGACATCACCGGGCTAAAAATTCCAGTCCCCGGTCCCGACGGCACCCTGCAACTAGTCCAGGAATTCTCACAGATGAAACTGGCAACTGATATGCGACCCGTTGACCTGGAGTCGAGCGATAGAGAGATCGAATATCTTTCCTTTCGCGAACTCAGAGATCAGTACAAGCGAAGACCTCACCTCAAGCACCTTGAGGTGAAACTTCACCGCCGAATTGCGTTCCCTCTCTCTAACTTCATCTTGCTACTGCTGGGGATGCCTTTCGTGCTGCGAACCGAGTCTCGTTCAGTACTGCTGGGTATTTCTATCGCCATGGCGCTCGGCACCGTCTACCTGATCGTCACGGAGGTGTGTGCCAATCTCGGAACCAGAGGACAACTCGAGCCGATGCTCGCAGCATGGCTACCAGTACTCTTTTTCGGCGCCCTGGGCATTACATTATTTGATGGGATCGACGAGTAACGGGAGCGACGAGTAACGGGAGCGACGAGTAACGGGAGCGACGAGTAACGGGAGCGACGAGCGATGAGATCCTTCACCTGATCGATATCTCGATCCCGCTGTGGCTCAAGAGGCGAACTGACGAAGTTTTTCGATGGCCCTCTGATGGCGCTTCCTGACCAGCTCAGGAGTGATCAACAGTAGTTCACCGATCTTGGCGTCGGGCAGGCCGTCCAATCGCAACCAGACCACCCTTGCGAGATCATCGGGCAACTTTGAAATCAGCCGATGCAACCCGTCGACCTTTTCTCTCATGAAGAGTAACACCTCTCCATTATTCTGATCTCCATCCGCAGGAATCTCCATCACACCACCAGGGACATTGGACTCTCCTTCAAACCGAGAACTGGACCTGCCGGCATCGAGAGCCTGCCACTTTGCATGTTGCAAGATCAGTCCCACGAATTGGCGATAATCAGCATCCGGATCGAGAGAATGAATCGCCTTGACTCCACGGAGATAAACATCCTGACAGATATCATCGAGGTCGGTATGCCGCTGCAGTTTTGCTCCCAATATTGGAATCAGAAATTGCTGAAGCCGAGGTAAGACTGCATCGAACAGGTCGGAACGAGCCCCGGGATCACCCGATCGGGCGAGCGGTACCAAGGAGTCCAATTCTTCAGGTGTTCTGAATGACAATACTACTCCAGTGTTCAGCGGATGGGTCTGCTGCTAAGGGAGAAACCCTATCCAACTGCCACCTCGATATCATCTTAATTATTAGAGTCCAGTGTATGGCCACGATACGCCCAAAGAAAATACTAGATTTCTCTGTCACAAGGACTTCTCGGGCTTCGCTCATCTTGGTAAGGGCCGATGTCTTGTAGAGACCGACGCTCAAGGCTCCTTGCTCACTGATCCTTGTCCATTGAACTGAATCATCTTGAAACAGGAACCAAATGAGCGACCCCGAGTTCTCTACCTCTGAATACGGTTTTCCGGTCCACCCGATCGTTGGGTGCGTCGACTCCCGATTCGGATGGGTCGCCAGTTCAGCCCCAGGGGACCCCCGAGTGATCTTGACTCGACAGTCCAAGTCCGCTCCATTCGAGGTGTGCCAGTGGGGAGACGATTACGATTCGGTGGTGAGCCTCGCCATCGGCCGCTCAAACCAGGGCCAGAATCGCTGGCCGGGAATCGTCGCCATCAGTCAACGCCTTGATTCTTCTACTGCTGCCACCGTTTCGGTGCTGGATCCGAGAGTTTCCAGACCGCAGGTCCTACCAACTCCAATCGGTGCCGCAAAGTCCTATGGCACTGCTCTGGCCCAAGGCCCGGATCGCTGGCTGGTATGCGAACCGACAGGATTCACCGACATCTCATTTTCCGGCAAGGTGTGGGTCTTGAATGCCACAGATGGATCGGTGCAGGACATTTTGGTTCCCGATTCCGCTGGACCCTTCGACATGTTTGGAAACTGTATCGGTGTTCATTCCGAGTTCGTCGCGATCGGATCACCCTTACAAGATCAACCTCTGGTCGATTGTGGTGCCGTTCATATCTACCGTTGGTCCAATGATGTGCTCGAGCCGATGGAGTTGCTGATTTCAGGATCTCCTGAGAAAAACGGTTGGTTCGGATCCACTGTGCAGTTTCTCGATGACGATCTTCTACTGGTAGGAGCCCCAGGAGCTGGAGATAGTGGTCTGGTCGAGATTTTCCAACTCGACGAAGGTCGCTGGAAATTCAAGAACAGGTATTTGCCTCCCCGCTCCACCTTCTCCAGATTTGGTTTTGCCATCGCCTCGATCGGAAGTGATCTATTCATCGGTGAAAAATCGCGCGGACCTTCTTGGGTGCGATTCCGAAGAGAAGAGATCTGTGATGGTGCCCATCCCTTGGTTCCGATCGATTTGAAGAGGCTACCGATCTCCCAGGACAGGGATGGCGATTCAGAAATTCGTCGAACTGAAAGTTGAGCGAATAATTAGCAATGGATGAAATTGAGGCCCAGGGGTCGCACTTGGCCGTTCAGTGGCCCTTGGGTTCTCATTTTTTCCTGACGCGCTGACACTCGATAGCGACCCTCAGAACACCGACCCTCAGAACACCTGCGCCCGGCAACGCCATCAACCGATGGCGGCATCCAGATCCTCCTGGAGATCACCGACGTCCTCGATTCCCACGGACAGGCGAATCAACGAATCGCTGAGTCCCGCTGCCTTGCGAACCTCTGGTGGGATCGCCCCATGTGTCATCGAGACCGGATGCTCGATCAGGCTCTCGACCCCTCCGAGACTCTCTGCCAGGGCAAAAATCTTGGTCCGGGATACCGTCTCTCGAGCTTCCTGCTCCGTATCGCCCACCAGAACAAAGGAGACCATTCCACCTGGAGCGGACATCTGGCGATTCGCCACTTCATGTCCTGGATGATCCTCCAGGCCAGGAAAGTAGACCCGATCGACCCTTGGATCGTCATTCAACCAGCGCGCGATCTGATCGGCATTGCTGCAGTGTCTCTCCATCCTGACATCCAGAGTCTTGACCCCCCTCAGTGTGAGGAAGCAGTCGAGTGGACCTGGAATCGCTCCGCTGGCATTCTGAATAAAGGCGAGTCGCTGATGGAGATCATCGTCAGAAGTGACCAGGGCCCCACCCACCACATCGGAATGTCCACCCAGATACTTGGTGGTCGAATGCAACACGATATCTGCTCCCAGAGCGATGGGCTGTTGCAGGCACGGTGTCGCAAAGGTGTTGTCGACCACCAGCAAGATTGATTTTTCTCGGCATATCTTCGAGATCTCAGCGATATCCGTGATCTTCAACAATGGATTGGTAGGAGTTTCTAGCCAAACCATTCGTGTATTTTCTTGAATCGCATCCGCCACCTTTTGCGAGGAAGACGCATCGACGAAGTCGAACTGCATACCGAACTGCTGGAATACTTGTGTGAAGATCCTGTGACTTCCTCCATAGAGGTCGTCACTGGAAACCACGTGATCTCCAGATTGAAACAATTTGAGAACCGCATCTGTCGCTGCCAGTCCGCTGGCAAAACAAAGCCCATGCTTTGCCATTTCGAGAGATGCCAGGTTCTGTTCCAGGGCGGATCGAGTTGGATTTCCAGTTCGAGAGTATTCAAATCCCTGATGAGTCCCCGGACTCTTCTGAACATATGTCGAGGTCAGGTAAACGGGGGTCATGATCGCACCGGTACTTGGATCCGGAACTTGCCCGGCATGAATCACTCGAGTCGAAAACTTCACCTCAGGACCTTCTTCCGCTAACAGAGTGAATCATGTCGTATTTCGTGATGATGCGGAGCCCCTCGCCAGTATTGACGAGAACCGCATTGGAGGGCTGACTCGCAAGCAACTGGAAGATCGCATCGGATGAAGCCCCTTCAGTGACCACCGGGAAGGAACTCTCCATCACTTCGCCGATCGCACGATCGAGTTCGCTGTCTCCCCTCAAGAGCCGTTCGATGACGAGTCCTTCGCGAATACTACCGACAGGCTTTCCGTCCTCGAGGATCGGGATCTGGCTGACCTCGGCCTTCTGCATCATCTCGATCGCTTCTCTGATTTTCCCGGAGGGACCCAGTGAGAGCAGGTCATGGCTGCGAGTGCCCCTCCGATCGAGGATTTCCCCCGCAGTGAGGTTCATTCCACTCTCTACCAGCCCATTGCGACGTAACCAGTCCTCATCATAGACCTTGCTCAGGTAGCGCTCCCCGGTATCGGGAATGATCACCACCATCAGGTCATTTTCCTTCATCCCCTTCGCTGCCTCGAGTGCTGCGGATACGGCTGTACCTGCAGAAGACCCACTGAGGATCCCCTCCTCGCGGGCCAGTCTTTGCGCCATGACAAATGCATCCACATCACTGACCTGGATCACCTGATCTACCAGCGACAGGTCGATGGTGCCGGGAATCATATCCTCGCCAATTCCCTCGGTCTTGTAGGAATTTGCGACTCCGAGCACTCCGGTTTCAAAGTACTCCTTGTACAGCGAACCGACCGGATCTCCGCCGATCACCTGGATCTCTGGATTCTGTTCCTTGAGATACTTGGCGATTCCACTGATGGTTCCACCGGTACCCATTCCGGCAACCAGATGGGTCACCTTTCCGTCGGTGTCGTCCCAGATCTCTGGGCCGGTGGTGACGTAGTGAGCATGGGGATTCCACTTGTTGAAGTATTGATTGGGACAGAAGGAGTTCTCGGTCTCTTCAGTGATTTTCTTCGCCACCGAGTAATAAGATCGAGGATCTTCCGGCTCGACTGCAGTCGGACAGATGATCACTTCCGCTCCGAAGGCTCTGAGCAACTTCGATTTCTCTTCCGCCACTTTATCCGGCATGGTGAAGACTGCCTTGTATCCACGAATGCATGCAGTGAGCGCCAAACCCAGTCCAGTGTTTCCGGAAGTACACTCTACAATCGTGCCGCCTGGCTGAATCGCACCCTCACGCTCTGCGGCATCCATCATGTGGACTGCGATGCGATCCTTGACCGACCCACCAGGGTTGAAAGCCTCGAGTTTGGCCACGATGGTTCCCGAGAGACCGCGGCTGACCCGGTGGAATCGAACCAGTGGTGTTCCCCCCACCGTTTCCAGGATGTGATCGTATATCTTCATTACTCTTCCTCGACTCCCAGAATTTTCTCCAGCTCTTACGGTCCTTCTCAATTCAACTCGTTGACCCCGGCTCCTGACAGGAGCCTGAATCGCCTCCCTCAAGATCATACTGGGAGGGGACTCAGGAAACACGAATCCAGGGCGATTTCCTCTCCTCGGCCCATGAATTTTCGTCCTCTGCCAACTTTCCTGCCCGCCTCCCTTGGCCTCTCCGCTCGAATCCTCTAGGCTTCGAGTTCTGGGCCATCTGACACCTCCCCAGTTCTGGACCGGATCGGCACGTACCACCATGGCAAAACCAACCTTCATTCAAGAGGCCGATCCCCGGTCCCTCGCCCTCCGGTTGCTGAGAGATCTGGCCGATCACCTGGAGCCGGAGCAGTGGATCTGCATCCCGACGGGGAAATCACCCGAAGCCTTTTACGAGGCTCTGGTCCAGGACTCCTCTTCCGCAAAACTGTGGCGCCAGCTTCACTTTCTGCAACTCGACGAGTATCTTGCCCCCCCCGCTGGATCGAAGAGTTTCAAAGCCACCCTGAGGGATCAGGTCTTTGATCCCCTCGGCATCGAATCGAACAGGGTTCACTCGATCGATGCGACCGGCAAGGCTTCAACAGAGATCCACAGACTGTCGCAGTTGATCGACCAGTACGGCCCCCCCCGTACTGCTATCCTCGGGCTCGGGTCGAATGGACACATCGCCTTCAATGAGCCCTGCGATCATCCCCCATCCGGCTATCACACCGTCGATCTGAGCGCCGAAACACTGAAAGACAATTTCATCGATCCTGTACCGAACTCACTCCAGGCGATCACCATCGGCCTCGATCTACTGCGGGCCATCGAACGGATCTATCTGCTGGTTCCTCAACCGAAGAAAGCCACCATCCTCGATCGTTGCCTGAGGGCTCCCTACGATCCCAGGATCCCGGGATCCTGCTTGCACGATCATCCGGACCTCCATATCTATCGCTGCTGAGTGGTTCCCACCTGCAGTTTGACGCTACAATCGTGGCGGATCAGAGGAGGATCAAATGCTCATCTCGCTCTTGTTGTCTGTCGTTTCTTTCCCCTCACCGATGCTTGCAGCGCCCGATGTTGCGGATGCTGCAGGAGGCACGGGCGACCGAGGAGTACTCCAGTTCCGGATCGAGGACTCTGCCGGCAAGACAGTTCCCGCTCGGCTCACCTTTCGCAAGCCAGACGGATCAGTGCCTGCACTCTTCCACAACCGAGATGCCGCACCTTTAGACCTGGCGATTCGCCCCGATGTGATCTGTACTCTCTCCGGTGCCGGCAGCATCACCATGATGACTGGCGACTGGCTGGTCTATGCCAGCCGTGGCC